>JACCDN010117820.1_pt1 | contig 19202 bp, 23 predicted proteins | sample 7441691 | NCBI WGS metagenome assembly JACCDN01 (sample SAMN15323439, study PRJNA562643) | freshwater metagenome | isolation source: river surface water | place: USA:Blue River Watershed | collected 2017-08-16 | reverse complement strand
TCGTGATGGGTACAGGAATGCCACATGGCACATGCCAGTGTTGCCTTGGGGCGCGGCGCTTGCCCCGCGCCCCGCCCAAGTATTTAACCCTAGAATACCCCTTTTTGACTTTTCCACAAGGCCTTGACTACGAACGCTCGTAACTGCTATAATATGCATATCACTATGAAAGAGACCCTTGTGCAGGTACGCCTGCATTGGGGGCTTTTTCTTTTATACCCTATTTGAAAACTTATGATAATGACTATTTAAAAATGTTATCTCAGTGTTTTTGTTTCTCAATAAGAAAGAACATTTGTTTTCGTCTGGAGCAATAATAATGCCCATTGAATTATTTTCTTTTAAGAATTCAACAAGACAACCAAAATCTCCATCGCCTGTTATTAAAATACAAGAATCAAAAGATTTAGTATAGTAATCTGATACTGATCTCAAAACCAACTCTGCGTCACAATTACCTTTTATTTTTTCACCAACTGAAATAGTTTGTTTAAATACAAGAATATAGCCACACTTTTGTAAATATTCATAAAATTTTGTACGCTCTGGAATAAGTCCAATAAATAAATATACAAATTCTGGATTATATTTTTGACGAAGCCATCCACGAAATTTTTTATAATCAATTTCAAAGCCAAGCTCTTTTGCAGACCTGTATAGATTGTTTCCATCTATGTATATACTTACACGATTCATATAAATATTTTACCACAAAAATAAAATGTGTTACAATTCAAATATCACGACGAAAAGGGTTCCGAACGGCTAACTACCTAAGGAGCCCTTTTCATTTGGCTCGTAACCCGATTTTGACCTTAAATCATTTATGAAATCGAATACATTATTAAGTCGATGGCCTTGCCTGCCTTGTTCTACTATGCTCCTGAAAATGGCCTGTCAGGGTAAAAAAGCTGTAAAGCAAACCTTAAAATAATCAATATAACTGGTAAGTATAAAAGATATTTTGAATATTTTATGTATTTTATATTATTTGTTTTTATTGCAGACATTTGGCCAATCTTGCCAAAGAGTAATGTTGCTAGAAACAGTGGTATAGCAACCAAAGACAATGTGATTGCTGTGCTATCATCACCTCTGTAGTCTGCGAATGCCAAAAAAATAAATCTAATAAAATTTAGTAAGAATAAAGATACAAAAATACCCATCCACCACAAAGGTATTTTTTGTTCAGGAGTTTGAGTATTTGTAACTTCTTTTTTGCTAAGACTCTTCACTATTTTAAAAATAATAAATACAAGCAAAAATACTCCTACTAGGTATTTGACTATGGGTGCTACCAAAATTAAATTCATAAAAATATTATAACACAAACCCAAAGGGTTATTTAGCTTACTTTTTTATTCTACAGGGCAAGTATTTTTGCCGATCATTTGGTTAAATGCGCACCAGCTAAATAGGCTTTCGAAAATACAGAATCCTGAGATGAAAATTAGTATCGGGCTCCATGTTGTAAGCATCGCAATTAATAGCAATGCTATACCCACACCGGCGCGAATTAGGCGGCCCCGTTTATTTATATTTTTTACCATTTTACCTTTTGCAGATTTCGCCAACTTGCGCGCAATAAACCTGTACACAAAGCCAAATATAAATGCCAATATATACAACACCACAATCATCCCCCATCCAAATGGCGATTTAATAAAACTGATTGGAGATTCTTCAAAAAAGTCTTTCTTTAAGTCGGGAATTACAGATAGTGCGTTGGTGCCCTCTTTGCCATCAAAGGCCTCGATCTCGCCAATAGCTAGAGAATATTTGCCACTATTGTTTTGACTTTTGACTGTGACTGTGTAAACGCCGGCAGTGGCGCGAGCCTTGTATTCGCCACCATCTAAATAACTACTTTGCCCAAATGGCTCGAAAAAGCTTTTCCATACGGCATTTTGGCCCCCTAAGGTGGCAATTGGCGCGCCATCCTTTACGACCTCGGCTGTGGTGCTTTTGTCGGCTGATTTTGTATCGGGCAGTAAAATGCTGACGTATAAATCAAAATCAGTTGATGAATCGATGGTATATGTATGTGGGGCGCCGGTAAGGGCGGCATAATAGGCCTTTGATATTTCGGGGTCAATGACCTGTGTAGTTTCGCCATTTACGATGCGTGGCTGATGCGCCAATGCCAATGTTGGGATTATTAAAATACTAAAAGCCAATACCGCCAAAAATTTCTGCGCCTGATTATTTTTTTTCATAGACTTACTTCAAATTATTTATTAAATATTCTCCGTGTTTTTGCGAGACTGGTTGTGTCGATAACCTTGAGCCAGTTTGTGCCAGCATTATACCGCCAAGATTTGGGTCAAATTTAACTTCGGCCAGTGTCATTGGGTTTTTAAGTTTTTTAGAGAATTTAATATCAACACAATACCAAATTGGCTTTTCTTTTGTAGCTTTTGGATCATAGTGATCATTCTTTTTATCAAATTGAGTAATATCCGGGTGAGCAAGTTTGGAAACAGTCGCTAGCCCATATATACCGGCAGGAATTTCTTTTGTACCACCAGAATGGTAAAAGAAAACAACATCACCAATAGACATGTCGTTCATCATGAAATTGCGCGCCTGATAATTGCGCACACCACCCCATGAAGTTGATTTGTCTTTCTGTAAGTCATCGATGCTATAACAATCGGCTTCGCTTTTCATTAGCCAATATTGTTTAGACTTTTGTTTCGTTGACTTCGGCATCGCGAATGTTTGAATTTTGTTTTTTAGGGATAATAAATGTACAGATAAAATATGCTAAGGCACACGGAACAATACCAGTAATTATAGTTAGTAATACAAAGCCTGCGCGTAGTAGCACAGGATCAGTATTGTAGTATTCGCCGAGCCCACCAAATATGCCTGCAAATATTTTATTTTTCTCGCTTCTATATAGATTTTTCATACAGTTATTGTACCACAAACCTCTACTTTAAATCGATATTCAATTGTTCGCCTATTGATCTTTGTCTCTGCTTTTCTGCTTCTTTCTCCTCTAGGTCTCTTAATTTCTTACCTTCAATGTCTTTTAACTCTTCGTCATACTTTAGTTGAGCCATATCCTCTAGTTCTTTTGGAGTTTTAAAAGTATTCTGATATTTATCTGGTCCTTCCATATAATTTATATAAATAATTAATAATAAAACTTATGCATATATTATACCACCTTTATTTAATTGCACCCTCTGCACAAAGTTTCCTAAGCTTCTCTGTGCTACCGCCACGATTATATTCGCCCACCTTGCCATCACTACGAATTACACGGTGGCAAGGAATTTTTGTATTAAAATTAGCTTTCATAATAGAACCAACAGCGCGGGCAGCCCCAACGCTCCCTGCACGCTCTGCAACCTGTTTATAAGTCATAACTTTCCCTCTCGGAATTTTACTTACTATTCCTAATACTTTTTCTTTAAAGTTTGGCATTGTTAATCTAGTAAGCTTACAGAACCAGTGTCAGTGTTAACAATTACGTCAACTCTAAATTCTTCTCCGTCTGGGTAGCTGTATAGTTTATAAAAAAAAGTTATTTTTAAATTATTAACATCATATTTTTCTTTAGACACTATCTTTAATTCATAACCATCCTCCATAAAAGCAACGTCGTTCTCATAAATAAACTTAGTGGCAACTTCTTCGTAATTTACTTCACTCTTTATAAATAAATTCTTATAATATAATTGAGAAAAGTACAGAGTTACTAATAAAAAAACACATAAAATAATATATCTAATTTTTAAACCTTTTTTTATCATATTTATCGATGTTAATATTATTTATTAATTTTTTTCCTTATAGAATCATACTTGCTCGGATTCTTAACATTCAGACCTGAATCAAGGTGAGGATAATCAAACGTTTTTGTTCCATCAGATTTTTTAACTGGTATTGTATCCCCGGTTCTTAGTCCATTAATACTTTTAAAGCCTTTATATAAACTTTTAATAGCATTACTTTTTTCAGAAGCCTTACTTGAATTTAAATAATTTTTTATACAATCACTACTGCATTTTTGACCGTCCTCGTTAAAAATAACTCTGTAGTCTATTGCTTGACCAATCATATGGTTACTTTTCGAAGCGGGTTTATCTACGTATAAATTGCTGAGTGGAGATTGATCACTTCTAAAATCACTAAATACTTCTAAGGTAACTCCTTGTTTTCGTGCTTGGTTATTTACATTATCAAGAGTTTGCGCAAATGATTTATCAACAAAAATATACCCATCACTGTTATCTGAAGCTACTGTAATATTTGTCTCTAAGTATGGTATTATGTAGGGCGATTCTTTTTCTAACCAAGGGCCATGAAAAATGTTATTCCCAGTTGGATCTACGTATTTAATCGGATTATTGCGGGCGTAGGAATAGCTGTTTTGCTGTTGTGGGTCCAGCAGATATTCTTTTGGTAGATTCCAAAACATTGCGTCTTGGCTAACAAATTGCCCCTTAACACTATCATAATACCTCGCATTCATATAATCAAGGCCAGTTTGATTGTCATGCTCGTGGCTAGTGAATTTGCGTTGTTCATCAAAGGAGCTCTTTTTATCATTTATACGGATTGTACCGTATGGGTAATAATCCAGAGTCTGATCTATCGCACCTGTACTATTTGTAATTACACTACTGCTATTTAAGTGATCCTCTTGATTGTAGAAGATATTTTCTGTAGCCCCGGCACGCTCGATTGTTGCTACCACGTCACCACCAGCAAATATATGCTTCGTAGAGTTGGTACCATTTTTTATATTATAAAATTTATTTGGATACAAAACTGTATCTACACCATGCTGATATTTTACACGTTGATTGGAATTGTCATAATCATAGGAAACAATATTTGCTGGGCCAAGATGCGAAGTTCTCAATCTGTTGCGATAATCCCAAGTATTATTGCCAACACCTGTACCAGAAAGCAGATTACCATTTTTATCATAAGCAAAAGACTTTAATCCAACATTTGTAACTGCGTGCGGATTAGCAAAACTGCCGATAGTAGTAGAACCACTATATTGATATGCACCAGTATTATCGCTCTTGCCTGTGATATTACCTATTGGGCTATAAGAGAATGTCTGGGAATAATTGGAGGAGTTGCCTGTATTTGTAATAGTTGCGCTAGCTAAGCGGTATAGATTGTCATAAGTATAGACAGATTTTTTGCTTGCTATATTTGCGGAGGTATCGACAACTTCGAGCACATTGCCGACCTTGTCGTATACATATGAGATATCTTGTAAATTTGTAATCGCGGGGGTTGATGATTTAATATTTTTTAACCTATACAGATTTGTATCATCAAAATCGTAGGTTGTGATAACGCCATTGGCATTTACTTTTTTAGAAACTTGGCCGGTAGGACTATAATCAATATTGAGTACAAGTGGCACCCAAGCAGAGACGAGGTCCTTTTTATAATCTACTCTATCAATTTTGGAAGTATTGTTATAAACATACCGGACAAGTGAAAGATCTGGGTTGCGCAATTCTATAACATTGCCTATATAATCCAAAGTGTATTCAGTTGTAAAGTTGCTCGCTCCAATTGTACGAACCTCCTTTTTGAACTTGCCGTCTTTTGTATATTCGTAATTGTCTGTCACAGAATTTGTAAGTACTCTACAAACATACCCAGTACCATTAGTGCAAGAATCGTAAGTGTACACAACATCTGTACCTATTGTACTATTGCTATCTTCCGACAAAGTACGGTTGATATTATCATAAGTGTATGTCACTAAATTACCATTCGGGTTTTGGTAGCTCTTTAAATTGCCCGCCAAATCGTAATTGTACATCCATACACCGTATGAGGTGTCTGTGGGTGAATGTAGATCCTCGGCCATGGTCCGATGCCCTAGAGCATCATAGCCAAAGCGCCTAATATTACCTTGTGCGTCGGTGATTTTGATTAGATTAGCATTTGCATCCCAATCATACAACGTAGTATAAAATGTACCAGGGTTAATTCCCTCTTTTACTGATATTAAATTACCAAAAGCGTCGTTGATATAAATTTTTTGATTGCCGAGCTGGTCTGTTATTGTCGTATCCCATAGACTATATTTATTTGTTATTATTCCCGACACATCAGTAATAGAAATAATGCGCCCGAGTGTGTCGTGAGAATATTGTTTGATTAAATTTGTGTTACTTGTGGGTGTACCGTACGAACTGCTACTTGTAATGTACGGCAAACTCTCTTTTACTAAATTACCGAGATTATTGTAGACAAAATCTAGAGTGACAAAGCCATTTTCATTTTCCGTTTTACTTTGAATCATCCTACCAAGGCCATCCATATAAGTATGAGCCGTATTAGAAAGCCCAGCAGATAAATTAACTATTTCTACTTTTGAATTTGGGAAAGATGTATCGTTGTATGACACCAATTTTTTATCTACAAGTAATCCAGTTGATGGATCTGGGGCTCGCTCGCGTAAAGGTCTTCCAAATGGATCAAACTCTGTCGCTATAACGGCTCCATTAGGATGGGTTGTTTTGCTTGGATTACCTGTTTTGTAATTGTACTCATAATATGTTTTTTGAGATAAATTATTAGTAACAGATGCTGGATACATATTGTATGCATCATAAGAGTAGGTTGTTTGATTCTTGTTGTAATGATCGTATGTATAATCGACAAGTCCATAGGTATTGTATTGATAATTGGTATCTGAATAAATAGAGCCAGCAACCCATTTTGAATCTTTTGTTTTATTGCCTTTTGTGACTACACCTAAAGATTGGTTGTCATAGTAAGATCGACTCTCTGCAACTTTGTTGGATAAATAGTCTTTAATTTGAATTATATCGGGTATACCCCTTATAATTCCATTAGGATCATTGGCGTATGTATAATGAGTACTTTTCTTGTCATTGCCTATATCAATAAACGAGCCTAAATCACTTGCTTGGACCTCACCATAATCAATTTTTTCCTTCAGATTTCCATTCGTGTCATCGTATACATAACCCTCGGCAATATCACGATGATCGAGCAGGCCATCATAAGTATATGATATTGTTGAAATTTCTTTGACAAAATCTCTATCCGGACCTATTTCATATCTACCCCATTTGTGAATTACTACTTTGTATAATTTGCCTGTGTTGTCGTAATATTCTTCGCGATATATTTTGCCTATTTTTGAAGAGTGATCATCTAATTCACCAAGGTTAATATTGGTATGATTGCCTTGATGATAGTATGTTTTTGTTACATTACCTAGCGCGTCCCTTTTTTCCACAACGCCAAAGCCAGCAAATTTTCTGTCTTGAGGATTCTTGTAATAGTAATGGCCATCTTTGTATATATATTCCTCTTTATTTTTATTTCCTAGACCGTCGTCTGTCTCGATTTTTTCTACAGTAGTCACTGCGATTTGTAAATTTGGATTAAGTAATTTGCCATTAGTATTAAAATATTTGGTCGACATCTTGTATGTAATATCGGAAGTTGCTCCCTCTGGATTTTTGACTTTTACAAGCATGTCGGTAAATGGATGTGCTTGAGCAAGAAACGTCTGCGCTTGGAAACCTTTCTTGGCAACTAACTCTGCTTTGATAATGTCATCCATTCCATCCGCATTAACATCTGCAATAATATTGTGAGTAGATGATCCCATATCCCAAGCAAAGGGCAATGGGACTTGGCCAACATTTGGGTCACTATAGAACCCTCTTTCATCCGGGTTCATTGTATTAGTATAAACAGAACTACTCAATGAATTACGCCTATGATCCCATTTTGATACTACTAAATCACTAAGCCCATCTCCATTTGCATCAAAATTCCTCATCCCTCCATCGACTTGACTTGTACGAGCATTTTCCTCTAGCTGTGTGTAGTTCAACGAAACCCAATCATTTGTTAAGGCCCAGGTAGAGCCTGTATTTATGCCCGCCTTGCTACCTCGCCAAAGTGCGCCTGCGTGGCTAAAAATATAATCTACTAGCCCGTCCCCGTTAAGATCCATAAACTGTGCGAATGTAAAGACTTCCTTACCCTCTGGATTTTCATCGACAATTCCCCAAGGTAAATTCCATTTATTTGTATCTGTCTCCTCTACCCATTTCTCCCCATCACCTATGAAGGCTTTTTCCTCTAGAACTAGAGGTGCTATATCCTCCTGATCATCATCGAGCCAGCCACGGACAATATCAGCTATTCCATCTCCATTTATATCTACAACTTGTGTGCCATTGTCGGCATGTGTACCGCTAGAAAAAACAAAACCGATTGGGATTTTTTTATCTTTATCATACTTCCAATTACCAGAGATATTATTCATATTATCCCAAACAGCCCAAGAATCAGCACTTGTCTCGGCTTGATTGGAAAATGACTGCAAAAGATCATTCCTATAATCACCATTATAATCAACAATACGATAACCACTATCTTTGAAACCTACTTTGTTATCAAACAAGAATGGCCCCATATACCATTCATCCGGACATTTGTTTTGTGTCCAGGTACCATTCCCATTATTTATCCATACTTTTTTTAAATCACAATCCGGACTGCTTGTTTTTTGCGCTAGGACCAAATCAGGATAGGAATCGCCATTTACATCTCTTAATTGAGCAAGGTTGGTGGATTGAGTATACCCCTCAAGACCAATATAATACGGCAACTTCCAATTTGGGTCTTCGACCCATTGCACCGAACCTCTTTTCTTGTATACAAACTCTGTTGGACTTTTGTAAAGGACTTGACCTGTTGCAATATCACGGGCACTCTCGGTGACAGATGACAATAATTGCCTATATCCATTATCTGCCTTTGTGTAATCGAGATTATACTTTTGTATCCATTGCCCATTTTGAAGAACTTCGACATTTTTTATACGGAAATTACTCTTTACTTCAAACATCGAGTAATACATCTTTGGGCTCATATCAAATGCTTCGCGAGTAAAGACAACTTCAAAAATTCCGTCATTGGCGCCATGACCTGTATAGAAAATCTCTGACGGATAAATCTGGCCATTATTTTTGAAATACTCGTAGCGGATAAAATTGTCATTTGTATCACGGACTTCCTCTAGCATCCATTCATACACATGACTGCTATCATTTGGGTCGTCCTTTCGAGCGCTAGTACTCTTGCCAAATGTATACTTGGTTCCCATTTTATCTACGGCAATCCAAGAATCATCGTTTACATATGTATAACGGAGGAAATCTCCATTATCCACTTTAGCCTCAAAATAATTATTTATATCTACACGGTCCACCAATTCACCTGATAATGATGAAGTGAAATCACGGGAGGAATAAAGTTTATCGGTACCTCTTTTATTTACACGCTTGATAGATGGTATATCCAAGCTCCAACCATAACCTACAATACTGTCATTGGATTTATCGTTGCTATTGTAGCTTAGGTTCAAACTAGGAGATAAATTATTGCGGCCGTTTGGAAGGTTAAAATTGTAATCATATAAAAAAGCGCCAGTAGCCTTATCAGCACTAGCGAATTTATTAATACTTGTTGCTTTGTCATCTGTCTCGCGCGACACACCAGCATTGGAACTTGAATTGGCAGTAACCTGGTATTTGCCTGTTGCAATGTCTGATGCATCAACTGGAGGATCTTGGTTTATATTTGATTCATCTAATTCAACAAGCTCTTCTGCAAAAACCGAAATAGGCTGCAAGATAAGCGACAAAATCATTGTGATCAAGAGGAGTGGGACTTTTAAATTTATTATTATTTTTCTCATTAAAGTTATTTACATTTATAACTTAAACAAACCAAATTCAAATAAAAGCTAGTTTAAATATTGTATCATATTTAAATAATATCTGTATAGCTACCGCCATTTGTAACGCCAGTAAAGCCGGCGTTTTGCATCATGTTTTGTGCCATCATTGAGCGATTTCCAGACTCGCAGTACAAAATTATCTCTGCATCTTTTGGGAGTTCTGGAAAGGTTCCACACATCATATCCATAATGTCGTGATGCAATGCACCCTCTTTGTGGCCACTATCATACTCACCTTTTGTACGAACATCGATATAAATCATAAATTACTTGTTATAAAATAACACAAAATTAATAAATTACCCCACCATGATATAAATGAAATTATAAAACTTAGAGTAATTTTGTTTTGCCAAATTTGTGGCAATAGCTCACCGTCTTTGCCATCTTTTTCCTTTTTGAGTAAATACGGGCTTACCGAAAATGATAGAAATATTCCATTGAGTATCATCAGAGGTACAGAGATTAAATGAAATAGTAAGATACCCGTCATTGGCACACCTTTATAAAACATCGCCCCGCCCACAATAACCAATAACATACCTATCCAAATTAAGGGCTTTGTGATTTTATGAGTGCGGGTAGTTGCAACTGTCCAATAGCTTGATTTGCGCCCCATAAGGCCATGTAAATCTATAACTGTTACGGCGCCTAATCCTATTACAAACCCAGCAATAAGTATAAATAATGATATTGTAGTCATGAATTATTTTGTGTGAAAAGTTACTAATAGCATTTCGCTATCGCTGCCTATTCGCTGTGGCGGGCCCCAAGATCCAACACCACTGGTTGTATAAAATTTGGTATTGCCTATATCTGTAAAACCGTAAAAATGTTTACCAAAAAGTGATTTCTCTATATATACAATTGGCCACATTTGGCCTTTGTGTGTGTGTCCAAAAAATGCAAAGGACACGTTTGCGTCAGCCATGATTTGAGTCGAAACCGGGACGTGTTTGATTAGAATGCTTGGTATGTTTTTATCATACACTTTAGCATCCAATAATTGCTTGGTCTTTTCTTCATCAAGAGGATTCTTTGTGCTTGTAACATACGGTATGCCTATAATCTGCACGCCTTCGATATTTATATTTTTCTCATCGGCAATTATGAATCCGCCATCTTCGAGAGCCTCGATACTTTGGGGTAAGCCTGCATAAGTTTCGTGGTTGCCACTTGCAAGGTATTTGCCTAATTTGGGATTTACATTTTTATAAAATTCAGTAAATTGAAATAAATTGCGCTTGGGGCCATCAAAGAAATCCCCGGATACAAAAAGAATATCTGGATTGATAGCATTGATCTCCTCGGAATCTGTACGAGCCTGTTTGGCTGTATGTATATTGCCGTAATGAGTATCAGCAATAAATAATGCTCGGCGCCCCTCCCAAGCACTTGGCAGATTGTCTATGTATAAATCGCTCTTTACAACATCTGTCTTGTGAGCATTGTACAAGCCGTAAATTGAAGTTGCAAAAGCAAGTAGAATAAAAATCTTTGGGATAATAATTTTAGTAAGAGAATTACTTAAAGGAAGACTCTGGAATATTACAGCAAGAATCACTGCTATAAACAACCAAAATACTGTGCCCATCCATACGCATGCCAAATAGTAAAAATTGGCAGTAAATGCATTTTCGAAACTGCGGACCAGGAACATACTAAGACTAAAAGAAATGGATAGTGCAAAAAGTACAATTCCAAATGTGTACTTATACTTTGCAAGGATTGAAAAATTGTCTACACCAAAACGAAAAAATGTGTAATGCACGAGCACGAGCAATGCTTGCATAATTACAATAAATATTACAAATGATTTCATATACGTGACATTATACTACAAAACATAATTATTCTGAACAGGCATTATTGCCTGCAACATAGCCTGTACTCCAGATTAATTGCAAGGAGAATCCGCCAGAAGGTCTGTTGATATGAAGCAAATCCCCTGTTATAAATAAATTTTTGACTTTTTTGGAATGCATTGTGCGCATATCTATTTCTTCGAGGGGTACGCCACCATCGGCAATAACTGCACGGTCGAACCCCATCAATCCATCTATTGTAATAGGTAGTGCCTTTAATAAATGGACAATCATTTTGCGCTCATCCTTGCTAATTGAGTGAACCTTTTTCTCTAGATCAATTTTGTCTTCAAGTAACATAGAGATTCCTTTGTAAGTACCCTCGGGAGTAAAATCTTTTATAATATTTTTTAAAATTTTGTTTTTATTGTTATCAAAAATAGCAATAATCTTTTTATCCAATGCACCTAGATCTGTGTCTGGATATGCATCAATTTTCGCTGTCACTTGGCCGTCGTATAATAGATCCGATACTTTTGTCGCTAAGTTTAAAATAAGCGGGCCTGATAAACCAAAATGTGTAAGTAGAATTTTGCCTGTTTTAGAAAATGCTTTTTTACCTTCAACAAAAAAAGTGATTTTCATAAATGATAATGACACCCCAGCCAGGATGTGGCTCCATTCTTCTTGAGTTGCAAGTGGGACAATCGACGGAGTTGGATCGGTTATATTGTGGCCTATGACACTTAGCCATTTAAATCCGTCTCCTGTTGAGCCAGTTTCGGGGTGCGAAACTCCTCCTGTAGCAAAAATATAATCACGCGCTGTATATTCATTCTTGCCTACACAGACACTTGTGATCTTTTCATTCTCGAAATTTATACGGGTAACTGGTGAACTGGTCTTGATTGTGACTTTGCCACTTTGTGCATAATTTTCCATTACTTTTACTACGTCCTCGGAACTTTCAGTATTTGGAAAGGCTCGCTTGCGGGCTTGGACTACAAGGGGCAATCCCCTGTCTTCGAAAAATTTAAAAGTGTCTTTTGGGCTGAATTGATCATAAATGGAATATAGGAATTTACCCTTTTTACCATAAGTTGCTACGAATTTGTGTATGTCATCCTCCGCATTTGTAATATTGCAACGCCCCCCGCCGGAAATGCGGAGCTTCTCGCCCAATTTTTTATTCTTTTCGAGTAATAATACACGCAATCCACGCTCGGCGAGCCTGCCACAAGCCATCATGCCTGATGCTCCTCCGCCTACTACTATGCAATCAAATTTTTCCATTATTTTGTCATTATAACATAAAAATACCCCAATTACTGGGGTATTTTTATTAATAATTATATATTATTTAATTCATCATCAATTGCTTTCAAATCAGCATCCATGCTTGCATCTACATCAACAGAATTTAGATTAGTATCTATTTCGTCTGTTGTATCTGCTCCACTTTCGCGCTCGAGTGTTTGTGTTGCAGTTTCCGGCGCCTGCTTTGGCATGTAATTATAAAATATTACTCCTAGGATAACCACAGCAATAATAATTACAAATGAAATTACAGTATTTTTGTTCATATAATTTTATTAACTATTTGTTTCGTTATTTGTAGATTCGACCGGTGTTGTAGATGTAGTGGTATCGTCGTCTGATTTTTCGTTTTCGTTATCATCAGATACATTCATTTCGTTTACTCCTTGGATTGCCTTCAATGCTTTTGCAGCAGATTTGACAGCTTCGTGAGCGAGCTTGATCTTGCTCTTCATTACTTCTAGATCTGCCTTTAATGTATCGCGAGTAGTCTTTAGTGAATCTTTTGCAGTTGCTTCGTCGACAAGCTCGACATTGTATGTCTTGCCCGCTTGTGTAGATATAGCTGTACGAGCACTTGCTACTGCGCTCTCGGCTGTTGTAATGAGAGTACGTACGTTTGCAACATCAGCACCATTTAATGAAGCCTTGTCGGAGCGAGATTCAATTGCAAGCAAAGCAGTCTCGATCTTGTTTCAAGCTCGGATGAACGAGTAGTTATTTTTGTATTAACTTCAGATAGATTTTTTGCAAGATTGGCAACTTTAGCTTTTTTGTTCCCGTCTTTAAATTTTTCTAAATCGGCTTTGAATTTAGCTCTAGCCTCTTCGTTTTTTGTCTTCATTTCTTCGCGCTTTGCTTCGAGCTCTAGTTTGAATGTCTCGCGCTTGGCTTGAGTAGACTCGATTATGCTCTTTTTCTTTTCACTCAAAGCCTCGCTTGCGTCCTCCTTTTTGATCTCGCCTGATTCAACTTTTACCTTTAAATCATCGCGTAATTTCTTGAGTTCGTCTTGATTTGCTTTGCGCATTTCGTCGGCTTTGATTTTGCGATCCTCGATCATGCCTTTGCGCTCCTCTCGCATATCTTCTCGAACCTCCTTCCTCTCTCCACGATTTTCAACCTTCATACTTTTAATATCGTCGCGCACCTTTGGGCGCTCTTGGCTATCATCTTCTGCATAAGCAGAAAATGCTCCCAACATAATTGCAAATGCAATTAAGAAAATTTTGTTGTATTTTTTCATAATGTACTAATTATACTACACATAAAAAATATAGTGCAATGATTTTTCCACAAATTTAGTTCCAAGGAAAATTGTGTCCGTAGTGCCCCCATTTACAAGTATCTTTATATACAACTGTATCTAATTTCAAAAATTCTCTTATGCCTTTTGGTGTTAGATTGTAATTTGAAATTTTTTCTTCTACTCCATCAACAACTGCCACTGCCATTACAGGCTCGGCCTTGCCTATTGCATACGCCAATTTTACAAAAACTTCTTTTGCACCACGGGCCTTCAATATTTCTACTGCAATCTTGCGTGCCATGTATGCGCCTGAGCGATCCACCTTTGTATAATCCTTACCACTAAATGATCCACCACCAATCGGAACTTCTGGGCCATAATTGTCGATAATTAATTTGCGTCCAGAAAGGCCCGTGTCAGCATCAAATCCACCTTGGTTCCATTCACCGGCAGGATTTATCAAATATTCTTTTGCGTTGATTATACTTTTTACTAGTGGCAACAATTCTGCGTTTTTAGCATTTTGGAAACTTGCAACAACTGTTGTCACTACACCATCCTCGATAGTTACTTGAGTCTTGCCATCATATGGATACACTTCGAAAACTTTTTGGCACAAATTGCGAGCTAGTGTATATTCAAGAGGAAGAAATTCTGGCGTCTCATTTGTAGCGTACCCTTTCATAATACCTTGGTCACCGGCACCACCTGTGTCTACACCTTGTGCAATCTCGGGACTTTGTTGAACTATATTTATAATTACTTTATAACTCTCTCCAACTATACCCTTCACAATTTTTTCTAGATCTGGTGTTGAAGTTGAAGTGACTTCGCCATTTATAGTAATAAGATTGTGTCCACCCATGACCTCTGTTGCTACGCGACTATTTTTATCACCTTCTAAATACGCATCGAGAATACTATCTGCAATAAAGTCACAAATTTTATCTGGGTGCATAGGACTCACAAATTCACATGTTTTGATCATAAATTTATATTAAAAAATTCCTGTTAATACAGGAAAGATAGAGACTAGTATCTTTCCTTTTTAATAAAGGTTGGAGTTAGCACCTTCCGGAAACCGGGGTTGCTGTGGGGTCAACGAGCCAATTCTCTACCACCACTCTTGATAAAACTATTTAGTTGTATTTGTATATTACACTTTTTACCCAAAATAAACAAGACCCGAACAAATAAATGTCCGGGTGTTGCTGAAGTTCTCAGGGAAGTTATTTTAAGCTCAAAATTTGACCGTTTCGCACAATCACACTATCTCCAAGTGAGTATGGGCTGGTTTTTTTGACAAAGTTGAATCCCATACATTTACACCCACAATCGTGTGAGTACATTTGAAATGTTATCTGCTGATTCGTATCAGCGCTATTAGTTACTTTAGGCAAGTCTGTTATAACAGCTTTGCCATTCATTTTTCCATTTGAGCACAAATAGATTGGTGACTCAGGTGAACATGAACTTAAAATAGATAGAATTACAAATAATTTTTTCATTTTGTAGTTTTTTATTCAATCTATAATTTATGCCCTCCCTTGTCAAGCTTTATAAAAATTTCTTCTTCTTTTTATGTTCAATAATTTTTCCAGCTTCTGTTTCTATTTTTTCTGCTTCTCTTAGATTTTTTAGTGTTTTCTTTGGGAATATGTTGTAATGTTTTATTTTATCTAGCTCTTCGTCTATCCCCCACAAGTCTTCCATTTCTACTTCCCAACCTTTTTCAAAAATATTTAAATCAAGCGGTATGGAATATTGGCGCAGGGTTTTGCAACCATTGTTTAAAAAATATTCATGGAAATAAGACATTACTAATTCACGAAGAGTTTTGTAAACTGGGTCGCGGTAGCGAAGGACGGAATGGTTTGTCTTGGAAATTGCACCAAGCAATCCATCTTGTTTAAATATTGTAATCACATGATCCATATCATCACTAGTTGTCTTTAAATGTACGAGCCTTGGTTTGTATCCATGGAGCGACAAAACATAAGCTGAAAATATTGCACCTTCTATGCAATGACAATTCCTCTCACGCAAAACTCGTAATGGAGATTTAATCGTATCGATTTTATTATGCTCGAAATTAAAAGGAATTTTGTTTATAAAATCCTGCACCTTTGCCGGAGTATTCAACTTCTTCAACAATACTATTTCTTTTTTGGTGAAAGAGTTCATAATTATTATCTTTTTATAGGAATTATTCCTAATAAATTTTTAGTAAGCGCATGATGAAAAGAAGCCCAAAATAGCAAGTGTATAGAGAGCGCAATTAAAAATCCAGAAATTCCATATGATTGTAAATATGCAAAAACTAATCCTCCTGCAAGTGAGGCGATAATAGGAAAAAGAGCAAACTTCTTAGGAAGTAAAAAAATAGCAGGAACATGTACAACAAAAAACAATATACCGAACATAATCGGAGAAACTCCAAATGTTAGCAAGCCACCCAAGAAACAAAATTGTTGAAACAGAATTTCAAAAAATTTTGGTAGCTGGTAGCCCAACAGTTCTTTTTTTGTATAGTATTCATTGTGACACGCGACCGGCACAAAAAGATACACCAAAAACAAACAGCAAACAACCAATAAGTGGTAGGAAGAAAATGTATTAAAATACACAGCATAAACATTCTGATAAACCGCAAAAAGCATTACTATTGAAAAGAAGAAGAAGAGGGTGTGTTTCCAAGGATTTTCATAATAGGTGATTTTATATTTTTTGAATAGGTAGTTTGGTAATCCCATTACACTGAACCAAAAAACTATCCAAATTATTATCCAGGTAGCCATACAATTTAATTATCTGGCTAATTTTTTCAATAGATTCTTTTTGAACATGTGGAATTTCCATTTAAGATCACATTTCCAGTTGCAGTATGCTACCCCTCCTGACGGATGATTGCCTTCGGGCTCTTCTAAGCAATTCTCACAGCAGATGAAATGCCTATGGCAAAGTAGGTTTGCGCAGTTTACATAATGCTCGCTTGGAGTATTGCACTTCTCACATCGGCCGATTATTTCATGTTTTGATGGGTCTTCGAAATGCATAACTTTTCTTTTGTCAAAAACATAAAGTGACCCTTTGAAATCTTGGCCAGGAAATTGCGCCATGTAGCTGACGATTCCACCATCGAGCTGATATACATCTTTGAATCCTTCGCGGACAAGTAGGCCTGATGCTTTCTCGCATCGGACTCCGCCAGTGCAAACAGTCAATACAGTTTTGTCTTTCAAATCTTCAATTTTACTTAAATTTTCTTTTAAGTCGCGGAAATTGTTTAAGTCTGGGAAAACTGTCCCCTCGAATTTACCAACCTTCAATTCATAATCATTGCGCATATCTACGATGTGGAATTCTCGGCCTTCTTCATACCATTTATGCAAATCTTCTGGTTTTAAATGTACGCCAGTAATCTGGTTTGGGTCGATATCATCTTCCTCGCCTAAATGTAATGACACAATCTCTGGGCGAGCTTTGACAGACAATCTTGGGAAAGATGTACCATCTTTTGACCCATCGCTCACCTTCCAATGAATATCAGCATAGCGTGGATCGGCTTTCATAATTGCCATATACTCCTCGCAAGCCTCTTTTGTGCCCTCAAATGTACAATTTATACCTTCATGCGCGACAATTGCCCGGCCTTTGAATCCGAGGCTCTGAGCAAGCTCAAACTGCAAATCCCGCTCCATTGCAGGGTCATCTATTTGCACGTATTTATAGAAAAGAATGATTTTATACTCTTTGTTCATGTAGGGAGATTATAGCAAAAAGTTGTACTATTGCCAAAAATTTTTATAAAGTATAAAGTGATTAAAAAAGTACATATTATGAATAAAGAACATGATTTTAACATTTACCAAAAAGAATCAGGAAAGTATTATTTTCATTCCTTAGATGGTTTTTCTACCGGTTTATTTGAGAGTCGTTTCCAAGGCTTTTCATTGTTACAGGGATTATATGATGGCGATAAGATTAGCATAGAAAACGCTATTTATTTAGTAGAAGAGCTACTCCGACTACCATTGACCACCCTCCCAAAAGAATTAAGAAATGAAACAATAGTATTGGGGCATGAAATAAACTTTATTTCGGAAATTGAAGAATTTCAAGAAAGTTTAGCAAATATGCTTATTACCAGAGACATATCCGAAAATCTTGATAATTTACCTGCGTTTATTTTGTGTCCGAACCATTCTAACCATGGTCATATATGGATAATAAATAAAGCTGGCGAAATATTTTTCAGTAATGCTTTACGTTCTAGAGCAGAAGCATTGTTGTGGGTAAATGCCAATCGACTTATTTATAAATTCAAAGATGAAGATGTTGATAGAATGAAGTATCAAATTTTTGAATCAGGCATTACAACTCATTTCAAAATGGAGGACCTGGGTATTTGGAAAATAAATACACAAACACCAAATGATCCCAACTAAAATCAAAGAGCGCTCGTTGTAGAATAAATATCTACCCGAGCGCCTTTTGCTATCTAAACTATTTTCTGTATTTTTTACTCTTCCACTTATCAGCAATTTTGACTCTATTGAGAGAGCGCTCGAGTTCGGCGGCAAAGTGTTCGTAATCAACAACTCCTTTATCCTGAGCAAGTTTGCGCAATTCTTCGGCCTTTGCCTTGGCCTTTTCTATTTCATCATCTGTAATATTGCCAACGTGCTCTGCGAAATCGGCTAGGATTGCCACGAGAGTTTTCTCGCCGTCCTTTTTGACTTCAACAAATCCACCAGATACAGCCATTGGTACATATTCGCCATCGGTCATCGCCACAATATCACCAGATGCCAATCCTGAAATCAAAGGAATATGCCCTGGAAGGATTGTGATCTCGCCATTTGTCGTAGGCAAAGAAACTTGATCTACAATTTCTTGGAGAATCAAACGCTCTGGTGTGACTATTTTTAATTCTATTTTTGTTGACATAATTTTCTATATCGCACCCTTCATATAAAACTCTCCTTCCGGTTTATCATCGTGCTTGCCTTCCAGAATCTCCTTAAATGAGCGGATTGTCTCGGCT
>JACCDN010156891.1_pt1 | contig 19206 bp, 21 predicted proteins | sample 7441691 | NCBI WGS metagenome assembly JACCDN01 (sample SAMN15323439, study PRJNA562643) | freshwater metagenome | isolation source: river surface water | place: USA:Blue River Watershed | collected 2017-08-16 | reverse complement strand
TTCTCTTAAAGGCAAAATGACAGGCGAAAAAAATCCATTTTATGGCAAAAAACACTCGGATGAAACTAAGAAAAAAATATCTTTAAACAACGGTGCAAAAACTAAAAAAGTCAAAATAGATAATATAATATACGATTCCTTAAAACTTGCATATACATCGTTATCTATATCTGTTAGTACATTATATAACAGACTTAAATCTGATAAATATCCTAATTATGAATATTACGATTTACCGTTTGAATAATGAAGAAAATAAAATGAATAAATTAAAAAAATTTGTTGCCATTAAAACTATTCAAGAAATAGAAATTTTTACCGACATCGGTTTCGTCCCATTAAAAAATATTATGAAAACTATTCCATATGATGTATATGAAATATCTTTTAGTGACGGAAAAATTATATCGTGCGCAGATAATCACATATTCATTACTCACGATAAAAAAGAAATATTTGCAATAGATTTACAATACGGAGATAAAATTGCATCTGACAATGATCTAGGCTATTCTGAGGTAATATCTGTAGTTAAAACAAAAAATAAAAAGCATATGTATGATTTACAAATGCAATATTATCATAAATTTTATTCTAATGGTGTATTATCTCATAATACAACAGTTACAACCGCATACATATTACATCAAACTATTTTTAATGCTGAATATACAACTGCGGTATTAGCAAATAACGGCAAATTGTCAAAAGAAATTTTATCTAAAATAAAAATTATGTACGAAGAACTTCCTTGGTTTTTGCAAATGGGAGTAACTGAATGGAACAAAGGATCTATTACATTAGGTAATAAATCGCGTGTCGTATCATCAGCGGCATCGACGACTGCAGTTCGTGGGTTTTCTATCAACTGTGTATCTGTTGATACTGAAATAACAGTTAAAAATAAAAACACTGGTAAAATTGAAAAAATTACTATGTCAAAATTAAAAGAAAAAATGTCTAATTAAGACGAGTATTTTAAATGAGTGGTATTCATCAATATATAAAAGATTTGGATCCGATATTATTATATACGTTTGATCCTCTTCATTCGTTCGTAGATTTGGACAGCTGTACCGGTGTTTATATTAATATTACTGAAACAGAATTTCCGCCGTTGGAATTAAAAAATTCAGGAATATATTTTAAAGAATCTTTTTTAAAATTTATAATGCCGTCATTATCATATATCGAAAATAATAGTACAAAAAAATCATTTTCAACAGGCTATCCTAAAAGCATATCCGGATCATTTAGATTACCAAACGAAACATTTATCAGAAATTATTCATTTAATAATGGATCATTATATGCAACTGCCGATTTAAATGAATCTGACAATATATCGTTTGTCGATTCTCCTTATACTATATTTTTTCAATTAAAATTGACTAACATAAATCAGCTGTCACCGATGATGCCGTATTTATTAGACGCAGATTTAATTATTACAAACTGTTATTTTGGAATATTTTCATATTTTGAATTTTATAATCCAAACTTATTAAATAATTCTTCGTCAAATAATTATTTCGGATTTGAATCTTATGCTTTATTATACGACGAAGTTATAAATAAACAGTATTTCGGTTATAATGTAACGGCTGATTTACAATATAATAAATTTAAAACATTAAATGAAATCGTATTTAATATGCCTCAAATGGTGTATATACCAGATTCTTATACATTAACTGAAGCCTTATATTCATCAACCGGTTTAGATAAAAATTATTTTAGATTTAGAGGTTGTGAATTAAATCTTTTATATAATTCTATTAGATTAAACAATAATAATTCCGTTGTATTAGATTATGACAGAATATATAATATATTTTTTGAATGTCATCCTAATAATCCTATTATCGAAGTATACGTTGATAAACGAAGCGTTGGTATTATATCTAAAAATTGGTTTAATAATAATAATATTTTAAAAATAGGTTTTATAACAAAATTAACACCGGGATATATAACGCAAGCCCCAGATGCATATCAAATAAATTCACCGTCGGTAAATATGCATATTGATAACTTTGCTATTTATCCTAGATACTTAACTAAGCCTGAAAAAGATAGATTATATGATATTAATAGAGATTATCCTGATAGATTTGCCGAATATGGATATACTCAATTATATACGTTTGAACATTTTCACGATAGCAAATCGCAACGCTATATAGAAAATGAAACTCAAATACCAAATATTTACGGACAATCATATTTATACGCATATACATCTAATACATTAACTGTAGATGCATTACCTTACGTATATAGACAAAATGATACAGAAATTGAATATGCGTATCATAATAGTAAATATTCGTGTTTAGGATCAAAACGTAATTATTATAATTTTTATGACTCTTTTTTTAGATCTGAATCTAAAACTATTTCATTTAGGTTTAAAACATCAGACCAAAGCGGAGCGTTATTTACCATTGGTTATCAAGAGCATAGAAGTTTTAACATTGGGTTATTAATGAACGGAGGCTCATTAGAAATTAGATGTGGAGATATATTACGTACGAGTTTAACAGGTATTGCAAATGGCGAATGGCATTCTGTTTTTATTGTATATGATAGCGTTGATATTCATACTAGAATTAAAATATACGTCGACGATGAAATATATGTCAATCATGTAAATGGTGGAGAAAATACTCCTCCGTTACACGCTGAAGTTAAATTTGGCACAAATTTACCAGGTTTATCTTTAGAATGTGATTACGCGATGATTGGAATATCAGAAAAATCAATATCGCATTTAAATATCGTAAATTTAAAACAAAATACTACGTTATACGAAGCTAGAGGACAGGTGACGATCAATAACGTTCAAATAGGAACAAAAATATTTATATATGATAGAGCAACTGGGAATTTAATAGATACGCTATATTCCGACGACGTAAATGGAGTGTTTAAATATGTAAATAGGACGCCGTATGTATTAACTATTATTGTAACAGATTCTGGATACTTAAATGGGCGCAGCTATATTGTCGATCCAATTGAAATAAAATAACTAAGGAGAATGAATAGTGACAGTTGCAACTAACACTGTTCGTTTTCTATATAATCAAAACGATTTAACTAATAATAATTTAAATTCTTTAACTTTTATATTTGGTTCTCCAAATATAATTCCTTGTGTTGAATCACATTTAATAAATCGCGAAAACAACACTTTTAGATACAATTGCGGTTGTACTAATATTGATCGCGATAATAACATATTTATCGTTAAATGCAATAGCATTAATGACTTATGTGGTATTTATTGGATAGATAAATTAGGCGACGATGCATCTTTTGATTGTCCATGTGAGCCTTTTGATAATACCAATAATACTAATATTAATATTGATTGTTCAACTGGTAATGAACCTCAGTCAATTATATTTACAAATGCAAGAAGTTCATTTGGTTATAATATAGTATCAAGATTTTCAATAGATTTTTATAATATTGAATTTAACGTTGGATATTCTTCTACTGCTACGACTATAATCGCAGCTAATATGAGAATGTATTCAGAAATTAGTTTTGGATATTATTCAAATTCAAATTTAATTAAATCTTCGTTATTACTAGTAACTTATAATTTTGGATATTACACGTCATCGAATTTATTATACGATCCATATAATAAATTTAATGAAAATCAAGTTGGCCAATTTTTATTCGGCTATACTTCTCTAAGCAATTTATTATACAACCCATATAATGCATTTAATGAAAATCAAGTTGGCCAATTTTTATTCGGTTATGATTTACAAAATAATTTTATATTCAATCCATATAATCAATTTTTAGACGGAACAAATAATTATACATCTTCATATTTCGGATATGAAACTGTAAATAATTTTATATTTAATCCATATAACGCGTTTAACCAAGACCAAATCGGTTCATTCTCATTTGGTTATTCGTTACAAAACAATTTCATATTTAATCCATATAATCAATTTGATGGTTCGATTTATTCTTATTTTGGATATGATTCATCATCATTAATAAAATATTCAGATGATCCATATATATCTTCGGAAATAATTTATAATTTTGGTTATGTTTCAACTAATACAATCAAATATGGTAATATAATTGCTAAATTTGATGCGACTAATTATTTTGGTTATAATTCAAACAACTGGGTAAGTTATCAGGCCGGTTTTATCGCGGATAATTATTTCGGCAATCAAGCACAATTAAGAAATATAATTACTTCTATTAGAAGAGCTACATTTATAAATTGTATTTCTTATTTTGGAATATCATTACACGTTAATTCGTATTCGCCATTTTATTTTGATTTATCTAGAACAAATTGTTGTACTAAAATACATAAACCTTTATTACATATTGAAATGTCGGATGAACACGATTACGACGTTAAATATGGTAATCACAGGGGTTGGGGTTACGCTTCTGTTGCAGATTTACAAACGCAACCACGGTTTTATCCATCATTTTCTTTTGGATATTCATCGTCGTTAATAGATAATACCATATATATTGGCCATGTCGAAATGTCTTTCGGTCATTCGGCTAATGTTAGAGGATTATATTATGAAAAAAATTATGATATATCTTACGGAAATATTATCGTTGATCAAAATGAAATTAAAGTAGAATTAACTAAACCGTTTGATGAAGGTATTTCAAACAATAAATTCGATTTTGGTTATTCGTCATGGGCTAATCTTGGCGCGTCTTATGCGTTAGGAACGGCTCGACATTTCTTCGGCTATTATTCTTATCATTCTCTAACTGTTGATGAAGCTATGCGCGGAAAATTCTGGTTTGGATATGATTCTACTGCATTCTTAAACAGACGAGTTTCATTTATAGGCGCAAATTATGTTGGATTTATATCAACTGGTATTTTTTATGAAGAACCTTATTATATGCATTTTGGTTATTCTGCTGAATGCAATACAATTATAACAGAAAATTATGTTGAATTTTTAGAAGAAGGAGAATTAATCAACGAATATATTTATCAAACACCTAATGGCGACAGAGATATGGACAGACCTTATCAGGAAAGTATAGAAGGAAATGAGTTTATACACGCCCTAAAAGGCAGGTGTTTTTGAGTTATTTATATAAAATTTTTATCTTATAAATAAAATTATTGATTAAAATTATAAAGTATAATGGCAACTTGTTTAAATTCAATAAATAATAATCCTCAATATATTGGATTATCATCCGGCGTAACAAATAGAGCTACAGTTAATGCATCAACTAACGCGTTGTTTTTATTAGAAAATGAATTAGATCAATCTGTATTTTTTAATATTAAGCTTGTTGGAAATTATTCTACTATAGCTATAACAATGACGATATATAATGCCGTAACATTAGCTGTATTTGGAACTCTTAATATTAATCAACAAAACGTATCATCGTCATTCAGTATATCAGCTGGCCGTTATATTATGTGTTTTAGACCTGTGTTTGGATCTTTTATATTAGATATAACGACAACATTTATTTCTTATAATAATGTTGCGTCATTTATTGCCAGAAATTATATAGGTTATTATTCAACTTTTGATTTAACAATTAAAAGACCAACTGGTATATGTAATAGACGTTTATTATATACATTAATTGACGGCGAATTGCCAGAAGGTTTGACGTTATTAGATAATGGAATCGTTACAGGTTTTTTACCTATATTGGATTGTGATCCAAAAAATAAAGATTTACCGACTAGTAATACGTGGTATGAACGAATATCTGATTCTGAATATATAACTCCTTGGGGAAGATCATATAGATTTAAAGTTCATTTAACATTATTTGATGATAGAACAAAGGTTGATATAAAATGGTTTTACGTATCAATAATAAATGATTTTACAAAAAATATTGCACTGGTTAATAATTATAAAATATTAGAAAATAATAAAATCGCGGCATTTGAAGATCAAATAAAATTAGATAATATTAATTTATGTAATATTAAAAATAATATAGAAACTAATATAGAAAAATCAGATGATGAATTATTTTATGAATCCGTTGAAAATCATAAATTTGACGATGATGACGAAAATCATGTTTTATATAAACATAATACTGATTTTATAGATAATAATTCTCAAGATTCAGAATATATTATATACGATTTAAAAATAAATTCTAACACGTTTAATATAATAGAATATTTTATAAATAATTTTAATAATGAAGATGAACAATTTATATTATCGTTAAAAGATTCCGCGATGTTTAATTCATATTTGCTAGAAAATGATATTGATAAGAAATATATTAATATGAATTTAATTCAATATAATGATATATCAATACAATTTGTAATATTAAACGATGTAGAATATATATTATTAAACAACGATTCTAAAAACGATTTCACTGATATTTCTTCTATGACAGATGTATTCGATGAAAATCATGATAAAGCGTTAAAACAACTGCCATTACATTCATATTCTCATTATGGATGGTCATCGACATTCAAATTATTTAAACCTTAGGTGAAAATATAATGAATAAAGAATTATGCATTCCATGTATTAAACCGGAAATTAATAAACCAGTTATATCAAAAATTAAATCTTTAATATATATAGAACAAAATTCTAATGTTAAAGATTTAATGGATTCTTATTACAATAAAAATTGTCGACCTAATTTAAAAGCCGAATTAGGTAATGATTCATATAAAACAGCGACTGATAGATTTAATATAAACGATCATCAAAATACAAATGAACAATTGGTTAATATACAACCAATTGTTCCAGAAATAATTAATTTTGATTGATTTTTTTTAATTGATTTTTATATAGAAACGCTGCATAATCGAATAATTTATTAACTGCCTTATCATAAGCAATTTTACGACCTCGTATTTTGTCGTATTGATCGATATTAACAACATTTGAAGTTTCAACGATTTTAAAATCATCAATTGTTGTAATAATACAAATAGTTAATGTGCCGTCATAAAAATATTTTGCATCTTTAATCAACGCCATAACGTATTCTTGATTGAAGTCTTGAATTAATGTTAAGCTCATGATATTTACTCTGTTTGAAGTGTTAATGTGAAATATATCTATGGATGTTTAAAACCGAAATACGTTTGTTTGTATAACTCATCGATTTTAACATAATCAGCATCTAATAACTGATTATATTTGGTATGCGAAGCTGCCATTCGCCCACCAATATATCCATTAATATATTTGTCTTGATATTCTAATACCCTTAAATCAAATTGAATTTTAGCTTCAATATAATTTAAATTACCGTCAGAAATACATAGAGCTATTATATACCTTTTAAAGTCAAATGTTCCTTCTTTTTCAATTTTATCGTTAATATATCCAGAAGATCCATAATAATTTTTCCAATCAGATTCAACCTTCTGTTTCTTTTTCTTTTTATTAATTGATGTTACTTTAGTCGTCCATAAATGTTTTTGACCAATATAAATTTTACCAGTAGATATTTCTTCAATAATATAAATAAATCCATGTATATTATCTTTAAATTCATCAGTATATAATAATTCCGATTTAAATATTTCGCCTTTATAATACCATGGATTTTCGTTTAAATACGCTTCATCGTTTTTATCGAATATATCTTGTGCTTTTTTGGCTTTAATTTCGAGCCGAGCTTTTAATTTTTCAGCTTTTATTTCTTCTTTAATTTTTATTTTTTCGCGTTCTTCTTTAGTTAACCGCGGCTTTTTTATTATTTCGTTTTCTGTTTTCATTATATTTTATCTTAAACTGTTCTATTAAAGTTATCTGCGTTTGAATTAGACATCGGAATCCAAGATTTAAATGACAACATTATTTGAATATTTAACGGCATATTAGTTGAAGCATAAGACATATCTAGCATACCTATACTTATAGGAAAACACTCATATAAAATAATACCATATACGTCGGCGCCACTTTCGTTTTGGACATATAATTTTACATCCGAAATATATTCTGAATAAAAGTTGATCGTGTTATTACCAAAATTCATAACGGCGCTTTGCCATAATTCAAAATATTCTCTCGTATCCATATTACCGTCTGCATAAAATGTTAATGATATTGGATCATACGAGGTCATATATGGAACTTTAAAAATTGTTGAATTACACTTAAAATCTAACGTTTGTAATGATCTCATAGGTAAAGATGCAGTATGACATTTTAAATTAATAGAACCTTGACCATTAAATCCTGATTCACTAGATCTCATTGCCGCAGATTTAACACCGGAATTAACACTATACATACCAGTTGATCCTGATACACCTTTAGGTAATGTAAATTCTATTCTAAATCTATTAGATTTCATTATCCCTGATTTAAAATGAGATAAAAAATCAAATATAGTTCCGTCTTGACTATTGCCAGCTTGCCTATAATTACCTGCATAAGACGATTTATTTCCTTGTGATCCAAATAATCCGCTCGAATTATTTCCAAACCCTCCACCACTAGAATTATTTCCAAATCCTCTAAATGCGCCAATTAAATTATTAACTGCTCCAATTGTATTTTTTACACTATTGACGATACCATTTACCGCGCTAACAGCTTGAACCACTGTATTATTAACGCGAGACGCGAATTGATTAAGACCATTTGTTGCCATAGATAATAAGCTCATTTGTTATTCTCCTTAAATCGCGCTATCGGTAATTCAATAACTAAATTATAATATTTTGGTTGTATAATTATAAATTTGCTTTCCATGTTTTCATAATTATAATTTTTATATGCGAAATTAAATTTGCCAATTTTAACTAATCCATCTAAAAATGGATAAACGGCTTTAAATTGTAATTCAGGGCTAATATTGTTTCGTTTAAATTTTACTAATATATCTATTATTTTTTTTCGCATATCATAATTTAAATAATGTAAATTAAATCCAAAAAAATGAGTTGGTAAAGGTCTAACAATAATAGATAAAGGAAATTTATCCCAATAACCTGTATCATTTCCAGAAACAGCATTATATTTAAATAATGCTATTTCACACAATGGTGGCGCAACGATATTAGATTTCGTCATAGGATCATCTTTAGATATTAAAGACGAATTGTTTGATCTATTAGATGATTCCGTGTTATTAGATATATAATTTGGTATATTTTCTATTTCATTTGACAACCACTTAATAGCTTCTTGTTTTTGTTTATCATTTTTGTTTATCATTTATTTTTTCTTCTTTATATTTTTACCATATAGTTGTTCTTCAGTTAAAACGATAAATGTATATCCATAGCTTTTCGCCCATTCATTTGCGGCTCTCCATTTATCAATGTTTAATTGGTATGTTTGACATTCTGTCAAATACGTTTGTTGTTTTTTACCGCGTTTCATTTCAGGTTTTATCGTTTGATTATACGGTTTAATTTCTATCAAATAAGTTCTAGGTCCATCTACAGTTACCATAGTAACAATAAAATCTAGATGATAAGTTCTTTGTTTATTTTCTAATGTAGACCAATATGGAATATGAATATCTTCAGAATTCCATTTTAAGACAGACGGATTTGTATCACAATATTTTGCAAATTTTATTTCCCAAGAAGACCTCATCTTAATATTTGTAAGATCTCCAATATATTTTTCAGGATTGGTTGGATAAAAATTTTTTACTTCAGGCCATTTCTTTGACATATTTAAAATTCCATTTTTTAAAATATTTAAATAATTATTACATTCTCAATGAGTGATTCTTTATCAATTCATTAAATCTCATTTCTCCAAAAACCTAAATATTTTTCTATTAAATAGAAAAGGAAGTAAAGTAATTTTTTACACGGAATTTGATTTGTTAAAAATGAGAGAGGAGATAAGGAATCAAACCGCTCATTTAGAATTGAATTCTTAGAAAAATTACATACTTTTTTAAAAAACTCTAGAGTGAGATATAGAGTTTCATTGGATGAAGCGATTTCGCTTCATCAGGTGTTTTCTAGAAAATTTTATAGTCAGAGAAGTAGGGTTGTATGTAATATAATTCTATGTAATGGTTTTATAAAAGTTTAATGTTTTTATATAAAATTTTTATCTTATTCAATTAAAAGGATTTAACAATGGCAATTAAAGCTATTTTAGGTGCAATACAAAAAGGCGCTGGTGCAGTTGGAAACGTCGCTTCTAAAATTACAGGAACGCAAGCTAAAATTGCAGCTGGAGTTGGTGGCGTTGTGGCTACTGGCGTAGCCGTTGGAGTAGCAGTAAAAAATATTAAAGATTCAGTTAATTCTGTTGGCGATATGATTAACGGAGGCGCATCAGGTAATATCGGATCTATTATAAATGGAATTGTTCCTAATAGTGCACCGTCATATCAGTCGTCTCCAAAGATAGGCTTGACGTATCCTAAAGCGTTAGCTAATACTTCATTGAATCCAGCTTGGATCAATTTCCAATTTTACGACAGAGATACATCAGTTCCATCAACATCTATTAATTTACCTATGCCAGATTCAGTAAAAAATCCAAGCTCTATTAGCTGGGACCAAGGCGATTTCGGAATGATTGGCGATACGGCAGTCAAAGCAGTTAGCGCTATTGGTAGTAATATATCAATGGAATCAGTTAAATCAACACTCGACGCCATAGCTGAGAGAGCAATGTCGTTAGCTGCATATGAAGGTTTGTCCAGCTTTATTAGTAAAGCCGGCGGTAATTCTCTTTCTGCGTCTGATTTAATGGGTGCATCAGCTGGTAAAATTCCTAACCCATATAAAACGATGTTGTTTCGTGGAGTCGATTTCCGGTCATTTGTATTTACGTTTCAGCTAGTTCCATTCACAGAAGACGATTGTGACTTAATTTATAATATTATTCAAAAATTTCGTGAACATTCTTATCCAGATTTTGCTAACGATAATATGTTTTTTACTTATCCTGACGAATGTAAAATTACATATATGTGGGAAAATGGTGAAAATAAGTGGTTAAACGCATTTAAAAGATCTGTATGTACTGGAGTAGATATTGATTTTACACCTCGTGGTCAGTGGTCGTCACTGAGAAATGGATTTCCAAACGTCGTCGAAATTTCTACGAGATGGTCAGAAGTCGAAGTCATAGTTAAAAAAGATATTACAGAACAACGCAGATAAAAGGAGAAAAATATATGTTTTTTAAAGCACATGGAACTATACCATATAATATGTTTGGTAATGAATACGAGATGACTGATTTAACGAAATCATCTATCACAATAGATAAAACATTATCTTTATTAATATCTGTATCGGTTGATTCTAGAACACCAGAGCAAATGGCAAACGATATATACGGTGATGCTAAATTATACTGGACTATTTTATTAGTTAATAATATTATAGATCCATTTATAGATTGGCACATGCCAGATGATCAATTAGAAGAATACTGTAAACGTGTTTATGGCGATGATATGTTAAAAGTGCGTTATTTTATAGATAATGTCACTCGCGAAATATACGCCGGAGAATCAGCCTCATCATTTTATTATATGATGGATAATAATATTTTATTACCTGAAAATATAGAATATGTTAGAAATTATGATTATGAAATTTTAAAAAATGAAAACAAAAAAACTGTTAATATTATCCCTAAGGAATATATTAACAGTTTTGTTGAAGATTTTAAATCTACATTAAAAGGACAAACACAAATTGACTATTAGAGATAGAGCTCCTAAAAAAATAAAAGTATCAATAGATGGAGTTGAAATTAATGATACTTGGTTACTTATTAATATATGGGAATCTATCGATTCTCCAACGTGGTCATGCGATATCGATTTAATGGATTCAACAAATTTATTAGAATCAATACCTATTTTGCACGGTTCAAAATTAAAAATAACAATTGAAACTATGGACGGTTGTTCTACGGATGGTTCTGTGGAATTTATATTTTTTGTTTATAAAATAGGTAATAAGGTATCAGCTAACCAAAACGTTGAAACGTATAAACTTAATGCTGTATCTAAACCATTTTTAGCCAATAATACAATCAGAATTAATAAAAAATATGAAGATATGAAAGCTACTGATATTATTGGAGATATTTTATTTGAATCATTTCCTGATCACACCACAGAAATTGCAACTGTATCGGATAATACGATAGACATTTTAATTAATAATTGGTCACCTTTTATTGCGGCTGCTTGGACATTAAAACAAACACATAAAGATAATCGTGCAGATTTTATGTTTTTTCAATCTGAACTAAATGGATTTAAAATCGATTCTATAGAATCTATGTATTCAGATCCTAAAAATAGAGTGTCTGAAATTATAACATACAAAATTGAAAATACTGGAACAGTTAATTATTATAATATTATTAAACATGAATGGGATCACGTCGACGTTCAACAAAATTTACAAAACGGTTATTATAAATCAACTGTAACGTCATATGATTTTTTAAACAAAAAATGGGATGAATCGGTTTATACTCACGGTGACGATAACAAAGAAGATTTAAAAATTGCACCACAATGGAAAGGCGCCTTATTTGGTTCCGCTGAAAAATCAGTTATTTCATTTACTCCAAAAATACCAAACATATTTAATAATTCAACCGGATATGACGATTCTAATATATGGGTTCCATCGAGACGTGCGGTATTACAACGATTAGATTCTGAAAGATTTTCTGCTCAATTAAGAGGTAGCATAGGGATGTATAATTGGATCGGAAAACACATTTATGTCGATTTGCCGAATAACAGCGAAAAATCTGGAGAATTTTATTCAAGATTTCGTAAAGGATATTATTTAATCACATCTATGCGTCATCATTTAAGTCCATCCATGTATCTTATTGATTTAGAATTAGTTAAAATGCGAGTTGAACAATAATGAACGATAACAGAAATAACGCGTTTTCTTTTGGTGAGTTCGTTTGGTTTACCGCTATAATTGAAGACGTAAACGATCCTGAAAAATTAGGACGTGTTAAAGCACGTATATTCGGTTATCATATACCAGATAAAAATGAATTACCTACAGAAAAATTACCGTGGGCGATGATTGCCCTGCCTATATCTGGAGCATCAACTAATGGCATCGGTTTTACTGCACACGGTTTAATTAAAGATGCACATGTAATTGGATTTTTCGTCGATGGAAAATCGGCTCAACTACCAATGATATTATTTTCTTTCCCTGGTAAAACCGAAGATGGAATACCAGATATTAATAAATTGGCACGTGGCGAAACAATTAAAAAAACTATGGACAACGCCGGAAACTGGTCAGAAAAATCAAGCGGCGCAGCTCCAATTTATCCACACAATAAAGTAATAGAAACTACATCAGGACATATTATTGAAATAGATGATACTCCAGGAAAAGAAAGATTGCATGTATATCATAAATCTGGTACTTATACTGAATATCACGCAGATGGAACATTAGTTAATAGTATTAAAGGGACTAATTACCATATCGTTATTAAAGATTACGATATTCATGTTCATGGAAATTGCAATTTAAACGTGGATGGAAACATGGTAGAAACTATTGGTGGAAATAAAACATCAAATATATCAGGATCATATACAATCAATTGCCGTTCATATAATTTAAAAACACAAACTACGTATAACGCAAACATAGGTTCATCTGCTCAATTCAAAGCATCTGGACAATATACACAAAAAGCCGCCGTAATATTTTTAAATTAAAAAAGGCGGAATATATTCCGCCTTTTAATTATTTTAATTCAGTAAAACTTATATCTTCTATTTCCGACTTATCTGCGAAAACAGGAATATTATGTTGTTTAGCTATCATAACCCAATTTCTAATTGAATTATTACAAATTTGATTTACTTCAGCCATAAAATTACTCTTTCTTAAAAAGAGATCGCCGTTTATGTTCGGAACGTAAATTGATTTATTCATAAATTTATTCACCTAGTTACAACACCATTGTATTTAATGTAATAATTATATCTTAAATATGATAAAATGTAAATATCTCTAATAAATAGTTTAACATGGTTAAATTCGTTGGTATTAAATGAAAGATAAACACAACAATTATGAAGTATATGAAGTTTGTTATAAAGGTAGATGCGTATATATTGGTTCAGGTGAAAAAAATAGACATCTACACGCGCTATCGGGTAAATCGTCATCGGTAAAATTAAACGAATTATATTTTACTGATAGAGATAATATTACCGTTTTAGTTTTAAGAGAAAATCTCAGTAAAGAAGAAGCTTATGAATTAGAAAAAGATTTTATTACTGCAAACGAACCAGAATTTAATATTCAACACAATAACAGTAAAAAGAAAATCAAAAAATTTAGAAAATATACATATTAAAAAAGAGAATCCTAGGATTCTCTTTTTTAATAAAATTATTCGTCTTCGTCTTCATCGTCATCGGTGTCGTCATCATAATCATCGTCATAATCGCCGTCATAATCGCCGTCATAATCGTAATCATAATCGTCGTCGTCATAATAATCATAATTTTCGTGTTCTTTATATTCGTATTTTACGTTGTTATTTTCTTTTTCGTATAATGAAACTAATTCTGATAAAGAACAAATTTTATTAAAATAAAAATTTGATATAAAAAGATTATAATTATATAAAACTATTACATTTTATATAATTAATTATAACTTTACTCTTTTTACTATAAAATTTTCTACAAAACATTTGATGAGTCACCTCATCCAGTGAAACTCTATATTTCAATTTAGAGTTTTTTAAGAAAGTATGTAGTTCTTTCCACGTTTTTAATTCTAAACCAGCTGTTTGCTTCCTTAGCTCATATCTGATCATGTTCAAATCAAATTCTGGATAAAAACCACTCACACCTTCTTTATTTCTTTTCTTTAAAATTATTACCTCAAAACCTCTTCTTCCAATTTCCAAAGAAGCATTTATTGGATCAGAAAAATTATATAACGAATTACCAATTGTACTACTATAAGCAGCATTTACTTTAAAAATCTTATTTTTGAAATGTTTAGATAAAATCTCAAATGGAAGATTTCTGTTCCATTGGTTAATAGTTAATCTATTAAACCTTTTACCATATCCCTTATTTCCATTCTTAAAATTCAAATCTTCTAAAAATACATATTCAACATTAAGAGATTTTAATTTTTTTCCGATATAATGGAAAATCTCTATTGTTTCGTGATTTAACTTATCATAATTTATATTCTTTCCAGTTAAATTTTTTAAATCGATTTCTTCAGTATGAATAATTTTGTCATTTTCTTTTACTGAAAAACCAATAAAATTAGGATTTAAGTCAATTCCACAATAACGATTCTTTATTGGAGAATAAGCGTTTTCTTTTTCTAAATCTTCTAATTTTAAATTATCAAATGTAATCCAAATAAATTTATTCGATAATTGAATTTGGTAAGGAATTTCATTTGAATTAGAGAATTTAATAAGAGATTCTAGTTCCGATTTTAAATTTTTTCTTAATTTTGGAAATTGAATATTTATTTTACAATTTTTATAAGGTTTAAATTCAATTAGAGAAGTATTAGTAAAATTAAATTTTCTGTTACCTGATTTAGGTGCTTCACCAATAATTAAAAGAGGAAGTAATTTATTATTTTTAAATTCTTCTTTAGAAATTAATTTTTTAGAATATTTTATAAGATTAGATTTACCACCAAATATTCTTTTAGGAAAGATTCCATTTGATTTAGAATATTCTAGATCTTTGGAATACATTTCTTTTGCTTTATAAATTCCAGATTGAATGAACCATGAATCGATCGAGATCGATTCCGAATGTAAATTCATTGTCTTTAAAAATAATCTGATTTCTTTTTCTGAAAGGTTTTCTCTGAAACGATTATAAGCTATTCTTATTACATTATTTTGAAGACGAGTATATTCTTGGAGGACCTTCATGTCCTCCATATTTGAATATACTATTGGTAATTTAATCGTCTTCATAAAATGTCTAAATTTATTAATATATAAATCTATTTAGTAGAAAAATATTTGTGCTTTTTGGTAAATGAAATATAATGAGATTTAATGAATTGATAAAGAATCACTCAACTAGATAGTTAATAATGATAATGATGGGCGTTCATTGTCATAGCATGATGCGTATAAAGAGCCGGTTGAGAATAAATATTCATCCGCGTTTTCACTTAATGAAATAATATAACAAGTAGATGATCCGCCGCCACATTGTTCACAATCATTATAATCGTCATATTCTTCAAATAAATATTTATTTTGTTCTATCATTTTATTCATCCATTTAAGTACATTTTTTTATAAATTTCAATAACGTTATGAATTTTTTCACGAGTTTTAGTTTTCATAGATGCATAAGTAAGTATGCTAGATGAAAATGCACTCTGATAACCACCATATTGTGAATGGTAAATTTCATTTAATCGCCGCCTAGCCATATAACTAGAACCAAAAATTTCAAATAATTCATGTAAATGATAAGGTTTTGCGTCTAAAAAATCATTAAACACAGAATTTATATAATTCGAGTACTGTTTTTGTTCGTCGATAATACTATCAACATCAATATGGTTTTTTGTATAATGTTTAAATTCCGAAATCATATGCGGATTACGTCTAAAAAATAAAATGAATCTTTCTTTTTTTGGACCGAGCGATTTAATACTTCTAGAATTGTTGTATTCAAATGTATATGGTTTTTCCATCGTTGATGTTAAACGATTATAAATAGCACGTTGATATGCGAATGTAATTAATTTGCTCATATGTTAAAACCAATTTTAATAATTAAAGTTTGGACATTACACGGTTAATTTTATTGATCGTATCATCGCTAAACGATTTATATTGTTTTAAAGCACTTATAATATATGGTTTGGTTTTATATTGATCTTTGTATAAATCATACCATATTTTATTAAATTTACGGCACATATCTTTATTGTCAAGAATACAAATAAAATTTTTTAATGGATGTTCTTTATCGTTTAAGAAATTTGTAAATACAAGATCGACATAATTAGAATAATTAATTTCATCTTTTAATATCGCGTCAATATCAATTAAATGAAACGAATATTCTCTAAATAACGGTATTCTTTTTTTATCTTCGTAAAAATAATCGAAAAATTTATATTTACGGGTTTCAAGATCAGATTTATAATTAATAACAATTGAACCTTGCTCTTCTTGTTCAATTTTATTGATGCAAGACAAAATTTTATCATATGTCGACTGACGCATAGTTTCTTCTTTTATCATATGAACAATTTCAGATCCATATAATTTATGAAGCTTAACATATCTATTTTCTTTTTGTTTAGTCCAATTTTTAATAAATTCAACACGGCTCATAAATATCTCGATTTAAGTAAAAAGTGTATACATATTTTTTATTGTATACACTTTTTGATTTCTTGTATATAAAATTTTATATAATTTTAAATTCGTTTTTCCAAACGTTAAGCTGTGAATTAAACAAATATTCTATATTGCAATCTAATACAAACGTGATCGCGTGATCATCTTTATTACGAACAGAACGTCCAATAGCTTGAATAATTTTTTTAATCGTAATAATTTTATAAATATCCGGATAATTATCGGCAATATATTTCATACGCTTTTCGCCAAGACTTGGATATGGACATTTACTTAAAATAGCAAACCTACTTAAATCGTCGTCGAATGATAAACCTTCGTATATTGATGGAGATACTAATAAAGCTGATCCTTGATAAGATTTAAAATCATTAATAAGCTTATTAATATCTACTCCAGATTTATGCAAAAATAATTTGGTATGCTTTGGAAATTTATCCGTTAATTGTTCTCCCAATTTAAACGACGACGTGAACATAATCCCTTTATTTTTTTCTTCGTTAGCTTGATCTAAAATAGCGTATATGTTTTCACGAAGTTCTTTAATTACATTTGGGTTATTCATATTTTCATAATTTAACTTGTGTGATCCAATAAACATCACAGGCTTATTTTCTGCCGGATAAATAGGATCGACTTTAATAAATGCGGTTATATCTCTTGGTAAATTCATGGTTTGTATCATAAATTCATCTGAAATTGTCGCAGACATGAACAAATTATATTCGGACATAATTTGTTTAGACATATCAGATACAAAAATAGATTTAATGGAAATATCACCATCTTTACATTCGAATACATGATCATACTCATATGTAATTAAATCGCCTATTTTACAAGATAAATCCTGATATTTTTTAGATATTTTACTCATTTTAATCGTCGTATCTAAATCAGACGCATCGTCTGGAGAGTATTTAGAAAATACAGTCGCGATTTTATTATAATGAGACGCGACAGATTTAATAACTCGCATATAATTAGAATCATTTATTTTATCATCGTTCATTAGCTTTTTAAGATTTCTAAAAAATAAAATCTGATCTTTTAATTCACCTGGAAAATGTTCTTGACATTCGTCAATATATTTTTGAATGCGATCTACTGATATATAAATCGCATTATGTTCGCAAAATACATCATTAATCATATGCGCTTCATCAAATATTGTAATAATGCGTCTCTTTAAATGATGTGTAAACATACACGAAATAAAATGATAAGAATAATTAGTAATCAATACATTGGTTTTATTAATGTGAGATTTAGCTAATTTATATTCGCACGTTTCGCAATAATCTTTTTGAATATCTTTATCTGCAGTTTTAAAAAAACAAGAATCGCCACGATAATCTGGATTTTTTACTTCTGATAAATAATTTCCTGCGGCACATTTATAATTAGATGCGCCAATAATTTGATGAAAATCTTTAGATGTAAAATCTTTAAATGTATCTGAATATTGTCTGACCAAATTATTACTATGAACTACAATGCTAGCTGGTAATAAATCGTCGTTACTTTCTAAATGTTCTGAAAACAAATATTTAAACGCCTGAGCGACAATTGCACCAATAATACTTTTACCAGATCCTAATGGAGATTGCAATACAATATTCTTTTTATTGTTATCAATAAATTGAACTAATATATCATTAATAATTTTATCTTGTCCATTTATAGAAAATAACTTAAGATCTGAATAACATGTATCAATCAAATCTTTATATTTTAAGATCATACAAAACTCTTATATAACAACCAAATTTAAATAATTTTATCATGCAAATATTGTTAAATTGTATATACAGTT
>JACCDN010548935.1_pt1 | contig 19207 bp, 38 predicted proteins | sample 7441691 | NCBI WGS metagenome assembly JACCDN01 (sample SAMN15323439, study PRJNA562643) | freshwater metagenome | isolation source: river surface water | place: USA:Blue River Watershed | collected 2017-08-16 | reverse complement strand
TTAAAAATAACTAAAAATAAGTTTTACAATTTCAAATTCGTCAAAATCAACAACTGATTGCACGGCGTTGTAAATTGTTTCAATTTCTTTTTCAATTTTTAATTGTTTGTCTTCAAAATCTTTTTTGTGATTTTTAAATTCTTTTTCAATTAAAATTAAAGTTTCAACAGCGTTTGTATAAGCATCAAAAACAAACCATTCAAAATATTCAAAAATATTTCCAATTGCATCTGTTAAATCACAAATAATTCCATTGCTTGCGTAGACACGATAAAAAAAATTATCCAAATAATAAAAATTATCCAAATAATAAAAATTAATTACATGTCCTTTTAGCTCAAATCTTGTAATTTTGAGATTATACTGAAATCTCACATCATATCCAGCTTTGATTAAATCCACAACATATAACGCATCTTTTGCTGGGCATGCACGATCAAAACGTCCTTTCATTGACATTTCTTCAACAAATTCAAAAAAAACTCAATAAAGCGCAATAAAAAAAATGGTTGTCTGAATTTTCTTTTATTAAAAAAATAAATAATTTTAAAAATAACTAAAAATAAGTTTTACAATTTCAAATTCGTCAAAATTAACAACTAATTGCACGGCATTGTGATATTCTTCAATTGTTATCTTTGATTGTAATATACAATTTTTTTTTATTTCGATTTCGTTTTCGCATTGAACAATTCTTTTGACATGGTTCATGTAATTATCATTCACGTACCATTTAATCCAACTAAATCTGTTCCCAACTAAATCAGTCAATAAAGATATGATCCCATTGTTTTCGTGTACACAATAGACAAGGACTCCTCCAATATGATAAAATTTGATTATATTTGCTTCTTGTTCACATCTTGAAATAATGTCATTAAGGCGAAATCGCACATCACATCCAGATTCAATTAATTTTTTCACAATATGAACATTTTCAATTGGATCGCGAATATTAAAAATTCCTTTCATTTAAAAATAAAAAAAAGTCAATAAGGCGCAAAAAAAAATAAAAAAATGGAGTCAAAAAATAAAAAAAAAGCTTGGAACGTTGTCGAACAATTGAAAGATTACGAGGAGCATTACCCTCATAATATGATGAACTACGAAATGATATATAGATTTAAACAAGAAGCAACAATTTGCGTTTATTGGGATTTGGCTGAAATTGAAGGTGGTCGTTTTTTATCTTATGGAAAGTGCTGTTTTGAAACTTTTTTTATAAGCGGACACAAAATTATACGTTTTTATATCGAAAAACAAAAAGGAAGCGATTCTTTTTTTGTGCCTAATTTTGGATTTGATCGTTTATTTGGCAGAAAGTATTACAAAATTAAGTTTTGGGGACTTATTGCAAAAAAAGAAGATGTTTTAAAATTTTTAATTTTCTACATTTTTAACAACAGCAATTTTATCGAAGAAGGAATTGTTGATATTATTTGTGATTATTTGTACATTTATAACAATGGTTTAATTGTTTATTAAAAAATTTGAATATCAAAATTTATCATAGCATAAGAAGCAACAATTTCACTTACATCAAGAATATATAATTGGGTGCTTTCGTCAATTAATTCAACATATTTATCATACGTGAAAAAAAAAGTTCCCAAAGTCTTTTTACATCTATCATAAAACGGACAATCGTCACAATAATAATTCTTATATGCACAACACAAAGAATTTTTCACATGAAAAGCCTGCATACTCCAAAATAATACTTTGTCAATATATCCATCAACCAGGCCGTAAGGTTGTAAATTCGAAGCACTAAAAAAAGTCATCACTGCTTTACGTCCTGATGAAACGCTTTTTAAACGAATAGCAACACCTTTTCGGCCTCTGTCAACAAATTTCATTATTGGATGCATCAAATCTTCTGCAACAAGAAAATCTATTTTATATCTTTGAGGAAACTTGCTTAAATTTAAAACTGGAAGAGTTTCGTAAGCATATCCATAATTTTTTAAACATTGTTTAATTTCATTGAACTCAAATGGTCCAAGTAATGTCGTTTGTTTTGTTATAACCATTTTTTATTTTTTTTGTCAGCCATTAAAAAATATTTTTTTTATTAAAAAATTTGAATTGAAGAAAACTCAAATCCCATATAAGATACAACAATTTCACTTAAATCAAGAATATATAATTGGGTGCTTTCGTCAATTAATTCAACCAGAAAAGTGTACGTTGTCAACGAAGATTTTAATTTTTGCACAAAAACGCATCTGTCGTCATAAAATGGACACAAACTAGAACGTGTAGCACAAATTGAACATTTAATGAACCATGAAAACGAACACGAAATTATTGCAATGTTATTGGTAATATTTGTATTGCATAAAAACAATGTTCCTTTTTCCCCAGTTGAAGTATTATTTAATTTAAATGCAATTCCGTCTTTTTTTTTACCATTCTCGTACAAAATCAATTTTGTAACTGCGTGCTCTAGCGGTTTGAAAATATCCCATTCGTCATTGCAAGTTAAAATAGGTAGTTTATCGTAATTATATCCAAATTTACCAATAATTTTATGAATGTCATAAAATACAAAACCCCGTCTTGAATATAATCCCATTTTCCACAGTTTAGACTTATATTTGTTTAATTCTTCGTTATAATAACCCGAATAGAATTCTTCAAAAAATGAATATTCGTGTTGAACTAGTAATTTTTATTAAAAAACACATAATTGCATACAATTTCAATTATACCATTTTCCCATATTCCAAATTCATTGTCACCAAACAAAGCAAAGCCAATGTCTTTTTTAGCATTTTCTGCAATTTCTAAATATTGTTCATATTGACATTTCCATTTATAAACAAAATCGAATCCATCCCACATATTGTTTGTTTTTAATTTGTTTAATCCTGCATTGTACAAATTACCATACAAACTACTTTGGTGTAACGCATTTTTCAATGGGCAAATAATGTATCTTTTTTCTTTATCTTTGTCAGAATAACCAAATGTAATTATTTCCCTATCTTTGTCAGAATAACCAAAAATTATTTCTTCATGAATCCACATTTGATCCACCATTTTTTCGAATATTAAAAAAATGGAAGATTATGTTGAAAAATTTGAAAAATTAACTTCTAAACAAAAAACTGAGTGCAATAGACTTTTTGAAATGTTTGTTGTCGAACTTAACCACGGACGCTCTTCAAGCAGTTATTGTACCAATATATCAGAAGAAATGTTTAAGATATATATATATGGAATATATGGTGCATCAATTAACAATTATATTCAAGTTACAAAAAAATTTTATTTAGTGATTAAACAAATAAATCCACTTCCATATAATTTTGTTCTTAATGTAAACAATTAAAAATTTATTGTTTTTTATTATTTTAAATAATTGCATACAATTTCAATTATACCATTTTCCCATATTCCACCAAATTCATTGTCACCAAACAAAGCAGAGCCAATGTCTTTTTTAGCATTTTCTACAATTTCTAATGCTGATTTATATGCACTTTCACGTTCTGCAAGTAATGCACACGCTTCTTGAAACGGGTTATGGTCATTAATCCACTTTTCATTAATCAACCTGTATACAGATCCAATGTATATATTTGGATAACCTATTGCTGTAGTACCAGTGCCACTTCCAATGTATATACTTGGATTACCAACCGTAAGAGCGCTGTAGGTTCTAAAATCACCTCTAAATGTCATACTACCATCATCACTGTCGCTTTCTTCAAGTTCTGGCACATCACTTTCTGATTGGCTTTCTTCCGCCATTTTTTTCGCAAATTGAAAAAAAAACAATGGCGTCTAAAACTTATAATTGCAGATGCGAAGGACCAAACGTTGAATGTGACATCTGTTGTTGGTTTTGTTATAAATTTTGGACTTGTTGCGAGGGACGATTACAAAAACATGATTTTTTTTGTTATAAAACTGACAATCGTCCTATTCAATGGTGTCGATTGTTGTGCTCGACATCTGAATGCAGAATGGCAAGTCGGCTTTCAGTGTGTTGTATTCCTTGTATTGATGAGTGTTTTTGTGAAAATAAATCCAAACAAAAGCCAATTGTTGTTGATACAAAGCCTCAATTTCCAACAGTTTCAACGCATTTATTCGATTCACCTTTAAAACAGAGTGTAATGGGATAAAAATTTAATAAAAAAATTTAGACAATTTTGTTTGAACATATTGTTTTTTTTGTTTGAGTACAAAATTTGATTTTTTTTGAGGGACAGCAACAGTAGAAGAAGGAATTGATTTGTTTTTGTTCATCAAAGCAGCAAGCAAAATTGTATCTCTCTTATTGCGGCACAAATAACATAATTCGTTGTAAAAATGAAAACCACAGCCTTGATATTCTGCCATTTTTGTTTTTTTTGCGGCGCTATTTGAAAAAAATAAATTTGATCAAAAAATGCTTCAAACTGTTTTTACTAAAAAAACTAAAAGAAAACGCAGAGACGGTGAATACGGAGAAGATTATTATGGACAAGGAGACGACCGCACTTTTTTGTGTTGTAACTCGTGTACGTACGACGCTGCCCAAGAATATTTCAGCACTTGTTTTACTTGTTTTAATCCTATTTGTATTGATTGTGAAAAAATGTGTGTACAATGCAAATCAATATTGTGTGAACAATGTATTTTAAAAAATGCTCAATCTCCGAGTTGCCATGATTCAAAAGGAGAAATAATCTGGCATTATGTGTATGAAAACCCAGATGTAAAAGTTGTAGAATGTTTTTGTAATCCAATGTACTGCAGAGGAGGTTGTTTGCGTCCTAACATTGATAAATTTTACATGAAACTTCCACACGAAAATGCAATTTGTTCTCTTGTTCGTCAAATTTTAAATGATGTTTTTGACGAGATTGAATTGTTTACAATTATTGATCAATACATAAGCAATGGAAAATTAGTAAATGCATATAATTTGAAATATTATAACATTTAATAAAAAAATTTAAAATAAAAAAATAATTTGGTTTTTTTTAATGCATTTGTTTAACAATTTTTCGTTTTTTGTGTCGTCCAAATCGCTTCGTGTCGTCTTTGTTTTTCTTGTTGGCTTTCTTCTTCTTCTTTTTTTCGGGCATTTGAACAATAACATACTCCTCGTCAAGCAATCGAGCTTGTCTTTCTTCTTCAGTTTCAATATCCTCTTCCTTTGGGTATCCTGGCATGAACGTGGTTCGTTGCAAATCTTCTTGAGTGTATTTCTTTTTTGTAGGATGAAATTCAGGATAAGCAAGAGTTTTCACTTGAACGTCGTCTTGAAAAAAAGGTTGCCATCGTTCCATTGGAGTTTCAGGTAAATAATTAGATTTTGTTGGAGAATAATTAGACAATCTAACAATGAACATTATTCACACGCACAAACAAATAAAAAAAATAATTTTTGCGAAACAAAAAAAATGGATTCTGAAAAAAAAATGGATGTTTTTTTTAATTAATATAAATAAGAAATAATTAAATTTACAATATCTTGATGGATAAAATTTGGATTATAAAAACTTAAAACATTGTCAATTTTCTTAGCAAAACCGTGAATTGTGTTAAATAACTTAATAGTACCAGACAACAATATTGAATTTGCAATTACACGATCTCTGAAACTTGAGTAATGATTTAATGAAACAGAATTGTCATTAACGTTTAGAAACATTTCAATTTCATAATGACCAAACGTCAATATTAAACAATAAATATTATTATCGCATATTTTTTTATAATGAAATGTTGCTTTTATGAGATCAGAACCATATTGTTTGTAAGACGATGAACGATTATAATTTGTCAATTTGAAATTAAAATCAAATATACATGTTGTAACATTAGGAATTATAACATCATACATATGTTTTAAATCGTCGCATCTTATTTCATTTTCATAAACAATTTTTAAAATTGGTTCGACCATTTTTTCTATTTTGTGCGCCAAATCTGTCGCCATTTTATATATTTTTTTGTTAATGGAAGAAGAGGAGAAAAAAAAAGTTAAAAAAATAATTGAAGACGTATTAAATGAACAAACAAAAACACTTGACGATTGCAACAAAGCATTTGAATTAGTTATTGCTTTAATCAAAGATGCTTCTGACGGTAGAAATCCATTTTTTGTACTTAGTTTACCTGCTGCAATTGCTTATGCTGTTAGTTGTTGGCAAAAATATAAAAAAAGCTGTGTAAATTAAAAAAAACAAATAAATTGTTTTATTTAATCCAGATTTAAATAATTTAAATCCAAATTCAAATAATTTAAAATAATTTCAACAATTCCTTTTTCATCAAAAATATCATTAAAAACATAATGCGATAACAGTTTAGGATAGTCTATATCATACAAACGGATTGAGTTATTTTTCGGTGGGTTCTTTCCGTAATTAATTACACATCCAAGTTCTGCTGCTTCATATAAACCATATTGTACAGGTATTTTTTTGCATTTCTTTATTTCATCATCATCAATAACATGAACAATCAACGAATCATTCGGATATGCAAAGATTTTTTCAATAAGACTTCCATCACGTAATCTTGTTACTCCACCAATGTAAAAAATACGTTTATTCCAATAAATTTGTTGAAACACATAATCCTTCGTATATACGCGTTCAATTTCAAATTCGTCCTTTATTTTTTTGTATTCTTCTTCAGCAAAAACAGATAATAACCCTTCCAATTGTTCCAATTGTTCCACTTGTTTGCGCCGTATGAATTGTTTTACAACCAAAGCAAAATAATCATCCATTTTTTTCACGGCAATAACAAACAAAACATGGAGGCATACAAACCTGGAATGCAAATTGAAGCTCGTTTTATCAAAAAATTTAATGGTGAATGGCATCACGCAACCGTTCTCAGAATAGACGAAAACAAAGGAGTTCTTGTCAATCGAATTTTATATCACGCATGCAACAGTGAATGGATTGAAAAACCAGAAAATCTTGCAAAATTGGGAACTCATACCGAATCGAAAGAACTTACATCTCCATATTTTTTTTGTGTAATTTGTGGATGGAGCAACAAAGATCTTTGTGCATTTGTTCACGGTGATTAATTAAATAAAATAAAAATAAGAAACTTTTTTTTTTCATTTAAATTTTTTAGACATTTTTCGTTGGTTCAACGCAAAAAAATGGCGCGTGGTCTTCTTAGATTTCCAATATTAAAGGATGAATTTGAAATTGAAAGGAAAGTGAAAAAAATTGAAAATTTTCCTTATCCTGGTCATACATACATACCTTATGTAACAAGATTATCAGATGGTCGAATAATACAAAATTTTCATGCAATTTATAACTGTTCTCCAATACTTATTACAATTGACAACACGGGATATTTTATTGAAATTCCTAACGAAGACGAATATATAACTTATTATGACCCAGACTATTTTAAATTAATAAAACGTTACGTTTTCCTTAATGATTTTTGTGAAGAAGGAATTGTTGCAATAATTTACGACTATGTATTTAATGAATATAAAACAATGCACTTAGTGTTTTATTAAAAAATTAAAAATATTTATTTTTTAATAATATTTTGTTACTTGTTCAACGCACATAAACAAACGCTTATACCATTTACTTTGTTTGATTTCATTTTCAGCTTCTTCACGAGTATTGAAAGCTTTTGGGTTGCAATGAATAGGCAGAATTCTCCAACCAATATAATATTTTGTTATTCCTCTCTCAAATTCTTCTTCAGTCAAAATTTGGACTTGCTCCACCAATTCAATATCATCAACTAGTTTCACACCCAAATGATCTCGGACAACCTCCGCAATATCTTTATGTTCGTTTGCGTCAGGCATCAATGCAGCATCAATAACATGATTGGTAGCATAATCAGCAAAATGATTGGCAAAATTTGGGGCAGCCATTTTTTTACGGTAATTAGTTAAAAAAAATAAAAAAAATGGATTCTCCGAATTATTTTGATCACGAAAATAAATTGAACGATGGTTATTTCAATCAAGATGAGCAATTGTTATACATTGATTTTATAAACTATTTGCAATACGCTGTCAGTAAATGCAGCATGCCTGAAATTTTTACAAATCCAAAGTTTAAATATCTTCGAGCTTACAGAAATTGTGGTAATACAGCTACGGCTGACGTAAAAAAGACAATTGATAATATATCAAAAAGTGACCCAACCCGATGCAGATCATTTTTTTACGTCAGATTTACAGACGAAATTGGTTTTTATGATATTCCTGTCAATTATGACTGTAAAATCAACGAAATTGAGCTTGCATTTTCAGGAAAAATTTGTAATCGTATTTTGAATAATAATTTGTTTGCAAAAGCAAAAATTTTGTACAAAAAAAATTATAAACCAAATGTAACAATTTATTTGGCAAAATTGTTTATGTCAATCAATCAAGTTTTATTTGATATTGATATTGTAAAACAAATTATTGTACCTTATCTATAAATGTTTATTAAATACAGTATTTTTTTCTTTTAAATAATCAATAATCATGTCAGCAATTCCTTCTTCATAAAAACAACAATCATTAAAAACATAATACTGAATTAGTTTTGAATAATTCGGAACCCAAAAAGTATATGATTTGTCATAACCAAAATGTACAGGAGTTTTCGCATCTTCCCATATCATTAAATATATATCTGTGTCGTCATCATTATATACCCAAGTAGCTGCATAATACACTGTCGATCCATCTTTTGACCATCTCGGATAATAAAGTCTGTACTTGCTGCAAGAAGACGTCACAACCAATTCTTTTTCAAATTCATCCATTTTGTTACGGTAAAAAAAAAATATGGAATCACAAAAAAAACTAAAAATGTAAGTTTTATTGTTTTTACAAAATTTGTACTATCTCAATATAACTGGTAATTATTTCAATAATTCCTTCTTCAATAAAGACTTCATTGAAAACATAATACTGAATTAGTTTTGAATAATCAGGAACCCAAAAAGTAAACGAATTTGAAAAATTTGATAATGATAATGGAGATTCGCCATCATAATATATTGATAAACGTCCTTTTATACCATTATGTGCTTGCACAATTGCAATAAACACTGGTATTCTATTCCATATCGAGTTAAAATCTACCAATTTTACATTACGCAATACACACGGGTACGACACAGACAATTCTTTTTCAAATTCATCTTTTTCCATTTTTTTTAGCATGTTGAATTACAAAAAAATGGAGGATGTTTTAGAAATTTTTTTTCTTCCTGTTGATAGTGTCGAACGAATTCATAAACGAATTATTGTTGGAGAAACTGAAGTTTTTATTGAAAACAAATTTTATGTAATTAAGAAAATTACCTTTGTGAATAATAATGTTTTATACATATACACTGAAAATGAACATGAAATTATAAGATTATTTAACAACAAACACCGTGGATTTGATCCATTTTGTGTTTTAACTATCCACAAAATTAACGAAACAACTCATTACGTTTGCCCAGATATTAAATTTAAACATTTAATTGCGACCGTCGATCAAATTGAATTATTTGTTACCAACTTGTTCGAAAAAAATTATATGTTTTTTGATATTAATATTGTAAAATTTATCATTGTACCGTTTATTGAATAATAAAAATATTTTTTATTAATTGTTGTTTACATTTTTTACATTGTTTTAATAACCGTAAGGGTCAATTGAACTTTTTCTTGCGCAATAATTTAAAAAAATTTTTTTAATGTCATACGTCACAATTGTTTGACCTCTTTCAACAAGCCTAATGCGAATACATTTGTCATATTTATCATAATAAAATGTAAAATCAACAGCACGTTGAAAACGCGAATCCAATGAAGTGCTTGCCATTGTAAGAACGTTAAATTGTTCCTGATATTCTAAATTTGTTCTACAAATTGAATTTCCAAATCCATAATAAACGTCTTTTTCAAACTCGTCATATGCACCGATATAACAATCACCAACATAACTGCTGTAAAAAACTTGTACATCAACAAAAGGACCAGATCTAATATAAAGTTCGTTTCTTAAATCATCTTTCGTGTCTCCAATTGAATATTTAAACTGAGATCTATGAATTGTGCTAATTCCATAAGCATATTCAATTATAACGTCCAACAAATTGCTTTCCATAATTGTGTCAAGTAACAATTCTTTCAGTTCTTCTTTTAAATCGTCGTAAGTATCACAGACTTTAATTGATTTCCCTCCATATGTCAGCTCTGCGTGTTTGAACTGTAAAGTGGTTCGCCAATTCACAGGAACATATGGTGGAAAAAACGCACATTCTTCATAAATTCCTTTATTAGTTCGTTTAGTGTAAATGTAATAATAATTTGACGCAAATTCAATTCGCAGAGGAATAAATTGTTCTGTGTCATAATCAATATGTTTCATTTTAGAAAAACCACATACAACTTGACGTACATTACGTACAGACAACTGAACCCACTTTTTTTCAGCCATTTACAAAAAAATGGCGATTTTTCAATTTACAAATTGACAGCGCAAAAAAAAAACAACCATTTTTTTTTATTTTTTTGCATTTAAAGAAAATTAATGTCTTTACCAACTTTTGAAAACGCTGTCCGAACTGACATTCTCAAAGACTTTTGTTCAGGTCCTAGAATAAAACAACTTATTTGCGATAATGTCGGCGCCGATTGTCATGCTGTTACATACGACGATGAAATCATTTACACTTATTACGACAACGATGAAAAAACTCCAATGAAGTCACTTATTCAACAAGAAATGTTCCGAGATTATATCATCAAAAATACGCACTCAGCATTCCTTGTTAACATCTACACAAGAGCAAAAAACGCAAAAATTACTCTCTACATGTTTTCCAAACCTAACGCGTATTGCATTGTGATGGAATACAACGCAGATCAAAAAACATGGAATGTTTATCAATTAGAAAATAAATAATTTGTAAACCTATTAAATTTTTTTTAATTTAAACCAAATAACTACAAATGAGTTCAATTGTTTTATCTTCAAAAACATGACAATTATTTTTAGAAAAAATACAAAGTCTAATTGTATCAAAAAGGTTTGTTGTTTCTTCTAACGATATACGTGCAAATCTCGTTTCTCCTGTGAAATAAAAAGGTTCATCATCTAAATATTGAGTGTTTATTTTTGAAATGTAATCGCGCAATAAGTTTCTCTCCGCCATTTTTTTGTTTTCTTTTTTTTATTAGAGGTCATTTGTAGAAGTAGGAAAATAAAATGGCTTTGGTGGATTGTTTTTGCAATATTCAAGAAGGTCTGATATGTCAATATCATCCAAGTCTTCGTTATCACTTGTGTCGCTATAATAATCGTCGTAACGATTTGAAACAAAAGGTTTTTGGTACAAGGGCGTAATGTAGTAATCTGAAATAATTTGTATCAATCCTTTTTCGTAAATCCCAGAGCTTTCAAATAGATGATATTTAACAATTTCCATTACATCATTAATAGTCATTGTTTCTGTCATTTGGCCTATAATATTAATTATTGTTTATTTTATTATATAATTGCAAATAATTTACTTTCTTCAACTCCATTTTTTTATACAAGGTAGTTTACAATTATTTGAACAATACCATCTTCACAAAATCCATCATATCCAAAAAGAGCAACTTCAATTTCCTTTTTGTAGCTTTGAACATATTTCCGTGCACAAATGTATGCATGTGTAAGCTCATCACATTGTCTTAAAAATTCGCACACGCACATTTCTTTGTAAGCTAACTCCTGTTGTCTTAAAAGTTCGCACATTTCTTTGTAAGCTAACTCCTGTTGTCTTATAAATTCACACGCTTCTTTATACGGATTCGTCGGTTCGCGTTGCCATCCTTTTCGCATCCATTCATCATAACTAAATGACATTTTTAAAAAATAAAAAAAATGGCTAAATTTATTGTTTAATTTAATTTACAATTTTATTCATCAAAATCAGAATTATCATCAAATTCAATTGGCGGCTCGCATTTAAAATAGTTACAAATTATTTCAAGAATTCCTTCTTCTACAAAGTCTTCAGGAAAAATGCAACTCTTCAATTGCAAATTTAAACTTTCATTAATTATAAGTCTAATTGGACACCCATTATATCGATGTATAACAGGAGGTTCAGGTTTTTTTTTTAAAAAACAATATGCTATAACTGGACCATCAATCAAATTATGGTAATCATGCCCATACCAACTAAATGGGACCAAATTTGTTTCAATTTCCACATCTACTTTTAAAGGTTTCATTTTTAGCCACATAGGATATGTGTTATTTAAATTAGACATTAACAACGACGAAGCATTAAATCCACCAGCATATTTTTCTTTAAAAATGTCATTAATTTTAGCAGAATATTCAATTAATTCGGCGTGTTCTTTAAAAATTTCTTTAGCTTTTGCAACATAATAATCAACATTAAATCGGTCTTCGGAACTCAAAAAATAAGCAGTAAAATCATCAGTCATTGTTTTGCATATTTCATACAATTTATCATTGTTTTTTTTCATTTCTGCGTCCATTTCATTACGATTACAATAATACAAACGACGATTCATTTCAACAATATTACTGCACGTTTTAATTTCCATATCATCATCATATTTTTGAGATTGTAATGTTCTTAACTTACAAAACTTTTCATAACTCAAATCAAGGTACAATTTAGTGATTGCATTCAATTCAAATAATTTCTTAATAAGCTTGTTGTTAGAATCCATTTTTGTTTTTTTTGCCGTAAAAAAAATTAACAAAAAAATAAAAAAAATGGCTGGATTTAATTATATAAATAAATAGTTACAAATTATATTAAAGATTCCTTCTTCTTCAAAGCCATCAGGAAATATGCAGCTCTTCAGTTGCAAATTTAAACTTTTATCGATTATATGTCTAATTTGATGTTGACATTTATTAAATTGATTGATATACAACAACGGTGGTGAACCAAAATATTGTATCAAAAAGCATTTTGCTATCACATTTTTTTTTGAGAAATTATCAGTCCAACAAAAAGGAAACCAATTTTCAAGTTTTGTATCCACTTTTAAAGGATTCATTTTTAACCACAAAGGATATATTGGAACACCAACACCAGAAGAAAAAATTGAAGAAGCAAATATATCACTAACTTTAGAAATATACTCAATCAATTCGGCGTTTGATTTAAAAAATTCTTTGGCTCTTTGAACATAATAGTTAGTATTGAATCGGTCTTTTTCTGAACACAAGAAATAGTTGTTAAATTCACAAATCATCATTTTGCATAATTCAATCATTAAATCGTTGTTTTTTTTTACTTCTGCATGCATCTGATCACGATTTTCAAAAAACAAATCACGAATAGTTCCTAATTCTTTTTTTAACTTGTCCGCAATATTATAATAATAATCAGTTCTTCTTTTCAATTCAACTAATTTTTCAATAAATATGTTATTCAATTGCTTTTTTTCATTGTCATCCATTTTTTGTTTTTTTGTCGTAAAAAAATTAACAAAAAAATAAAAAAAATGGATGGATTGTTTTTAATCATAAAAAAATAAATAATTACAAATTATATTAATAATTCCTTCTTCTTCAAAACCATCAGGAAATATACAGCTCTTTAGTTGCAAATTAATTTTTTTATCAATCATATGTCTAATTGGACACTCATCAAATCGACTGATACGAATTGGTTGTAAATAACGTAAAATTAATTCTGCGTTTTTTTTAAAAATTGCTCTAATTTTTGCAGCATAACGATGAGGACTGAATCGGTTTTCAGAACACAAAAAGTAATTAGTAAAGTCATTTGCCATACATTCGCATATTTTAACCATTTGATCTTTGTTTTTTTTCAATTCTGCCTCTAGTTCGCCATTCTTTTCACAATAATTTTTATAATCATATTTGAGTCCTGTTAACAACGTTTTTACACCGGGGTTCTTTTCATAATACAATCGTCTTGAAAGATAAACATCACGATAGTAATTAACAACACGTTCCAATTGCTCTAATTTCTCAATAAGTTCTTTGTTATTATTCATTTTTGTTTTTTTTTCGTAAAAAAATTAACAAAAAAAAATAAAAAAAAATGGGAGCTTATTTTTAATTTAATGATATAAATAATTACAAATTATGTTAACAATTCCTTCTTCTACAAAGTTTTCAGGAAAAATGCAACTATTCAATTGCAAATTTACACTTTTATCAATTATAAGTCTAATTGGACACCCATTATATCGATGTATAACAGGAGGTTCTGGATACGAATATTTCAAATAACATTTTGCTACAACTAGACCACCATCGCCGAGATTATAACGCCATTTAAAAGGAACCCAATGTTTAGTTTCTGTATCCACTTTTAAAGGATACATTTTCAAAAACACATAATACATTTTTGTTTTATTAATATTACAAAACTCGACCAATTCGGCGTGTTCATTAAAAATTTCATTAGCTCTTTCAACATAATAGTTAGTATTGAATCTGTTTTCGGAACGCAAGAAATAGTCAGTAAATTCATAAATCATATTTTTGCATATTTCAAGCATTTGATTGTTGATTTTTTCAATTTCTGCTTCAAATGTATCACGCTTTTTAGTATAGTCGCTAAAACATTGATTAAGAATTTCTTTCGCGTGTTTTTTAGAATATTTTTCATTGTTTATTGCTAAATATATCATATTTTTCTGAAAAATATCACGATAGTAATCAAATTCACGTTTCAATTCATTTAACTTTTCAATAATAAGATTGTTGTTTGATTCAACCATTTTTGTTTTTTTTTGTTGCCATAAAAACAAAATTAACCAAAAAATAAAAAAAATGGCTGGATTTAATTATATAAATAAATAGTTACAAATTATGTTAACAATTCCTTCTTCTTCAAAGCCATCAGGAAATATGCAGCTCTTCAGTTGAAAATTTAAACTTTTATCAATTATATGTCCAATTTGATGTTGACATTTATTAAATTGATTTATATATGACAACTGTGCATCAAAATATCGTATTTTTATCAAAAAGCATTTTGCTATTATATTTTTTTCTGAGAAATAATCAATCCAACAAAAAGGAAACCAATTTTCAGGTTTTGTATCCACTTTTAAAGGATTCATTTTTAACAGCAAAGGATACATCCCAACACCGGCATAACAAAAAGGATAATATGAATGAAAAAATATATGATAAACTTTAGCAATATACTCAATCAATTCGGCGTGTTCTTTAAAAATTTCTTTGGATCTTTCGACATAATAGTTAGTATTGAATCGGTCTTTTTCTGAACACAATAAATAGTTGTTAAATTCACAAATCATACTTTTGCATATTTCAATCATTAAATTGTTGTTTTTTTTCAATTCCTCTTCCATCTGATAACAATTTTCAAAATACAAATTACGATTCATTTTAAATGAAGCTTCATACATTTCTTTTTTTTGAACACACAAAGTTCCTATTTTTAATTCTTTTTTTAACTTGTCCATTTGTTCCCAAGCAATATCATTATAATGATCAGTTCTTCTTTTCAATTCAACTAATTCATCAATAAGTTTGTTATTTGATTGCTTTTTTTCATCCATTTTTTGTTTGTTTGTTTTTAACAAACATTTTTTAAATTGTAAATTCTACACAAATTTTTCTTGGAAAATCTGAAGAAATTTTTACACATTGATTATATCCAGGATGAGTTTTTTCAAGCCATTCTGAAAAGTATTCAGCATCACTAATTTCAACATTTTCCCAACTTTGATATTTATATACACTAGTAGTATCAATCCAAATTTTTTTTTCTCCATAACAGTATTTGTACAAACAATCATCCCAAAAATTATGACATCTTGAAAAAAAATACGGCTTTAAATTAGCATCAATCTTCTTTTTTTCTTCGACGTGCGTTGCTTTTAATTTCATCAGATGATCAATTTCTTCTTTAATTATCTTTTCTCTATCCATTTTGTGTTTTTGTTGCACAAAAAATTATTTGTTTTATTTATTAATTTAAAAAAGAAAAAAGAATTATGACGCATCATCAGAAATTAGGTCGCTTGCGTCTAATTCATATTTAAACAAATAAATATAAATTATACTTTTTATCATAGGCTCATAAATTTCTATTATTTTTCTAAATAGTTACAAATTGTGTTAACAATTCCTTCCTCTACAAAGCCAACAGGAAATACATAAAATTCAATTAGCTTGCGATAATCTGGGGCAATAACTGGAACAACACGTCCACGAAATTTTGCATATTCTCCAGCATGTCTTCCTACCAATGAACATTCGATATAACTGCCTTTTAATAGTCTGTACCAGTTTTCATTTACAAAAACAAGCTTTCCGCTATGTATTCCGTACCAAAATTCGGCCACTTCAATATATTTTTTTATCTCAAATTTTTCAAATTTTTTTGATACCATTTTTTTCACGTTTTCCACCACATTTTTAAAAAACAACAAAAAATGTCTTCTTCCCATCTAAAACGTTTTGAACCAATTATCAAGGAATTTAAAAACAACGTTAATGCAATTGTTGAACGAAAATATGACAGGATTGATTATTATGCCGCTATATCAAAGTTAATCAAAAGCGTACCAGAAAAAGAATTGAAATATGAATTATTCTCAATTGCAAGTGAAATTGTTCCATCCTTTAAATTCAGTCATTTAAGACTTGTTCCTTCCGAAGAATGTTGTGAGTGTGAGTATAAAATTGGTGACACTCGACAGTTTCTTGATGCAATAATTGACGAGACTTACAACTTTTTTCCTCTTGATGGTGGTGGATGGGGTATGTCTGGTTTTCGATATGTTCAAAGCATTGAGAGAGTCTTGAAAGAAGAAAATGAGTACAAATTTATTGGGTATAACACTGCAGTTATTCAATTTGAAAATGATGTTTGCGTTAAAATTTTTCAAAATGAAGGCGGCGGTGCGTGGATTTCATATGATACTTCCGGTCCATTGAATTACTCAAACAAATGCAAAATCGAGTTGACTAATGAAAAAATTGTTAGGGATTGGGTGAATAAAAATATGTAAAAGTTATTTTTTTATTAAATTTAATTGGTTTCTGCATTAACTCATTTTTTTATTACACAATTTGGAAGACCGCCATTTTTTATTTGTTTTACGCACTCTTTAAAAAACAACAAAATGTCTTCCGCTAAAGACATCATGAAAAACACAAACTATCGGGATAATGAATATGTTAGAAACAAACTACTTGAATCCATCGCTGTTTCGCTCGAAAAGCTGGCCAATGAACAGAGCAAAACCAATGCTGTATTAGAAACAATCGTAAAACAACAAGACTCCATCGATCTGAGCCTAAAAGCAATCAGCATCAACACCAGAGTAGTCTTGACACGCAAGGCTACATGACGTGGAATGAAACACAAGACGTCTCTAACCACTTGTAAATTAAAATTCACACAAAATTTTTAATTAAATTTATTATTAAAACATTTACAACCCTTTTTTCTAATTATCAGTTTTTAAATCGCATTTTTTTTTATTTGTCCTTTTTTTAAACATGTCAACAAAAGAAGAAGAAACAAGAATCAAAAAAAGAGAAATAGAAAAAATAATGCAAAATATTTCAAATTCAAATTATCAAAGAACTATGGATAATTTGGATAAATTGGTAAAAGCAGTAACTAAAGGAAATGATGACAATTTGTTGTTGTTCCAAGTTTTCATTGGTGCTAATATGTTACGAAAACATTTCAACGATTCAAAAGCCAACAAGACATTTTAAATTCTTCGTTTAATTTCGGGCTCGCTTTGATACGGCAAATAGTTACAAATTATATTAACAATTCCTGCCTCATCAAAGCCAACAGGAAATACATAGCGTTCAAACAATTTTGAATAATCAGGAACAACAAATTTCACATAATACAAATCGTCAGTTTCTCCATAATTGTCCAGTAAACGTATTCGCTTAACAATGCTTTTTAAAATAACACTTTCCCCACCAGAATTAATAAAGCCAACAAAATCTGCATGGTTTAAAAAATAAGACTTTTCTACTGTCTCATTTTCCTTTTTACCAAAAACTGAACCCATTTTAAAAAAAAAGAAAAAAACAATATGGATGCTTGGATTTAATTAATTTTTACAATTTCATCACAATTAAACGGCAAATAGTCGCATATTATGTCGACAATTCCTTTTTCATAAAAACCTTCAGGGAAAATAGGATGACCTTTCAGCAGCTCAGAATAATTAGGGGCGAGAAATCGCACATAACAACAAAAATCCTCAGGATATACCTGTCTAATTGTTTTTTTCACTACAATGCTGTCTCCACATAAAGCAATAAAGTCTTCATAATCTCCTTTTTTCTCAAAAAAACATGTTAGCTCCACTGTATTCTCCATTTTTGTTTTTTTTTCACGCCATTTTCTTATTTTTCCACGCAACTTTTTTTCTTCTTTTTTTTCTTGAAATGTCGACACACTACGATTCCATCAGAAACAGTCTGCTTGAACGCATCGCCGAATCTCTTGAGAAACTGACTAATCGACTCGAAAAGCTGACAGAAGAACAGAGCAAAACAAATGCCGCATTGACTTCCATTGACTTCAAAGAAATCGCAAAACAACTAGACTCCATTCAAAAAGATGCGTTTGGAATTAGATGCAACACATCAAATTTGCCCTGATAAATCAATCCAACACAATTCGCTTTGAAATCCCATTTTTTTTTATTTTACTTCTTTTTATAATACATTAAAAAATGACAAATTTCTTTTTGACTGGGGATTTCCCAATAAACATTCTTCTTGGTGGTGCATTGTATCATAAAGACATCTCAAACCACTTGTAAATTAAAAATTCACACAACAATTTAAATTAATTTATTACTACTAAAACATCTGATTGGCTTTCAGTGTTTGGATTTTTACAGATCGCTTTGGAAAGTTTCGGCTAAAATCCATTTTATTTATTTTTTTCTTCAACATAGTAAGCCGCGGTCTTTTTTTAACAAAAAAATACCACAAAAAAACTTATTTATTTTTTAACAATAATAAAAACAAAAATTTAATTTAATTTTATTTCAAAAATTGTAAAATTTACCTTTCTGTATACCGTAGTAACCCGCGGTCTTTTTTTAACAAAAAAATACCAACAAAAAAACTTTAATGGATAACATCATTAATATCTATTTTATGTATACAACTTAGTGATTTGATTATTTGACCATCGGTTAATTATTTTTTATTTGACCGTCGGCCATTTTTTTAAC
>JACCDN010199132.1_pt1 | contig 19214 bp, 20 predicted proteins | sample 7441691 | NCBI WGS metagenome assembly JACCDN01 (sample SAMN15323439, study PRJNA562643) | freshwater metagenome | isolation source: river surface water | place: USA:Blue River Watershed | collected 2017-08-16 | reverse complement strand
GATCGACGTGGCGTATTGCTGGGTATGGATTACATCTCCGAAGATCGCGTAGAGATTCGCTATGACCTTCCGCTTGCTGAAATTGTTTTCGACTTCTTTGATCAACTAAAGAGCCGCACCAAGGGTTATGCCTCACTTGATTATGAAGAACTCGGTGACGAAGAAGGCAATCTCGTTAAGGTCGATATCTTGCTACAGGGCGAAGCAGTTGATGCCTTTAGCGCAATTGTTCACCGCGATAAGGCTTACTCATATGGCGTGATGATGACCGGCAAACTTCGCGAACTAATCCCGCGCCAACAGTTCGAAGTTCCCATTCAGGCCGCTATTGGTTCACGCATCATCGCGCGCGAGAGCATCCGCGCGATCCGTAAAGATGTTCTTGCTAAATGTTACGGTGGCGATATTTCACGTAAGCGCAAACTTCTAGAAAAGCAGAAGGAAGGTAAGAAGCGCATGAAGATGGTGGGACGCGTTGAAGTTCCCCAAGAAGCTTTCGTTGCCGCCCTTGCCACCGATGCTGATATCGAAAAGATTAAAGCCGCGCGTAAGCAAGACTAATCGTGCTCTCTTTCTACGTACATATTCCGTACTGCATAAAGCGCTGCGGTTATTGCGACTTCAATACCTACACGCCATCTGAATTACAGGATGGCGCAACGCTCGAAATCGTTTCTAACGATTACATCGATGCAGTTTTGCGCGAACTAGAAAGCGCGCCAAAGGATCAGGTGCCGACCATATTTTTTGGGGGAGGAACCCCATCGCTGCTACCTGCCAATGATTTAGGGCGCGTAATTAGCGCAATCAAAGCGCGCAATGGTTTAACCGCCGATTGCGAGATCACTCTTGAGGCAAACCCTGATTCAGTTACCGCCGAAAAGTTGGCGGCCTATTTAGCAGCAGGCTTTAATCGCATCTCATTCGGTATGCAATCGGCACAGCCACATGTCTTGGCAGTACTTGATCGCACACACAACCCGGCAAATGTTAAGCGCGCTGTCGATATGGCTCGTGCTGCAGGATTTCAAAGTATTAGCGTTGATCTAATTTACGGAACACCGGGTGAATCAATTGAAGATTGGCGCAGCACCGTCACCGAAGCTCTTTCTCTGGATATTGATCACATCAGCGCATATGCCTTAATTGTTGAAACTGGCACAAAGTTGGCTGCGCAAATTAAACGTGGTGAATTAACTATGCCAAATGATGATCTGATGGCCGATATGTATTTGCTCGTAGATCAGATGTGTAATGAGGCAGGTTTGAATTGGTATGAACTGTCTAATTGGGCCAAGCCTGGCAAAGAGTGCCTGCACAATATTGCTTACTGGAAGAGCGCTAATTGGTGGGGTCTTGGGCCGGGCGCGCATTCACATGTAGATCGCAAACGATTCTGGAATGTTAAACATCCAACCGCCTACAAACAGAAGTTATTTGCAGGAGAGTCACCGATTGCAGATTCTGAACTCTTAACTTCTGAGCAATTACGCGATGAATCAATAATGCTGGCAATTCGTATGCGCACCGGTTTAGCACTTTCCTTGCTAACCGATGCGGCAAAAGAAAATTTGGCGGCATATAAATCATCAGGGCATTTAGAAATTGTTGGCGATGCCTTCCAGTTGACTGCACAGGGGCGTTTGATCGCCGATCGTTTAGTCCGAGAGGCGCTGGCCTAAGCGCTTGTAGTACCTTTAGCCCATGACAACTAGCGCAACCATCATCTTGGCATTTCTCGCCGTCGTTTTTGTTATCTCCGGCCTTTCCAAAGCTAGCGGCAATCCAAAGGGACTTTCTGGCACTCGAGATGTAAATGTAAAAGATGGAATTGCTCGCGTTATTGGTGTATTCGAAGCGCTCTTGGCGCTGGGATTAATCCTTGGCCTTAAGTGGAACTGGATGGCTTACTTCCCACTAGTTGGACTCTGGTTCTTTATGGCCGGAGCAATTTATGTGCACTTTAAAGCCAATAAGGCCAAGACCGCCTTTCCAGCCTTCTTCCTGCTGACTCTAATTTCCATCGCACTCGTTTTAATTTAAAGACTGATAAAAGAAAAGAACTATAGAAAAGCTATGCAATCGCAACGTCGCCTCGAAATTCTGCGCGCTATCGTAGATGAGTACGTTGCTACCCAAGAACCAGTTGGATCAAAGGCGATCGCCGATAAAACTTCTCTCGGACTTTCACCAGCAACCATCCGCAACGAGATGGCAGTTCTGGAAGATGAAGGTTTGATCACCCATCCGCATACATCTGCGGGACGAATTCCGACTGATCTTGGCTATCGCGTATTCGTAGATAAATTGGCAACTGTAAAGCCGATGTCATCTGCCGAACGTCGCGCCATTGAAACTTTTTTAGATGAAGCAAATAACTTGGAACAATTGATGAAGAGATCAGCTAAGTTGTTGGCGGATCTAACCAAGCAGGTTGCTGTGATCACCTATCCCATCATCGGCGAAGGCTCTGGCAGCGAAAAGATGACAATTTCTGGAACTGCCAACTTGGCGCGTTCCGGTGAAGATTTGGGTACATCGTTATCGCCAATCCTGGAAGCACTTGAAGAACAAGTTGTTCTCCTGCGATTACTCAGCGATGCAAATGACACCATCAAGGTGCGTATTGGTGGCGAACAAAGCGAGAGCAACTTGCGCCAAACTTCACTTGTAACTGTTGGTTATGGCGCATCAGAGTCACCAGTTGGAGCGCTTGGAATTCTTGGCCCAACTCGTATGGATTACGCAGGTTCGATGGCTGCAGTATCTGCAGTTGCCCGCTATGTTGGACGCTACATTTCGGAAGGCCAACAATAAATGTCTGATCATTACCAAACGCTCGGCGTTGATCGCGGAGCCAGTGCAGATGAAATCAAGAAGGCCTATCGCAAAATCGCCCGCGAACTGCATCCTGATGTAAATCCAGATCCAGCAGTTCAAGATAAATTTAAAGAAGTTACTGCAGCATATGAAGTATTAAGTGATCCGCAGAAGCGCCAGTCATACGACATGGGCGGTTCAGGTTTCGGTGGTGGATTTGGCGGCGGCTTCGGCGGCGGTGGATTTAGCGACATCATGGATGCTTTCTTTGGCGGCGGTGGAAATCGCGGCCCTCGCCCACGTATGCGCCAAGGACAAGATGCGTTGATTCGCGTTGAAGTTGATTTAAATGAAGCTTGCTTCGGAACCGAACGCGAAATTTCTGTTGAGAACGCCGTTACCTGTACTAAATGCAGCGGACAAGGTTCAGCTGATTCTTCTGCGCCAGCAATGTGTCAGGTCTGTAAAGGCCGTGGTGAGACCCAACAAGTACAACGTTCTTTCTTAGGACAAGTAATGACTTCTCGTCCATGTTCTGCATGTCTGGGTTATGGCAGCGTTATTCAAAATCCTTGCCGTGAATGTGCTGGTGATGGACGCGTACGCGCTCGTCAAAATATCAGCGTCAAGATTCCTGCCGGAGTTGAAACTGGCAATCGCATTCAGCTAGCCGGTCGTGGTGAAGTTGGTGCAGGAGGCGGACCAGCCGGAGATCTCTACGTTGAAATTGTTGAAGCCGAACACCCATTCTTGATTCGCGATGGCCACAACCTGCACGTTGCTATCGAAGTTTCATTTGCTGCAGCTTCTCTCGGCACTAAGGTAAAAGTTGAATGCTTAGACGGCGAAATTGAAGTTGAAGTTCGCCCCGGAACTCAAAGCGGTGCAACGATTCCAGTGCGCGGAAAAGGTATGACGCGGCTACGTGCCGGCAACCGCGGTGATTTAATCGTGCACGTAGAAGTGCAAACCCCACACAAGTTAAATCGCGAGCAAGAAGATCTGCTCCGCAAATTTGCAGCATCTCGCGGTGAAAAGCCAGGCGATGTAAAGATTAAAGGTCACGAACAAGGTTTCTTTAGCAAATTTAGAGATGCCTTCGGTCGCTAATGCTTAGCCTCTTCTTCGTTCCAGATCTTCCAACGGTTGTCGGAAGCACTTATCAATTTGGGGGAGATGAAGCAGCTCACGCGATTCGCGTTCTGCGCACCCAGGTTGGCGATTCGCTGGCACTTTCTAGTGGACAAGGTGGCTGGTCAGTTGTAAAAGTTTTGACCGTCGGCAAGAAAGATATGAATGTGCAAGTTGTATCAACGGGCTTTGAAGATAAGTTGCCGGTTGAACTTCATGTGGCGCAAGCGCTAACTAAAGGCGATCGCATTAAAGAGAGTATTGAGTTAAATACTGCAGGCGGTGCCGATGTAATTCTGCTCTGGGGCGCGGCTCGTTCCATTGGTAAAGGCACGCCAGATCTAATGCAGAAGTTGGCAACAACTGCGCGCGAGGCGAGCAAGCAAACGCGCCGCAACCGAATTCCATTTGTAATGGGCGTGCTCGATGCCAAGAAGATCGCCGCCGAAATCGCTAATTACGATCTCGCAATTGTTCTGCACGAGGGCGCACAACGTAAATTTACCGAAGTGATTAAGCCGGGTTCTTCAAAAGTACTGGTGATCATCGGACCTGAAGGTGGCTTAACTGATGAAGAAGTTTCACTCTTTACATCTCACGGTGCGCAAGCAGCGCTACTAGGTCGCCCAATTTTTCGTTCGGCACATGCTGGAATGGCGGCGCTTTCTGGACTAAACGCTGCGTTACGAATCTGGTAAAGGTATAGTCACGCATATGGCACTTGATCCAAATTGCATCTTCTGCAAAATTATTGAAGGTCAGATTCCAGCCGAAATTGTTCATCGCAGCGAAAACGTTGTTGCATTTAACGATTTAAATCCGCAAGCACCAACCCATGTTTTATTGATTCCAACGGTGCATACTGAAAATGCGGCGGGCTTGGCAAAGATGTCGCCAACGATTACCGCCGACCTATTTACTGCAGCTGCCCAGATCGCCGCTGATCGCGAGCTAGATGGCTATCGCACCGTCTTTAACACCGGCGCTGATGCCGGCCAGACCGTATTTCACGCTCATTTACATCTGCTGGGTGGGCGTGGGCTCGCTTGGCCACCCGGTTAAAAGTAGTATCAGCGTTATATGGAACGCACTTTAATTACCGTCCCACCAGCGATTCCGATGGTCTCACTCATCGGCGCCAACGATGCCAATTTACGAGCGATCGAAGCCGCTTTCCCGAGCGTTAATATCACCGTGCGCAGTAACGAGATCACTCTGCGCGGACCACATATAGATGTTGTGGCAGTTGAAAAGTTATTTACCGAGATGACCGTGGTTATCCGCTCTGGACAATCACTTACAGTCGATGCGGTTCTTCGCAGCATCGCGATGTTGGGACACGAACCAGCTGAAAGCCCAGCCGAAGTTCTTTCGTTAAATATTGTCTCTAATCGCGGTCGCACGATTCGTCCAAAGACGGCTAATCAAAAGCGTTATGTTGATGCGATCGAAGATAACACCATCACCTTTGGAATCGGTCCAGCAGGTACTGGTAAAACTTATTTGGCGATGGCCAAAGCTGTTGCCGCCTTGCAAGCCAAGAAGGTAAATCGCATCGTTCTGACACGTCCGGCAGTAGAAGCCGGTGAAAGCTTAGGTTTCTTGCCTGGAACTCTGAGCGAGAAGATCGATCCGTACCTACGTCCATTATTTGATGCGCTGCATGACATGATTGATGTCGATTCGATTCCGCGCTTGATTCAGACTGGTGTAATCGAAGTAGCACCGCTGGCATATATGCGCGGTCGCACTCTAAATGATTCATTTATCATCTTGGATGAAGCGCAGAACACCACGCCAGAACAGATGAAGATGTTCTTAACTCGTTTAGGCTTTGGTTCAAAGATGGTGGTCACCGGAGATGTTACACAGGTAGATCTTCCAAATGGCGCAAAGTCTGGACTTCGCATAATCACCGATATCCTGCAAGGCATTGATGACATCGCTTTCCTAGAACTAACTGCAGAAGATGTAGTTCGCCACCGTTTGATCGGCGATATCGTTAAAGCTTACGAGCAATTTGATGCGGCAAAGGCTGCACCTCGTAATCTGCGAAACTCATAATTTAAATTACTCATGACTATTGAAATCACCAACAAATCTGGCGAACTCGTGCCCGCAGACCAAGTGCGCGCTCTGCTTGAGCACAGCCTGGTTCAATTGAAGTTAAACCCCGAATGCGAAGTTAACTTACTTTTTGTCGATGAGATCGAGATGACTGAACTCCACATCAAATGGATGGATGAGCCAGGGCCAACCGATGTTCTATCTTTCCCAATGGATATGCCAGAAAACCCAGGAGATGCCGTAACGCTTGGCGATATTGTGATTGCACCGACTGTTGCCGCCACTCAAGCAACTACAGCCGGCCATTCTGCAGAGCACGAAATCTTTATTCTGGCAGCTCACGGCTTGCTACATATTTTGGGCTATGACCACGCCAACAAGGAAGATGAAAAAGTTATGTTTGACCTACAAGAAGATCTAGTAAAGAACTGGAAGGCGAGTGCATGACTATCGCAAATATCAGCGCTATCGCCGCCCTTATCGCCTTTGCCGGATTTCTTGCGGCATCTGAATCAGCTCTTACCTCGATCTCACGCGTTTTAATTGAAGAGCTTGAAAGCAAGCGCGGAGGTCACCTGCTTAAGAAGTATTCGCATCAGCCTTCTCGTTATCTGAATGTGCTTCTCTTGGTTCGCAAGATCTGCGAATTCACCGCAGCTGCACTTTTAGCGGTTGCGCTGTTGCGCCAATATTCATCTGCGCAAGCGATGATTACAACCGTGGTTGTAATGGTGGTTCTCTCATACGTTGTAGTTGGTGTTGGTCCGCGCACTTTAGGTCGCCAGCAACCACATAAATGGGCGCGCGCCGGAATTTCAGTTGCTTACTTCTTAGCTTTTATTCTTGGCCCAGTTACCAACTTGCTGATTGCCATTGGCAACGCGATTACACCAGGTAAGGGTTTCCGTGGTGGACCATTTACCAATGAAGCCGAACTTCGTGACCTGGTAGATCAGGCTCACGAGCGTGGCTTAGTGGAATCAGATGAACACGAGATGATTCACTCGGTATTTGAACTCGGCGACACCTTGGTGCGCGAACTTATGGTTCACCGCACGGATATGGTCTGGATCGAACGAGATAAGACGCTACGTCAGGCGCTTTCATTGGCGCTGCGCAGTGGTTATTCACGCATACCTGTTGTTGGCGAAAACCTCGACAAGATTATTGGAATTGCCTACGTTAAAGATTTAGCCAAGCGCGCACTAGATCACCATGAAGCGGAAACTTCTGAAAAAGTGGAGCAACATATGCGCCCGGCAGTCTTTGTACCTGAAATTAAGATCGCCGCAGAGTTATTAAAAGAGATGCAGCGCGCTCAGATCCACTTGGCGATTGTGGTGGACGAGTACGGCGGAACTGCGGGAATTATTACGATCGAAGATATCATCGAAGAAATTGTTGGCGAGATCGCCGATGAGTTCGATGATGGCGTCGAAGCATTTACGTGGATCAACGAGGATAAAGCGCGCGCCAAGGCAACGCTGCATATCGAAGATTTAGCTGATGAGCTTAAGATCGAGATCGATAAAGAAGACTTCGAAGATGTCGACACTATCGGCGGGTTGATGGCGCAGAAGCTCGGTCGCGTACCGATCGCCGGCAGCACTATTTCGATGGCCGGCTGGTCAATTACATCTGAGCGCCCGCTAGGTCGTCGTCGTAAAATTAGTTCGGTAATTATTGAACGTATTAAAGATGGAGAGGTTGATGAACATGAGTAATGCAAACTCAGATAACCTCTTCGAAAATCCAGAAGATCAAAAGTTAGCAACGCTTGCAACATCAACGCTGGCACGATCTGGCGCAAAGCAGGCAGCAGCGTTACGCGATTCCACCGGACGCACCTATGTTGCAATTAATGTGGCCTCACAAGAATTAAACCTTGATGCCGTTGAAGCGGTATTTGTCGTTGCCCTGGCTTCACAAATTTCAGGTATCGAAGGCGTTGTATATGCCGGTTTACCTAATGCCAAGGTTTCAGTTATTAAGCAGCACTCTGCGCAGGCGGCGATCTTTCATATCGATGCAAGTGGAAGTGTTACCAGGGCGTAAGATAGCCCAATGCGTATTGTTCGCTTCTCACCAGGTCCTGAATCAGGTTTAGGTACCGACCCGCTCTTTGGCATCCTCGAAGATGACAATCAGATCAGCGTTATCTCAGGAGATCCGATTTATCACGGCGTCACCAAGACCGCCGCAAAGGTTGAGTTAACCAAGGTTCGCTTGCTGGCACCTGTCATTCCGCGCAGCAAGATAGTTGCCGTTGGAAAGAACTACGCCGATCACGCTAAAGAGATGGGCTCAGAAGTTCCGAAAGAACCGATCATTTTCTTAAAGCCAAATACTTCAGTCATTGGTCCAGGCGACACAATTGTTTGGCCGGCTATGGCGCCAACGATCGATTACGAAGCAGAGCTGGCAGTTGTAATCGGTCGCGTATGTAAAGATGTTCCGAAAGAGCGAGTTCACGAAGTTATCTTTGGTTACACATTGGCCAACGACGTTACTTGCCGCGAGCTACAAAAGAGCGATGGCCAATGGGCGCGCGCTAAGGGTTTTGATACCTTTTGTCCGATCGGCCCATGGATCGAAACTGATTTCATACCTGGGACACAAAGAATTTTCTCTAAGGTAAACGATGAGATCCGCCAAGATGCAACCCTTGATCAGATGATCTTTAGCGTTGCCGATATCGTGGTCTTTGTTTCACAAGTTATGACGCTTTTGCCGGGAGATGTCATCATCACCGGAACTCCAGCAGGAATCGGCCCACTTATCGAGCGCGGTAACGTTGTTATCGGAATCGATGGCCTGGGCCAACTAACAAATAAGGTGAGTGCAAAACCGTGATGGCTACATCAACTAAAAAAGTAAAAGTTCGTTTCGCACCATCACCAACTGGAGACCTGCACGTTGGAAATATCCGCACTGCGCTCTTTGACTGGGCTTATGCGCGTCACACAGGCGGCACATTCTTATTCCGCATCGAAGATACCGACACGACTCGCGTAACTGATGAATACATCCAAGCTGCGATCGATACGCTCAAATGGCTCGGGCTAAATTGGGATGAGGGCCCAGAAGTCGGCGGCGAAAACGGTCCTTACCTACAGTCACAGCGTTTAGATATTTATGCGCATTGGGCGCAGAAGTTTTTAGATCAGAAAGATGCTTATCACTGCTACTGCTCACCTGAAGAGTTAGAAGCAGTGCGCGAAGCACAACGCGCTGCCAATGTCGCACCTGGTTACAATGGCCATTGTCGCGATTTAACTGCCGACCAGATTGCTGCATATAAAGCACAAGGTCGCGAAGCCGTTGTCCGTATGCGCATGCCAGATGGCACAACTACTTTTACCGATGAAATTCGCGGCGAAGTTACCTTTGATCATAAGTTCGTACCTGACTTCGTATTAGTGCGCGCTGACGGTTCTCCGCTATACACCTTGGCAGTTGCAGTAGACGATATTTTGATGAAGGTCACCCACGTCTTGCGTGGCGAAGATTTACTTTCATCAACACCACGTCAAATCCGCGTTTATCAGGCGATGGGTGTTGCGCCAGAGGATTATCCAGTCTTTGCCCACTTGCCATTCGTTATGGGCCAGGACAATGCCAAACTTTCCAAGCGCAACGGTGAAGTATCAATCGCCTGGTATCGCGAACAAGGATTTTTACCTGAAGCGATCTGTAACTATTTAGCGCTCCTTGGCTGGTCACCTGGCGAAGATCGCGAAAATGTAACAATGGCCGAACTCTGCGAATTATTTACTGTAGATAAAGTTCACTCATCACCTGCTCGCTTTGATATGAAGAAGTTAGAAGCAATTAACGGCGACAAGATCCGCGCGCTGACTTTGGATGATTTCCTAAAGTGGTCACTGCCATTTTTGACGAAGGCAAATGTCATCACCGGAAGCGATGCTGAAATCGCACTAGTTAAGCAAGCGCTGCCGCTGATTCAAGAGCGCATTGTTAAGTTAGATGAAGTTCCTGCGATGTTGCGCTTCTTATTTGTTAAGGATTTCAAAGTTGAAGAAGCATCACTTCCAAAGGTGAGCGATAGCGCATCTAAGGATGTTCTAAAGCGCTCACTTGCCGAACTAACACCGCTTACAACTTGGAATCACGAGAGCATCGAAGCCGCACTACGCACTTCTCTTATCGAAGAGATGGGGCTTAAGCCACGTATTGCATTCGGCGCTGTTCGTATTGCAACAACTGGCAGCACCATCTCGCCACCGCTCTTTGAATCAATGGAGTTGCTCGGTAAAGATGCGTGCTTAGCCCGAATTACCGCGGCGCTAGCGCTTTAAATTTTGGGGTATTCTTACCCCTGTTCTAATGGGGTATGGGGTAATTGGCAGCCCTGCTGATTCTGGTTCAGTAAGTCTAGGTTCGAGTCCTGGTACCCCAGCGCAGTACCCAGCAAGATAGGCAGTAACAGCGGTAAAGAAATGTACTAGGGCCCCGTCGTCTAGCGGCCTAGGACTCTGGCTTCTCAAGTCAGCTACGAGGGTTCGAATCCCTTCGGGGCTACGCAGGATAGGTGTATTTATTTAATGAATTTTCTAAAGGTTATACCTGCCTTTATCGCAACGGCATATCTACTAGCTCTTGTTCCGGGACAAACCGTTGCCATGATTTTGCGACAAGCGATTATGGGCGGACCACGAACTGCCTATACAACTCTGCTCGGCACAAGTTCTGCACTAATTGTCTGGGGTAGCGCATCTGCAATCGGTTTATCGCAGATTTTTGCCAGATCGCATACCGCATATAACGTTCTTAAATACACCGGCGTTGCCTACTTAGTTTTCTTAAGCCTGCAAACACTTTGGGAAGCGCGCAAAGAATATGGTCGTTTTGATTATTCAGGTGCAGCGAAGACCGGAATCGGACCAGCATTTCGCTTAGGTTTCTTAACAAATATGACCAATGTTAAGGCTGCGGTATTTGCAGTCGCGTTTATCCCTGCATTTGTTCCTGCCGATTTCAATCTGGCGTTAGGCATCTTCTTGCTGTCAATAGTGCAGGCACTCACTTCTGCAACTTGGTATTCAATAGTTATCTCACTTGTGGCGCGCGCCTCAGTTGTACTCGCGCGACCAAAGGTTCGCAGAGCGCTAACGGTATTTTCTGCCGCCGGAATTCTATTCTTGGCTATGACTTTGTTATTTACCTCTCCACGCTGAGATAGAGTTTTCCAATGCGAGTTATTAACACTGAACAGCTCGCTTCGATACTTGCGAGCCTTCCCGATAATCCACGCATCATCGCATCCGGAAACTTTGCTACACCCCATACTCTTCTTGCCGCTGCAGATAAAACCTTGCCGCACTTTCGTTTACATATGCTCAATGCTCAAAAAGGTATTCCAGATCGCGAGGGAATAACTTTCGAATCTGCTTTCGTCGGCCCAGGTATGCGTCGTAGTCCACGCCTTAATTACATTCCATCACGTCTAAGTTTGCTTCCGGTAGTTATTCGAGATTTCGCCCGCCCTGATGCAGTTTTCCTGCACACCTCTGAAAAACGCTTCGACACGGTGAGCCTAGGTACGGAGGTGAATATCTTGCCGGCTGCTATCGAAACAGCGCGCGCCCATGGCGGTTTGGTATTTGCTCAAGCCAATAAACAGATGCCCTATACCTACGGCGATGCGCAAATTTACGAGTCTGAGATTGACTATTTGGTGGAAGTAGATGAACCACTAGCGGAAAAGCCCGAAGTTATTTTTGCACCAGAATCTTTAGCTATAGGTGACCATATCGCTTCGCTAATTGAAGATAACTCAACGCTGCAGCTTGGTATCGGTGCGATGCCGGATTCGGTACTTAAAGCGTTAAGTAAGCGCAAAGGGATACGAATCTGGACTGAAATGTTTAGCGATGGGGTCTTCGATTTATTCAAGTTGGGCGTTTTGGATTCTGATATTCCAATTACTGCATCCTTTACCTTTGGATCAGTCGAACTTTATCAGTGGCTTAATTTAAATCGCGGCGTGCAGATGCTGCGCACCGAACGCACCAATGATCCGAGCGCTATTGCCAAGCAAGCCAAGATGCAATCAATTAACGCTGCGCTGCAGGTGGATTTATTTGACCAAGCCAACGCCAGCTATGTACGCGGCCAGGTTTATTCGGGCTTTGGTGGTTCAACGGACTTTATCGTTGGCGCGCTGCATTCTCGCGGAGGGCGTTCCTTTATCGCACTGCCTTCATGGCATCCCAAAGCCAATGTTTCAACAATCGTTCCGAAGCTCGATACCCACGTGACAAGTTTTCAGCACTCATACGTTGTGACCGAACAAGGTGTCGCTGCTTGCTTTGGCCACACGGCAGATGAGCAAGCGCACAACATTATTGAACGCGCGGCCCATCCGGATGCGCGAGAATTCTTAAGAAACGCCTACCAGGAGTTAGAACCTAAGCCACCATCGAAGTCGTAAGTAGACCCGGTGGCCCAAGCGTTGGCATCAGATAACAAAAATTCGCTGACCGCAACAACTTCATCGGCGGTTGCATATCGAGCCAGGGGAGTAGCAGCTTTCCATGCAGCAACGCCTTCGGGCCACGCCTGATCGATTCCATCACGCCCGATTAAACCTAAACGCAAGCCAAGTACACGCATTGGCGGATGTGCGCGAGATGCCGAACGAGTCAATACATCTAGCGCGGCCTTGCTTGCGCCATAAATTTCGTGGCCAGCACGAGGATTAAGAGCTTCAACTGAAGAAATATTTAAAACTACTTGCACGCCAGATTTGGAAGCTTCGTCGATGATCTCTTTTGGAGCATCCACGTTAATGCGCATCATAAGTTCGATTTCGGCTCGAGTTGCTGTGGCTGGATCGAGGATCGCTTGGTTGGCGGCGTTGTTGATTACATAATCTAACTTGCCTGCGCGAGCTAGTGATTCTTGGACAAGTGATTTTCCAGAACCGACGACAGATAAATCAGCGGCGATGACGTGTAAGTTCTCACGCGCTGGCAGTGCGCCCTTATTTACTTGAGCGATAACGGTGAAACCTAACTGCAGAAAGCGTTCGACATAGGCCTGGCCGATAAGGCCAGATGCACCTGTTACCAGAACAGTATTGCCGGAGAATTTCAACGAAGTGAATCCAACGCCTTAACGCGCTTATTTACGCGCGAGATTAAATCGCTTAAATCGATCTTGGTGCTGGTGCGATTGGCAACAACTTGATCACCGGCTACCCAGACATCTGTGACATCCCCACGACCTGCGGCAAATACCAGGAGCGCATTGACATCGTGGACCGGAGTTAAATGTGCGGCGTGAAGATCAAGTGCGATCAGATCTGCTTCTTTACCGATCTCGATACTTCCGACACGATCGCCTAGACCTACTGCGTGCGCCGCTTCGATGGTCGCCGCACGCACAATGGCAGTCAGATCAACATCGGCAGGGGATTGGCGAAGTGCAACAACATGGGCTGCCATACGCATTACCGAGAACATATCCAGATCATTCGATGACGAACAGGAATCCGTACCAAGGCCAACTTTGATCCCGGCCTTACGTAGATCGCTAAAGCGCGCCAACCCTGAACCAAGTTTTAGATTGCTTCCAGGGCAATGGCCAACTGATGCGCCTTTACTTGCAGCAATCGCCATATCGGAATCTGATAAATGAACGCCATGGCCAAAGATCGTTGGGACATCCAAGATGCCAGTATCGCGACAAACTTCAGTCGGAGTCTTTCCATAACGAGTTGCCACATCGTCATTCTCGGCTTGTGTTTCTGAGACATGTAAATGAATACGTGCACCGAGTTCTTTAGCGATCGCAGCAACCTGAGTTAAGTTTTCAGGTGAATCTGTATACGTTGAATGTGGCATTAAATAAGTTGGAATATATGGACCACCGATTTCGGCAAGAACTGCCTTCCAATGATGAGCGCGTTCGATGCGTTGCTCCCATTGCAGCCCATCAAGGCCTGGGAAATCAAAGAAGATCGGTCCTGCGATATGGCGAAGCCCAACACGTACTGCACCGCGATGAGTGGCGGCAGGATTTAGATACATATCCATCGTGGTCGTTGTGCCTGATAGCAGCGCTTCGAGTGCGCCGAGTTCGGTACCGAGCTCACATGTTGGCTCGTCCATGATCGCACCTTCAGCGGCCCAGACGCGTTCTAGGAAACCTTGCAGGTTTACACCCTCTGCCCAACCGCGCAGCAACGACATTCCTAAGTGAGTGTGGCTATTGATAAATCCAGGGGCGATTAACTTGCCCGATGCATCATAAGTTTTTGTTGCAGCAGGCTTATCTGTACCAATGTATGCAATCTTGCCGTCCTTGATACCGATAGAGATATTTTCCAATATCTCATCGCTACCGTTAGAAGTTACCGCATAACGCGCATTGGTGATTAAGAGATCCATCGTAAGTTGTTCCAACTAAGAAGCCAGAATTTTTATCGCACCATCAATGATTGTGATGACATTTCCAGCGCAGCCCTTGATGACTTCACCGACGCCTTCATGGCTAATCTCTTCATCAGATAGCCCTGCGGCAGGATTGGCAACGGCTGCGATCGCTGCGTAGCGCAGACCAGCTTCACGAGCCAAAGTTGCTTCCGGTACACCTGTCATACCAACAACGGTTACGCCGAGCATTGCGCACATACGGATTTCAGCTGGTGATTCAAAACGTGGACCGTTATAGACCGCGTAGATACCGCCTTCGTGCAATTTGATATCAGCGTTCTTTGCAGATTCAGCTAAAGCTTTTTGAATCTTCTTATCGTAGATATAAGTCATATCGATATGTTGCACACCACCTTCTTGAACTCCGTCAAAGAAGGTATCTGCGCGACCATGTGTGAAGTCGATAAAGTCATCAACTAGTTGCAGAGCACCTGGCTTGAGGTTCTTATCAACGCCGCCAACAACGTTTACACCGATAATTAAATCTGCGCCCCAATTCTTAAGAGCTTGGATATTGGCGCGGTAATTAACTTGGCTTGGTGGAACGGTGTGGTTAACACCGTGGCGAGTAAGGAAAGCAACTTTTGCGCCATGCCATGTGCCAGTTGTAATTACCGCTTGACCGTATGCGGTATCAACAGTTGTAGGGGATTGGCCTTCGAGCGCTGGAAGTTTGTAGAAACCGGTACCAGCGATGATTGCGATCTTCAATTTATTACTCCTTTAGGCCGGCCATGAGGCGGCCGATGTAGTTGCGGTCTGCATCTTTGGAGTCAACGATCGCAACGATCTTTCCACCCGACATAACCGCGATGCGGTCGGAGAGTGAAAGAATTTCATCGAGTTCGGCAGATACCAAAAGTACGCCAGCGCCGTTATCGCGCGCTGAAATTAACTGATTATGGATAAATTCGATTGAACCAACATCCACACCACGAGTTGGTTGCGCCGCAATAAGAACTGGAAGTTCTTCACTTAGCTCACGCGCAACAACAACTTTCTGCTTATTTCCACCAGAGAGTGATCCTGCAGTGTTAAAAGCAGATGGTGTGCGGATATCAAATTTCTCAACCAGTGCGTGTGCGTTCTTGGCTACCTCAGCCAAATTACGCACCCAACCTTTAGCAAAAGGCTCTTGATCAAATTGGTTTAGCACCAAGTTATCGGCGATTGAGTAATTTGAAACCAAGCCATGCTTTTCACGATCTTCTGGGATATGTGAAATACCCGCTTCGTGAGCTGCATGCGGCGCCATATCTTTGGCGGAGACGCCATTGATTAGCACTTCACCTGATTCGCGATGGCGCATGCCGCAGATCGCTTCAACAAGTTCGCGCTGGCCATTACCTTCAACGCCAGCAACGCCGAGGATTTCTCCCTTATGAAGTGATAAATCGACGCCCTTTACAGACAAGATTTTGCGATCATCTTGAACTTGTAAGCCTTTAACTTCAAGGACGACAGCGCCCGGCTTTGCAGCTGTGCGATTTACCTGGAGGACAACCGAACGTCCCACCATCATCTGGGCAAGGCCTGCTTCATCAGTCTCTTTAGGTGAAGTAGTTCCGACTAATTTTCCACCACGCAAAACAACCACCCGATCTGCAACTGCCATAACTTCATGGAGTTTGTGAGTAATCAAGACAACACCGACACCTGATTTCGCAAGATTGCGAATAACTTCCAGGAGTTCATCGATCTCTTGCGGTGTAAGCACTGCGGTTGGCTCATCAAGAATCAGTAGTTTTACATCTTTCCGTAGCGCTTTAAGGATTTCTACTCGCTGCTGCATGCCCACGGGAAGATCTTCGATAACTGCATCCGGATCTACTTCAAGGCCATAGCGCTTAGAAAGTGCGATGATCTCATTGCGGGCAGCCTTTTGATTGATAAAGATGCCGCGCTTTGGTTCATCGCCCAAGATTAAGTTTTCGGCAACGGTCATAACCGGCACCAACTGGAAGTGCTGGTGAACCATACCGACACCACGTGCGATAACTCCGGCGGTATCGCCGAAGACGATTGGAGTTCCGCCAATTTTTATCTCACCTGAATCAGGTTTGATCAAACCGAATACCGCTTTAAGCAGTGTTGATTTACCAGCGCCATTTTCGCCAAGGAGTGCAACAACTTCACCCGCGTTTACAGTTAGCGAGACGTTGTCATTTGCGACAACTCCTGGATAGCGCTTGGTAACGCCATTAACTTCGAGAAGAGCGCTCATTATGCTTGTCCCTTCTCATACGGTTGTCCTTCTGCAGCAGGTGGACGCACCTTGCCCGCTGAAATCGTTAAGACAACGATCGTTAAAATATATGGAAGCGCTGCAGTAAATTGCGAAGGAATATTTACTACCTGATCGATCATCAACTGACTGGCGTAAGCCTGAGTTAGCCCGAAGAAGAGCGCGGCTGCGAGTGCTCCAAGTGGATTCCAGCGACCGAAGATCATCAGGGCGAGTGCGGTAAAGCCCTTGCCGGCGATAAAGCCGCGTTCGAATGAGCCAACTAGTTCGAGGCTTAAGTAAGCACCAGCTAGTGCACCAATCGCACCCGCGATAGTTACATTTATATAGCGCAGACGAGCTACGGAAACACCTGCAGTGTCAGCGCTGGATGGATGTTCGCCAACGGCGCGAGAACGCAAGCCCCATGGCGTGTGATAAATCCCGACATATAGAACGAGGATTACCACAAGACCTAAGAAGGTTAGTGCGCCGTGGATAAAGAGAACTGGTCCAAGGAATGGAATCTTGGAAAGAACTGGTACTTCAAATGATTGGAAGACCGATGGAATTGTCTTTCCTTGTACATAAAGGAAAGAGGTAAGGCCAGTAGCCAGGATATTGATGATCGTTCCGGCGATGATCTGATCCATTCGCCATGAAACTGCCATCAACGCCAAGATAAATCCCATCAGCGCGCCAACCAATAGAGCGGCGACGAGTCCGATCATGATGTTCTGAGTTAGATAAGAAACGAAGAAGGCGACGAAAGCCGAGATAAGCATCGTTCCTTCGATACCGATATTTACGATGCCCGTGCGTTCGCACATGATTCCGACCATCGCAGCGAGTGCGAGGGGGAGTGCGAATGCGGTACCGGTGGCATAGACCGAAGTAGTTACATCAGCATCACGTGAATAAAAGTAGGCGGTCGCAAGTAGTGCCAGCAAGATGTAGCTATTGCGTTTGGTTAAGTACTTCATTATTAGTTCCCCCATCCGCTGGTCATAGATTTGTTGGAACTATTCTTAAAGAAGCGTGAAATCAGCGGCGCGGTAACAAAGAGCAGAATCAACGCCATCAAGAGATCAACTAGTTCAGGAGCAACTCCGGCGTCGAACTGCATGTTGGCAGCACCTGCACGCATTCCACCGATCAAGATTGCACCCGGAATAATTCCGATTGGATGAACGCGACCGAGGAGAGCGATTGTAATTCCATCAAAGCCGAGGCCTAAGTTAAACGCTGGTGCATAGCGGTAGGTAATTCCGAGCGTTTCGATAGCACCACCTAGACCTGCAATTGCACCTGAGACGATCATCGCTGAAACGACAGTGCGCTTTACAGAGATACCGGCATACCAAGCAGCATGGCGATTGCGACCTACGGTTTCGATGCGGAAACCACTTGTAGTTCTGCCAAGCACCCACCAGATAAAGACGCCAAGTGCGACTGCAATAAAGAAGCCGAGTGGCAAGTTGGCATAGACCGGCATCTTTGCGCTCGGCAAGATTTCTGATGTACGGGTTAAGAATTGATCAGGCTCGCGAAGTTGATGTGATGCTAAATAATCTGCGATACCCATGACGATGCTATTGAGCATGATCGTTGTAATAACTTCGTGAACACCGCGGTAGGCCTTTAGCAGTCCTGAGATCGCGGCAACGAGTGAACCAAAGAAAGCACCAACAATTAGAGCGATTGGGATGTGGATATATCCAGGCAAACCATCGAAAGTAACGCCGGCCCATGCAGCAGCAAGTGCGCCAGAGAGGAGTTGGCCTTGTGCACCGATATTAAACAAACCTGCGCGTAAACCAACTGCGACAGCAAGTCCACTTAGGACTAGTGGAGTTGATTTTCCTAAAGTGACGCCGATTCCTTCGAGCGAACCAAACGCGGTTTTAAAGAGTGACTTGTAGGCAAGTATTGGATTGAGGCCTTGCGCTTTGATGAGAAGCCCACCAATTACCAAAGCAACTAAGACGGCGATGATTGGAATCAACCATGATCCAACATCGAATTTTTTCTGATTGCTTATTGCTTCTGGTTTAACGACTTTTGTATCGCTCATAATTGGCTATCCTATTAGATTTTTCAAATAATGAAAGAGGAGAAAAACTAGAAAAGTGTGAGGAAAAGAAAGAGCGGGTGCGTTTTCACGCACCCGCTCTTTTACAAACTTTTAAGAGTTTAAATTAACCCTTGAAGCCTGTTGAGATTGAACCAGCAAGTACGCCAGTTGTTGTCTTCTTCAAACGTACCTTGACTGCTGCAGGAACTTTTGATTCCAAGTCGTGGTGAGGTGAGAGACCAACTTGACCTACGAAGTTTCCACCCTTGATTGTTCCGGCCTTAGCCTGAGCAACAAGTGCTGAAACGCCAAGTGCAAGCTTCTTCTCTGCAGAAGTTACTAGACATGACTTTGCTTCTGGAACTGTGTAGTACTGATCAGTGTCAACACCGATGCAAAGTGCTCCAGCCTTCTGAGCAACCTTACCTAGTGCACCGTT
>JACCDN010664086.1_pt1 | contig 19215 bp, 13 predicted proteins | sample 7441691 | NCBI WGS metagenome assembly JACCDN01 (sample SAMN15323439, study PRJNA562643) | freshwater metagenome | isolation source: river surface water | place: USA:Blue River Watershed | collected 2017-08-16 | reverse complement strand
TGGCCATTGGGATGTATCTGGCTCACAACGAGATTTACACAAAAGAACTTGATGATGCAATTTTAGTGGGCGAACTAGCTCTTGATGGCGCTGTAAGACCTGTACGCGGCGCACTTTCCATTGCTTTAAATGCTGAAGCACAAGGATATAAAAAAATATTTTTACCTGCAACCAATGCGGATGAGGCAAGTTTGGCACAAACATTATCTGTATATCCGGTAAATAATTTTACTGATTTAGTAAGTCATTTACGAAAAGAAAAATTAATACAGCCCTGTGCGCACCGATTATTAGAGACAGTATATAAACCTGAACTTGATACTAGTACTGATTTTTCGCATATCAAAGGACAGGAATTTGCCAAACGCGCTTTGGAAATCGCAGCCGCAGGTGGACATAATATTCTTTTAACTGGTACACCTGGTGCTGGTAAAACCATGCTCGCTCGCGCCCTACCCACTATCTTACCACCACTTATTCCCTCAGAAATTTTAGAGGTTACAAAAATTTATTCTAGCGCAGGCTTACTCAACCTTAATCAAAGTGCAGTTATTAGTCGTCCGTTCCGCTCACCGCATCACAGTGCGTCTGCAGCGGCTTTGGTAGGTGGTGGCACACATCCAAAACCTGGTGAAATTTCTTTGGCACACCGCGGTGTTTTATTTCTTGATGAATTACCAGAATTTCCACGTTTTGTTTTAGAGCATTTACGCCAACCACTTGAAGACGGAGTAATTACTGTGTCACGAGTTCAAGGAACTATCCAATTTCCAGCACGTTTCATGTTTGTGGCCAGTCAAAACCCCTGTCCATGTGGTTTTGCCGGTGACACCGAGCGAGCATGCAATTGTCATCCACTGAGTATTGAACGATATCAAAAGAAAATCAGCGGACCAGTCTCTGACCGGATTGATATGCATATTTCAGTACCACGAGTTGATCCAAATAAATTATCTTTACTAAGCACGGCCGAATCATCTGCATACATACGTGAACGCGTTATGAAAGCACGTGAAATTCAGAAAAAAAGATTTATTGATTTTCCGGCTGTGCGTACAAATAGTGAAATGCAAAGCCGAGAATTAAAATTATTCTGTCACCTACCCCTAGAGGCAGAGACTTTGCTTCGCGGTGCTGTTTCTAGACTACAGTTATCTGCGCGCGCGTTTTACCGCGTGATACGATTAGCCAGAACCATTGCTGACCTAAATGCAGACAATGATATCTCAGCTATACACGTTGCCGAAGCCTTGCAATTTAGAACTGGGAAAAATTAACGTCTAATATATTGAAGTGGGTTAACATGTTTACCATTTACCCGTATTTCAAAGTGAATATGCGGACCAGTTGAACGACCTGTACTTCCCAAAATACCAATTACTTGACCTTGAGACACATGTTCACCAACTGAAACCAAAAGTTTATTATTATGTCCGTACCAGGAGGTAATTCCACCACCGTGGTCAACGATAATCATACAGCCGTACCCTCCATTGTAGCCACATTGTGATTTAGTTACGACGCCATCACGTGTAGCATAGTTTGGCAAACCAATTGGACCAGCAATATCCATACCTGTATGTTGCAAACCATAATATTGTGTGACAATCTTTGCTCCAGTTGGCCAAATATATGTGCCAAGAGCCGCAGAAGGCGGAGGAATATTAACTGGACCAGTATTTTGTGAATTATTACCAGTATTAGTTGGTTTTTTAACTGGTTTTACAGCCACAGTCGGTGTGATTCGTCTACCACCTGGAACCAAAATTTGTGCACCCACAGTTAGTGCTTTTTCTTTTAATCCATTAAACTTAGTAATTTCAGTAGCAGACACTCCGTAAGTTTTAGCAATACTACTAACTGTATCTCCACGCTTAACTTTATATAGAATACCGTCAGCAGGTGGAATTACCAAATTAGCACCAGGACGCAACACTGATTTAGTCGTTAAATTATTTGCACTTAATACTGTCTCAATACTCAAACTATATTTTTTTGCAATTCCACCCAACACTTCACCTGCTTGCACCACGTGATTAATAGTTTGATTACGAATTGGCCCATTATTTGAACCTCTATTATCAATCAAACCACCAATGGCCACAAAATATGGTTTTATCAAAGCACCGTTATTTGTGGTTGGCGTACTATCTTCAGAATTAATAATATCATTGGCCAATTCACTAGTAACACTACCTTCTTTCCAAATATCAGTGAGTACTTCGCCTGCCGCGCTATTATCTGAGATAACATCATCCACACTAGAAAAATCTTGTTCACCTGGACCTACTAATGAATAGAGCAAGGTCTTTCTGCCCGGTACTTCACCAAATTCTGGTTTATGCAAAGTAGTGTGAGGTAGAGCTAAAAACAGTCCAGCTGCAATAATAATTAATTGCAATACCCAACGTTCTCCGAGCCAATACCATTGCGTGGTAGTAGGACGATTTGTTTCTGGAAAAAGACGTTTACGAATGTAAAAAATGGCTTTAAAAATAGTAAAGCCAATAGTTTTTTTGTACCAATTATTTATAAACCCAAAACCACGAACAGAAAAAGAAAACAAAGAAAAGAAACCGCGTTTGGCATACACCAAAACACGGGCACAGTACCACAAAACTCGCAAGATTACTGGCCTAAGCTTCATAGTTAAATCATTGCTAAAACTTGAAATTCCTGGCTGACTATGTTATTCTCTGGCTTATGGTACGGTTGCCAAGTGGAAAGGCGGAGGTCTGCAAAACCTCCATGCGTGGGTTCGATTCCCACCCGTACCTCATAGAGAACCCCGCACAGGGGTTTTTAGTTTCTTATTTCCACTGTGGCGGTATCACTCACCCGAGTACTGCCATCGTCCATTTCCACCTGGGCAGTCACAGTCAAGATTCCATCTCCTGGTGGATTATTCCACACAAAAACCAATGAGTTATCAAACAAATTGGAAACATTAGTGGTTTCATAAATAGCCGCGCCCGATCCAGAAGAATGACGAACAATTACTCGGCGAATTTTATCAGTTTGCTGTGGACGCAAATATACAGTAAACGGAAAATCTTTACGGTGAATTACACTAGGAAGATTACTAAAATATACACCTGGTTGTTCTCTAAGTGGTTCAAACTTAAACGGAATCGATCTTTCTCCGCGCGCACCAGCGTCATCTTCGGCCACAGCCATAAGCACATGTTCGCCCTGTGACAAACTATTAGCTTCATAGGCCACTTTGAACGGATATTCTGTGCTATTGCCCACAAAATTACCATCAATATAGTAACTAACTTTTTTAACACCGCGCGTTGACTGAGCATTGGCTGAAAATTCCATGCTTCGATTATTAATTTGTGCTCCAGGTTGCGGACTAATAATATCAACCGTAGGAATTGATTCTAAGGAATTTTCATCATCATATTCAGTTGGTGGCTCTGAAAAACTCACATCCCAGTTTGGGTCTTTGGCTTTTCGTGCCGCAATCCAATTTTGCAAACCTTGTTCCCAACTTTTGTACATTGGGTCTTTGGCCGGATCATTTGGTACTGGTCCTTGAGGATTATCTTTATCTACGTAGTGTAAAATATCATGTGGAATTAAATAAGTACGTGTCACAATAAATCCTTCTGGTGTGGAAGATGTGGCCAATTTATTGGTATACATATCAATCATAGCTGTGACACCACTGGCAGCACCATTTAAAACTGGTTTGGTACTTTTATTTGCTGGAGGGGTGGGGAATCTTTCTACCGGCGTACCTTTTAAAGATTCACGCATAAAATAATTCCAGACTTCTCCTGCCATACGGCTCCCACCATAACCATATTTCATCGGCTTATTATTACTATTACCTACCCACACACCCGCTACTAAACTTGGGGTATAGCCTACAATCCAACCATCCACATAATTATTTGTCGTACCTGTTTTTGCAGCCACCGGTCTACCCGGTAAAGTTAGAGCGCTGCCTGCACCAAAAATATACGCGCGCGCACTATCATCACTTAAAACATTAGTAATAGTCGCGGCAACACCTGGTTCAAGGACTTGCTCACCATCTTCTGACTTCCATTCATACAAAACTTTTCCTCTATTATCTTCTACTTTTAAAATACTTGTAACATTTTGTTTCTTTCCATTATTAGCAAAAATACCATAGGCATTTACATGTTCAAGCATTTTCACTTCACCACCACCAAGCACCAATGATAATCCAAGTCCCTCTTTACCAAAAGTTGTATATCCTAATTTTTCTGCAAATGTTTTGGCCTGGTCCAAACCAACCAAATACAGGGTTTTAACAGATGGAATATTTAAGGACCCTTGTAAAGCCTGTCGCATGGTTACTAATCCACGTTCATTTAGGTCATAATTTTTTGGTATATAGGAAGGTGTACCATTAATACCACCAAACTGGGTGGCCACATCATATAATACAGTACTTGGTGTATACCCTTTGGCAAATGCAGCTGTAAAAATAATCGGCTTCATGGAAGAACCCGGCTGTCTTCGAGCTTGGGTTGTAACATTAAACTGACCATTAATACTATCATCATAATAATCTTTTGACCCAACCATGGCCAAAACCTGGGCGGTCTTTGGGTCAAGGGCTAACAAACCAGCATTATTAGCATCACCTTCTTTTAACAAAGCCTCGGCTTTGTTTTGAATAGCTTTTTCCGCAATTTCTTGTTTTTTCCAATCTAATGTTGTAATAACTTTTAGACCACCGCGACCCACAGTATTTTCACCATACTCATCAATGAGTTGTTGTTGTACATATTTTACAAAATGCGGTGCATCCATTCGAGTAACAATTTTTTTGATTTCTAGTGGTTCTTCTTTAGCCTTATTTGCTTCTTCAGATGATAAGAAACCCTCATCTACCATGCGCTGCAATACAAAATTGCGGCGTTTCTTCAAAGCATCTAGATCACTTAAATAGTATGATGGGAGTTGTGGTAAACCTGCCAAAGTAGCTGCTTCGGCTAATGTTAAATCCTGAACATGTTTACCAAAATAACTTTGTGAAGCTGATTCCACGCCATAGTTAGTACCACCATAAGGAATTTCATTAAAGTAAATTTTTAAAATAGCATTTTTATCATACTTTTGCTCAAGCCATAGTGCCAAGATGATTTCCTTAGCTTTACGAATTGGACCACGACCTTCATCAATCAAAACCGCGTTCTTGATTAATTGTTGCGTTAATGTTGAAGCACCGCCACCAATCCGACCTTTGCCCATGAACCCATATACAAAAGACCGAGCAATACTAAGCGGGCGAACACCATGATGTTCGTAGAATTTAGTATCTTCTGTAGCAATAACACCGTCAATCAAGTATTTAGGAAGTTTGTCTAACTCAACAATAGTCCGTTTTTTATCCACGTAAATCTCATACAACAAATGCTCTTCGGTTCGGTCATAGATCTTAGTGCTTTGCTCAAAGACTCGTTCCTCGAGACGATCTGGATCTGGAAGATCTTTGCCAATCCAAATTATAAAAATCAGGGTAATGATGGCTCCAGCAATAAACGCATACTTTAAAAACCGCCGAAATTTAGGCCAATTAGCCCAGTGAAAACGACTTTTTTGGGCAACATCTTCAATAATGGGATTTTCCTCGTGTTCTGGTGCCAAATGCTTGGATTTATGGACTTTTCCCTTGCTAAAGCGCAATTTAGGCATAAGATATTTTCGCTAAAGTTAGCCAAAAAACAACCTTTTTTATGTATTTTTCTAATTGTACCACATCCTGCTTATATTGACAAAAGAGCCAAAAAGTGGTATAGTGGGACGTCTAGAAAGACAGGTACCGTGTAGGTATCTTTTTTAATTCTTAATCTTTCTTATGACGTTGAAATTGAAACAAAACGCCATGAACAAGATTCTTGATTTAGTGGCTGTAGCCATGGTAAGTCTTTCCTTGGTAAATTCCCTTACCAACCCATCTTTGGCTCAAGCTGCGGTAGAATCTAACCTCAAAACAGTTAACTCAACCCCAGCCATCTCTACTCCAGTAGCAGAAACCACTACCACAACCGAGGCAATAGTTGAAAAAAAATATAAGGTAAAATACACTAAGGTTGTCATTGCCACCGCTTACTCTAGTGAAGCAGCTCAGACTGATGCCACACCTTGTATTCCTGCCATGTGGAAATTTGACCTTTGTGAGAACTTTGCTAAAACTGGTATCGAAGATACTATTGCTGATAATTCTTTGAAGCTTGGTACTGTAGTCCAGTTTAAAGAACTCCCAGGTCAAATCTTTGTGGTACGTGACCGTATGAATTCCAAATATACTGGTAAACCCCGCATCGACTTTTGGAAAAGTTCTAAGCCTGCGGCTGTAAAATTTGGTGTACAAAAATTCACCATGGAAGTTTTGGAAGAGGTAAAATAAAAAACAAAAAGACCCTCGAATAAAATCGGGGGTCTTTTTTATTTCACCAGGCTTATTGACGAATAGGCATTACAATATACAGATAGTCTTGTTTGCTCTGTGGCTTAAACATACAAGCCGCATCGCCACTATTTACACAAAACTCAGTTGCGTCACTCTCAAGCTGCTGTAGACCGTCTAGGACATACCGGTAATTGAGGAGGATGGAGTTTTCATCACCAGTAATATCTACTTCCATTTCTGCGGAGTGTTCACCGGCCTGAGTACTAGCTGAGGAAACACCTAAAGTTTTTTGTGAAGTATTAAGATCAAAAGAAACTGAATTAATACCTGTAGCTGAAAATAAGCTGGCGGCTTTAATTTTTTTAACTAGATTATCTACCTGACAAATAGCTGTAGTTTTAAAGGTTGCTGGAATAATTTGCGCATAGTCTGGATATCTACCCTGAATAAGACGAGCACTCATCTCAAACATACCATACCGGAAAGCAATTTGATTTTCACTAATAAATAAGCGCACCTGTCTTTCACCTTCCACAGGCATACCTAGCAAACGCACAGCTTCATAAACCACTCTAGCAGGAACAATACAGGACACATCTTTTTCTCCGGCCTGCAAAAGAGGTACACGACTTTCAGCCAAACGGTAGGAATCAGTGGCTGCTAAAAGTAAACCATCATACCGCTCAGTCCCAATTCGGAAATAGACTCCAGACAATTCTGGTCTAATCTCATTCTTAGCAACAGCAATCACAGTACGCTGCAATCCGGTTTTAAATACTTGAGAATCAATTACAAAACCATATTTTTCATCAATCTCTGGAAGAACTGGATATTCATCAGCAGGCATGCCTTTAATTTTAGTATGATTATTACCTGCCTGGAGAATAAGTTCGTTACCATCAATAGAAATTTCTACGGTTTCTTGTTCCAAGAGGTGAACAAAGTCTGCGAGCATTTTAGCTGGCACAGTAAATGAGCCAGGTGTTTCTACTTTAGCTCTTACTAAAGTTTTAATAGCTACCTCCAAGTTAGTAGCAATAATTTCCACATTGGCCTCAGTTGCTTGGATTAGAATATTAGCTAAGATTGGTAAATGTGAATGTTTACCTGCTAAAGGACTTACAGTATCAAGTGCTTGTTTTAGGTTTTCTCTTGTACACAGGAATTTCATAGTATTAGTATTCTATTTATATATATTTAATTAATAGTAATAATAAGGGCTGGGGACAGAGTGGACAAGTGCTTTTTGAGGCTAGGTAAAAGCAAAATTTTCATACTCGACCTGGGGATTGGCTGTGACTGTAAAAGTGTATGAAATGTGTATAATTTTGATTTTGTAAAAAAGCTGTGGATACTTTTGGGGTTATAAACAGTTCCATTCACTGTTTATACATAGGGTTATCCACAGAAAATTGGCACTTTTGCACAGAGTTATCCACATTTTGGCTAAAAATAGCCAATTTCCGTTCCTTACATTCTATTAGCGTACAATCTTTGTTTAATTTGGTCTAATTCCTGCTTGAGCTTAAGATTTTCCTCTACTTCGGCCGCTACCTTGGTGTGGGCGTGCATGGCAGTGGTATGGTCACGACCACCTAGTTCTTCACCAATCGCGGGGTAAGAAAGTTTTAACTCTTCACGGAGGAGATACATAATTACTTGGCGCGGGAAGGCTACGCGTTTTTCTCGGCTCTTACCAATAATGTCTTCCATCTTAAGGTCGAAGAATGAACAAACCTCAACTACTAATTCTTTAGGGGTAAGGGAGCGGCGCATGTTTTGCTCAGCGTAGGCTTCGAGAGTAGATTTGATTGAGGCCTCCGTGACCTCCATGTTTTTGAGCTGATGAATAGCAATGACTTTATTGAGTGCGCCTTCAAGTTCGCGAATGTTGTTTGGTACAGAAGTAGCAATTACTTGTAAAAGAGCCTGGGAAATTGGATAATTTTTTTCCTGGGCTTTGGTTTGCAAAATCGCCACACGAGTTTCTAAATCTGGAGTAGAAATATCAGCAATCATGCCCCACTCAAAGCGACTGCGTAAGCGATCCTCAAGCGCAGGAATAGCTTTTGGTGGGCGATCACTAGAAAGAACTACTTGTTTACCTTGTTGGTGGAGTTCATTAAAAGTATGAAAAAATTCTTCTTGGGTTCCTTCTTTTCCACCAATAAATTGGATATCGTCTACTAAAAGGAGGTCAACATTGCGATAACGATCTTTAAATTCTTTGGCTCGACCTTCTTTTACTGAAGTTACGTATTCATTGGTAAATTTTTCTGAGCTTCCGTATAAAACTTTAACTGCAGGGTTATTTTCTAACATGGCATGGCCAATGGCTTGGAGTAAATGAGTTTTACCCAATCCTACACCTCCGTAAATAAAGAGAGGATTGTAAGACTCACCAGGTTTTTCTGCCACTGCTTGGGCTGCAGCATGGGCCAATTCGTTACCTTTACCAACCACAAAAGTTGCAAAAGTATATTTTGGATTAAGACCAAATTGTTGGGCAGCGGCTTGGCGAGTATATTGAGCACTAGGTTGGTTGCCAAAGTTATGTGCAATGGTGGTGATGGGTGGAGTAGAAGGAATTACGCACTCTTGTTCAGTTACATTTTTTACATTTTCCACTACGTACTCAATTTTTTTGATTGGCTTTCCTGTGATGCGCTCCACAGCCTTAACAATGTCAGTATGGTATTTTTTTTCAATATAACCCTTGTGGAAAGCACTTGGCAAACAAACCTTGGCCTCGCTGTTTTCGTACTTTACAAGTCCTGTATTTTTAAGCCAAGTATTGAAGTTAGGGGTAGTAATTTTAAGCTCTAATTCCGCTAACACAGCTTGCCAGATTTCCAGATTAGTCATAACTAGGGCTTACATTAAAGGGGTGAACCAGTGGATAAATAGGATAATGGTAGCATTGTAGCACAGTTTTTCCACAGTAAAAATCGCTTAATTTAGACAAAAAGTGGGTAACCTGTGTATATCCTGTGGATAGTGTGGATAACTTGTTAATATAGCCAAAAAATTAATGAGGTTTGACAATTTAGAAAAATTCTTATATACTCTGTTTATTCTTTTATCTTAGATATGGCAACAAAACGTACGTATCAGCCAAAGAAACGCAAGCGCGTAAAAGCGCATGGCTTTCTTAAACGGATGGATACCAAGAACGGTAGAACCGTATTGGCCCGCCGCCGCGCCAAGGGTCGCAAAAAGCTTACTGTCAGTGATGAACTGAAAGGCAAGCGCACACGCAAAACTCGCTAGTTAAAGGGCCCGAAAGGGCCTTTTCTATTATATGCTTCCAGCAGAAAATCGTCTTACCAAAGACCGTGACTATGAAATCCTTTTTACTGAAGGCAAATTTGCTGGCAGTAATTTTGTTACAGCTAAGATGTGGGTGATTGAGCCAGAAAAGTATCCTCGTCGGAATTATTCAAAAACTGATTTGAAAATTGGTTTTTTGGTAAGTAAGAAAGTGGATAAACGGGCGGTTGTGCGTAATCGTCTTAAGCGTCAAATGCGTGAAGTGGTGCGATTGCTTTTGAAAGATAGTAAATTGAAACCCGGATCAATGATTGCTTTTATGGCTAAGCCTGAAGCTAAGACTGCTGAATACCAAGACCTCGAAACTGATATTTTGTTTATTTTAAAACGAATGCGCGTGCTCTATGATTAAATGGAAAACAATTTCCCATTTTCCACGCAATTTGGTTTTGCTTCTTATTCTCTTATATCAAAAAACAATTTCCCCAGATCATGGAATTTTTAAGGCCAGGTATCCATATGGATTTTGTCGGTTTTACCCCACCTGCAGTGAATATGGTTTTCAAGTAATACAAAAAAGAGGTCTCCTGATTGGAGTACCTCTTTTAATATGGCGAATTCTTAGGTGCAATCCTTGGAACAAAGGTGGTGTGGACCAACCTTAGCCAAGCACCTGTTCTTTGAGCCATTTAATTACTTTTTTATTAGTAATAATGGTTTCCAAAGTGCGGCGTACTTCTGGTTTTTGAAGATTGGCCAAGTAGTCTGGGTTATCACGGTAAGCTTCAGTCATCATGCGAATTTCCGCCTCAACTTCATTTTCACTAACAGTAATATTGTTTGACTTAGCCAAGTGACGGGAGATAAGTGCGGCCTCTGCACGTTTAGTAGCTTGTTCAGTAAAGTCTTTATTGATTTCTTCTTCAGTTTTTTTAATATCTTTTAGATAATCTTCAATTGATACTCCGCTCCGCTCTAAGTCGCGAGTAAGTTCATAATACATTTTCTTTTTCTCAGCATCTACTAAAATCTCTGGGAGTTCACTGAATTTAGTTTTAGCAATTAAACTATCAAAGATTTCAATTTCTACTTTTTCATCAGCTTTTTGTTCTGCTTCTTTACCAATGTTTGTGCGGAGCAAAGTGCGAAGTGCTTCGATACTTTCTTGTCCAAGAGCCTTAGAAAATTCTTGGTTTAATTCTGGGAGTTCCCGAGTGTAAACTTCTTTTACAGTCACGCTTACGTCCACAGTTTTACCAGCAATATTTTTTTGGTAATGAGTTTTTGGGAAAGAAATTGGGAATGTTTTTTGATCATCTTTTTTTAAACCAACCAATTCTTTATTAAAGCCCGGAATATAATGATCTTCGGATAAGTACACGCGGTACCCATTGGCTTTTCCACCATCTACTGGAACACCATCCAATTTCATGTCCATGTCTACTGTCACGAGGTCGGCTTCCTCGGCAATACCGTTTTTAAGCACTTCTTTTGATTGGAGTTTGCGGAGGTTTTCCAAAACTTCATCTACTTGAGCATCAGTTACTTCTTTAACTTCGCGTTTAACAGTAATTTTTTTAAGGTCAGGAAGTTCGAGAGTTGGTAAGAGTGATACAGTGGCTTTGTAAGTAAGTTCATTACCTGGGGCCATTTTGTCCAAATCAACTTTTGGCATGCCTACGGTTTCTAGTTTTTCGGCATCAACTGCTTGGTAAAAACTGTTTTGTACAATGTCTTCCAAAGCTTCTTGCATGATATTCATTTCACCCACTTGGCGTTTTACAATATCATAAGTGGCTTTGCCTGGGCGGAAGCCTTCAATTTTAACGCGGTGGCTGATCCGTTCAGCGGCTTTAATCATGAATTTTTGATATTCGTCTGGCTGCACGGTAATTTCTAGCTCAACCTGGGATTTTGGCAAATCTTTTCGTTTGTGTGGCATAGGAATAGTTAAAAGTGAAAGCATTATGGCTTAAATGAGCGGAAAAGTCAATATTTTAATGGATTGACAAAACCGGTTTTTTCTGCTATAATTTGTATAGATTATATTAAACAAATAAAAATATGCCTGTCGAAATGGTCGGAAACTCAAATGAAGCTGAAGCTCTTAAATTTAAGCAAAAATTAGAAAATTCTGAGATTGTGGTTGGAGAGTCTGAGAACCGGCCAATTTCTGATCCAAATGCAGAAGATTCCGATACTAACTTTGCTTTGGACATGGCTTTGGAAACTTTGGATGGTTTAGAAAAAGCCAAGGCAGGAAATGGTGATCCTCAAGAAGCAATTACGTTTGCTGATACTCAACTACCAGTCTTGTACCAGATATATGAAAAAATGCCTGGTGACAACACACCAGATAAAGCTGATTTGGCAAGAAAGATTAGAGAGATTACCGAAGCGATTGCTGATTTGGCAGAAAAATCTGCAGATCAAGGTATTGATGCGGTTGAGGCGCAAATCGCTAACATGTAATAGTTGTATATAAACCCGCTCAACAAAATGGAGCGGGTTTTTTATTTTAGGTGAGCATGTTACAATGTTTGGGTATGAGTAAAGATCAAAAACGCTTAATTATTGTTGACGGAAACGCGGTTATTCATCGTGCATATCATGCAATTCCGCCCCTTACGACCAAGGAAGGGCTGGTTGTTAATGCTGTTTATGGGTTTGCAACCACACTTCTGAAAGTAATATCTGAATTCAAGCCAGAGTACATGGCTGTGACTTTTGACATGGCTGGTGGTACTTTTCGTGATGCTTTGTACAAAGAATATAAAGCGAAGCGGGTAAAGGCGGATCAAGAGTTATATGATCAAATTCCTTTGATTCATGATCTGGTGACCGCATTTGGGATTCAGATTTTTGAACAAACTGGGTTTGAGGCTGATGATATTATTGGTACGATTACTTGTTTGGTGAAGGGCGATAAAAATTTGGAAACTATTATTTTGTCTGGAGACATGGATCTTTTGCAATTGGTAGAAGACAATGTGAAGGTTTGTACCTTTAAAAAAGGTTTGTCTGAGTTCGGTTTGATGGATGCGGTCGCTGTGCAAGAAAAATATGGGTTTGGTCCAAAACAAGTGGTGGATTATAAAGGTTTACGTGGTGATACTTCGGATAATATTCCGGGTGTGCCTGGGATTGGCGAAGTGACGGCCACAAGCTTGATTAAACAATTTGGTTCTTTGGATAATATATATAAAGAAATTAAAAAAGGTAATCCCGGCCTTAGCCCTAGTGTTTATGCTAAATTATTAGCAGGTGAAGATTTAGCTAGAATGAGTTATGAAGTGGCTACAATTCATTGTGAAATGAAAGATTTAAGTTTTGAGCTAGAAAAATTGACGGTTAAACCTTTGGATAAAGAAAAAATATTACCACTTTTACAAAAATTTGAATTTGTTTCTTTGGCAAAACGACTTGGGGCTACGGCTGATGAAGTGGTGAAGGAAAAAAAGAGTAAAAAAGCTGGTACTGAAGTGGTGAGCGTGATTGGTGAAGGTGAAAGCGCAAGTTTTGTACAAAAATTTACCAAACAGGGTTACTTTGTTGCCAAAGAAGTGGTTACTGGGGCAGTGGTACCAAATGGTGATTTTTTAGGATTTGTGGTTGGTGCTGATAAGCCGGTTTTTGTAGAATGGAAGATTTTATCCAAAGAAGATAAAAAGATTTGGGAAAGTTTATTAGCTGATGAAAAAGTGGAACTTCGCGGTCATGACTTAAAGCAATTGGTCAAAGGTTTATTGTCAGAAGGGGTTGAAATAAAGAATCGACTTTTTGACCTCATGATTGCTTCATACATTACTAATTCCAGTACTCGCGCACATGATGTGCCTAGTATTGCCCTCCGTGAACTAGCTGAGGAGGCACCTATTGCAGGTCAGGAAACTTTATTTGGACCTGAATTATCGTCTCGAGCTTATTGTTTATCAGTAGTAGAACGAACTTACTCAGACTATTGTGCAGCACTGAAAAAGAATAATGATGAAGAACTGTTTTATACTTTGGAAATGCGTTTGATTCCAGTACTCGCGCAAATGGAAATGAATGGTATTGAAATTGATTCTGATTTTTTAAATGACCTGTCCAAGATTGCTGGTGAGCAAGTGGAAGCAATCACAAAAAAGATTTGGAAAGAGGCTGGTGAAGAATTTAATGTATCTTCCTCAGTGCAACTTCGTGATATTTTGTATGAAAAAATGGGATTGAAAATTCCTGGAATTAAAAAAGGTAAAACTGGATATTCTACGGCTGCTTCAGAACTAGAAAAAATGCGTGGCTCTCACCCTATTATTGAACTTATTGAAGATTATCGTGAGCTGACTAAATTGCAAAATACTTATTTGGAAGTACTGCCTGCAATGGTAAATAAAAAAACCGGGCGTTTGCACGGCAGCTTTAATCAGGCTGTGGCCGCTACTGGTCGGTTATCTAGTACAGATCCAAATTTACAAAATATTCCTGCACGCACAGAATTTGGTAAAAAGATTCGCGAAGCTTTTATTGCACCAAAAGGCAAAACTTTGGTGGTGGCAGATTACTCACAGTTTGAGTTGCGCATTGTGGCTTCAATGGCTGAAGATGAGAAATTAATTGAAATTTTTAATAAGGGCGAAGATGTTCATAAGGCTACGGCGGCTGTGATTCATAATATTCCACTTGAAGAAGTAACAAAAGAACTTCGTTTTTCGGCCAAAGAAATTAACTTTGGTGTGCTGTATGGTATGGGAGCCTACGGTTTAGCGTCACGAACTGGAATTACACAGTTTGAAGCCAAAGATTTTATTGAGAAATATTTTCAGCAATTTGCAGGGGTAAAAAAATACGTGGACAATACGATTGAATTTGCCAAAGCTAATGGATATGTAGAAACTTTATTTGGTCGCCGCAGATATATTCCAGAAATTTTATCAAGTAATTATCAATTGCGCAGTGCTGGCGAACGCATGGCTGTAAATATGCCAGTGCAAGGTACACAAGCAGACTTGATTAAAAAAGCCATGATTGATGTTGCCGAATATTGTGCGAAGAATTATTCTATTGAACAAGTAAAAATGCTCCTACAAGTGCATGACGAACTTGTCTTTGAGGTGGATACTAAACTTGTTGAAAAAATTGTGCCAAGAATTAAATCCCTTATGTCTGACGTGACTAAACTAAAAGTTCCGATTGAAGTGAATGTTGGGACTGGAGATAATTGGGGTGAGGCAAAATAATTTATAAATAAAAAATCCTCCTAATTGGAGGATTTTTTAAATTCTTGAAAACTATTTTTTCACTTCCATTTTAGTTTTGCAAGCAGGACAATTGCCACAAGTGCATTCGCCACCTTTGCCAGTGGCACATGGACCGCCACAACATTTTTCTTTAAGCAATGCCCACTTGCCGGCACCAGTGCCCATGAGTGCAAAGAGGCCTCCGAGCATGGCGATTGGAGCAAACATACTCATGAATGGACCGGCGCGGTGTACTGTAAGCAAGGCAACTACTATGATTACAGCCAACCAAGCGGCTGCGTAGCATACATATACTCCTAAGAGTAACATGAGACCACCAACTACTTCAGCCAGACCTACAAAGTAAGCCCAGAATTCTGGAGCTCCAAAACCTAAGCCATTGAACATGGCAACTGCACCATCGTGTCCAGGACCAAGTTTATTGTAACCGGTATATAAAAAGATAGATGCGAGCGCAAGTCTAAGTAAAAATAGACCGGCTGCTTTGCACTTTCCCCCACACTTGTTAGCGCAGAGACACATAGTGATCTGGTTAAAAATAATTTCTAAGCTTTTGGCTTAGCCTCCTCACCGAGGTCAATTATATACCTATGTCCCCACCTATGCAATGTCCAATCTAAAATAATTTTAAATTTACGAGCTAGGCCTGGTAAGAACAATACATAGGCTGTGCGACGAAGCCACCATGCAAATGGGCCAGAAATAAAAATTGGGCCAAACTGAGCTATTGCTTGCCAATTGCCTAATGGTAAAATTGTACCAGTCGATTTAAAATAAAAAGGTTTAGGGATTTTTTTCTTTCGTAAGATTGAAAGTAGATGTTTGGCCACATACCGTCCCTCTTTGTGTGCAGCCTCACCTAATTGTGGATATGGGAAACCTGCTTCATCTTTGGCAAGCATAATATCTCCCACTGCGTAGAGACTGAAAAATTTTTCATGTTGAAGAAAACTATTAACGGGCACTCTACCTTGTTCACAAAATTCTTGGGAAATATAACATGCTCCAATATTTTCAAAACCAGCGGCCCAAATCACTAAATCTGAATCAATGGTTGTTTTATCAGCCAGGATAAGAGCTTTTTTTGTAACTTCAATGGCACGGCTGTTTAAGTAAATGATTACTTTTTTCTTTTCTAAACTTTTTTGAATAAATTTCCGAGTTTTTTCTGGAAGAATGGGAACCAGTGAGTCTGCGGCCTGTACCAAATTAATACTAATTTTTTTCTCAGGATATAATTCGCGAATATCACTTTCTACAAAATGCGTAAGTTGGCCAGCTATTTCTACACCAGTGTATGAACCGCCAACAACCGTAAAACTAAGTTTATTCTCACAATTTTCCAGAAGATCAATAATTCTTTCTTGTAATTTTATGGCTGCAGACATGGTGCGAACATTGTAAGTATTTTCGGCTGCGCCAGGAGTTTTAAAATAATTTACCGCACTGCCTAAAGCGGCCACAACATAATCATAGGTAAAAGTGCCGGCTGAAGTGGTAGCCTCTTGTTTCTCAGGGTTAAGATTAACCACTTGTGCACGCACAAATTGATGTGGTGCTTCTACTAAAGCACGAAGCGGAATGGCACAATGACTAGCCTCAACCACACCGGTCGCTACTTCATGGAGCATTGGGGTAAAAGTAAAGTAATTATTTTGATCAATTACTGTAATTGTATGTTTAAGACCATGTCGTTTTAGACCTTTGGCTAAAGTGCGGTAGGCTTCATAACCGCCAATGCCACCGCCTAATATGAGGATATTTGTGTGTTGTTTTTTCATACGATTTGTCTGTTTATAATATCATAAATAGGCTTATTTACCAACCACTTTAAGTTTGATATAGTGAGCCCACTATGATTATTTTTATCTACGGCTCAGATACGTATCGCAGCCGGCAGTATCGCGATAAAATTGTTACTAAATTCCAGACTGAAAAAGATCCTGGTGGTTATAATATTGTGAATATTGATGGTGAAAACGCTCCTGTGGGTCAAATTACCCAAGAGGTTTGTTCCGCGCCTTTTTTGGCTGAAAAGCGCATGGTGGTGGTGAAAAATACTTTGTCTGGGAAAGTTAATAAAGCTTTGGATGAATTGGAAATTTTAATTTCTGAAAAGAAAGTACCTGAATCTACGGTTTTAGTAATTTGGGAGCGAACAGAAGAGTTTAAGAATAAAACTGCGCAGGGAATTGCTAAACTTTTGCAGGCAGAAAAATTTAAGGAACATTTCCCTACTTTGGGAGTAAATGAAGCTGTTGGTTGGGCCAAACAACAACTGACGACCTTTGGTTTAACGGCTGGCCCTGGTGCTGTAGAATCTTTAGTAGCTGGCGCGGGTACAGATTCATTTGTTATTGAACAATTACTACTCCAATTAAAAGCGTATAAGCCGGGCGGAACCATTACTACTGCGGATGTGGCTCAATTTGTAGAGGCACCAGCTGATGACAATATTTTTGCACTCGTGGAACATTTTGTGCGTGGTAATGCCAAGGCTGCGCTCAGTATGATGCGTGCTCAATATAAAAATGGTGAAGATGAAAATTTTATTTTACTTATGCTTATTCGGCAGGCACGGATGATGCTATTGGTGGCTGATGGACTTACTCGTAATGAAAGCCCAGATATCATGGCCAAAAAATTAGGCCTCCATCCTTTTGCCATAAAAAAAACCGTACCATTGGTACGGCAATTTACCCGTAAACAATTGGAAGATTTCTTTTTAGCTTTATCTGACTTTGACCAAAGAATGAAAACAGGGCATGGAGATCTTGGGGTGATGCTCGATACCTTAGTTGCCAAACTCGCAATCCGTTAATGTCATTGCGAGGAGTCTGAACGGTCTACATGTCATTGCGAGGAGTCTTCGACGAAGCAATCCCGAGATAAATTCACCACGAGATTGCTTCTCCCGCAAAGCCGGGATCGCAATGACAACTAAAAAATCACTTCAATACGAAGTGATTTTTTTCTTTTCACTCATTTAATAACCAATTTTGATTATGAAATGAGTGAGTGGGAGCGTCGTTAGATACCCCCGACCACATCTTTCGCTTGCGCGATTGACATGAGTCGGAGCGTAAAACGCTCCCACACCCTCCCTTCGGCTTACTTGGCGCAACCGTCCATGTCCCACCAAGGAGACCATGTAAAGTGACGACCGTCCTTCTTGCAGACTGAGTTAGCCTGCGGAAGGGCGATCTCGACCTCGTTCTTGATGAAGATGAACTCGGTCCGAAGGTTGCCTCCCAGAAGGTCAAAAACCTGCAGGAGATTCATTTCCGAAACCGCGACCGCGTGGATGCTGCAAGTTGCGAGCATAGTCGCGTCCAACGCAATCTCGAAAGGGACCGTCGTGGTTCCCGTCCGGTTGAGCTTGGCTTCAACGCTGAACGGGAGTTCTTCTCCGTTCGTGAGGTCGCAGGTGCCACCGAGCGTGATGTAGCTCACGTCTTCGGGGATGTTCTGGCTCAGGATTTCGAACTGCTTGATCGTGTACTCTCCGGCCATGTAGACCGAGTAATTCTGACCGAGCAAGTTCGGGATCTCTCCGGCTTCGAGATCTGTGATCCCGCTTTTGTCCTCGTCCTGACCGAAGTCAGGCCGCTCGTTCGGGGGCGTGGCCCCCTGCACCTCGTACCCGTGCGGGTAATAATCCCCGCTGTCACCGCAACCGGCGACGAGGGAGGAGATGGTGAGAACGACGAGCGCGGCGCGAATGGTCTGCATGACTTTCTCCTGGTGGCGTTTGTTCGTGCGCCACATCTAGAACCCTGCTGAGTCAAGACGACAACCGAATGGTCGTTTGTCCTACCCATGGATTTACTGAGGCAAGCATACCTCTGCAAAACGCTGGTTAGGACCGAGAAGATTGTTTAAGTTAACTGGAGAGTATAGCACTTTTTGACCTTTTTGTCAATGGTAAAACGGCCATGAAGTACTAAAAAATGGCTCAACAGAGCCATTTTTGTGAGGGGGATAACTTGGGAAGGGTAATAAAAAACCACCCTTACGGATGATTTTTCGAACGTTATGTGGTTTAAGCCTTCTGTACCCGTTTAGCCAGGCGAGAAAGCTTACGAGCAGCAGTATTCTTGGAAAGAACACCACGCTTGCGAGCCTTATCCAAAGCTTTTTGAGCAGTACGAAGTGTTTCTTTAACTTCGGTCTTGGCAGCTGCGCCAGCTTTTTTAACAGCGAGCTTGTAGGTCTTTTTTACTTTGAGGTTTTGAACCGCGCGTTTGGCTGCTTGGCGCAAAGCCTTGCGAGCGTTTTGCTTATTAGGCATAGTGAAAATTAAATCTA
>JACCDN010652197.1_pt1 | contig 19227 bp, 13 predicted proteins | sample 7441691 | NCBI WGS metagenome assembly JACCDN01 (sample SAMN15323439, study PRJNA562643) | freshwater metagenome | isolation source: river surface water | place: USA:Blue River Watershed | collected 2017-08-16 | reverse complement strand
CGAGCCGCCCACAGGCTCCGACGAGTGCCATGGCGGCCTCGTTCGTTGGGGCAACGATTTCAATCGTCTGGCTTCGACCGGGGTCAGACAGGATTCCTCGTGCGAGAAATGCGCCGCGGAGGACGCCCGTGAGGTCGGAAACGGGAGCAGTAGTGAGTTTGTTAGGTAGCCCACGAACCGCCCGACGACGGGCATCGATGAGTCCGACGTTGCGGGCGAGTTGTTCAGCGCCCTCCGCGATACGGACTAAATATGTCTCGACCTTCTTGTTTGCACTCGTCGGGGACGTTTTTGCGCCGGACTGAAGACCGAACGCGGCGTGAATCGACTTGCGGAGGCGCTGCGCTGACGCCAAATGATCCAACTCGACGTCGATGGCAAGTTTGCCAACGACGAGGTGCATGAGCCCAGCGAATCGAAGGATGGTGGCGATCTCCGCTACCCGAACCGAGGACGACGCGTCGTTGACCGCGACGAGTTCATCCTTCACTCGGGTCGTGAGCGACATCTCTATTCCCGTCCAATATCGCGGTGTTTCAGTGTTACGGAGACTCCGGGAATCGTGCCGATTCTCCTCGCGAGTTCCTCCGAAATGGCGACGCTTCGGTGCTTGCCACCCGTACATCCTATTGCGATTGTGGCGTAGCGTTTGTGCTCGCGAACGTAGCCCTTGAGGGTCGGTTCGATCATGTGAACAAACCCTGACAAGTACTGTTCGACGTCGGGATGTCCGAGCACGAATGCCTGAACATCGGGGTTGAGTCCCGTCTCGTGCCGCAGGTTTTCACTCCAAAACGGGTTGGGCAGGAATCTCACATCCGCCATCAAGTCGGCGTCGACGGGGATGCCGTGTTTGAAACCAAACGACTCGACGACGACGTTGATGGTCGGGGCCGTTTCCGACTGAAAACTTTCGTGGACGAGGGTCGCGGTCTGATTGGGGTTGAGCCCCGTCGTGTCCAACACCACGTCGGCGATTTCGCGGAGCTTTTCCAGCCTCGACCGTTCGAGTTTGATTCCGTCGAGGATTGTTCCCTTGCCCTGGAGGGGATGTGGGCGGCGCACCGCTTCATAGCGCTTGACGAGGTCCGCGTCGGTTGCGTCGAGGAACAACACGCGCAGGTCGACCTGCTTGCGGATGTCGGCGATGAGCGGCTCGACCTCTTCGACCGATGTTCCACCGCGAACGTCGACGACGACCGCGAGTCTCGACAGCGTTGACTCCGGGTAGGTCGCGAGGTCGACGAGGGACGGGAGCAATTGCGCGGGCAGGTTATCGATGACCCTCCAGCCACCGTCCTCGAGGGCGTGCGCGGCCGTCGAACGGCCGGCACCGGAGAGGCCGGTGACGATGATGAGGTGGGCGTTGGGGGTCTCGGTCATGTCGACTTCAGCCTAGTCGTGCCGATTAGTCCCCGACAGAGCTTCGGAGATGCGCTCCGCGGTCGCGCGACCGATCCCGGGTACGCGCGCGATCTCGTCGACACTGGCCTGTCTGACTGCCGTCGGACTGCCGAAATGGGTGATGAGGGCCTTGACTCTCGACGGTCCGATTCCCTCAAGTTCGGTCAGCTCCGAGGACAACGCCTTCGTTCGCTTCGATCGTTGGTACCGAATGGCGAACCGGTGGGCTTCGTCGCGGGCGCGCTGAACGAGGTACAGCGCCTCCGAATTGCGGGGCATGATGACGGGAAAACTGTCGCCGGGCAACCACATCTCTTCGAGTCGTTTGGCGAGACCCACGACGCTAACTCCCTTGAGTCCCGCATCGTCAATTGCCCGCTTGGCAGCGTTGACTTGCGGCTGGCCGCCATCCACGAGCAACAGGCTCGTCGGGTACCGCATTGCGCCGTTCTCCTCGAGTAATCGTGCCGCCCGCCGGCTGACAACCTGATACATCGCATCGGTGTCGTCCCGCGCCGACGCTACACCGAAATGGCGGTAGTCGGCGTTGATGGGAAGACCGTCTTCAAACACGACGAGTGAGCCGACGACGTCGGTTCCCCCAAGGTGCGAGATGTCGATGCACTCGAACCGGAGCGGCGCAACCCCCAGGGCGAGGGCATCGCGAAGGTCTTCGAGTGCGCGAGAACGCGACACGAAGTCGGTTGAACGCTTGAGCTCGTGCTCGCTGAGCGCAAGTGCCGCATTTTTTGTCACGCTCTCGAGCAGTGTGAGTCGGTCGCCTCGCTTCGGAATGCGGATCGACACCTTGCCTCGCGCTTGATTGCGGTGACGGTTCTGCGCGAGCAGTTCTTCGAGTGCGTCGCGGGAACTCGGTTCGAACGGGACATCGATGAGTTTGGGCGGCGCGTCGTGCTCATAGACATTTTCCAGCGCGAGCCGCAAGACGTCGGCACGATCCATCTCCAGTTCGGTGTCGACCGTCCACGAGCGTGTTCCTCGCACGCGTCCACCTCGCACGTGAAAAATCGCTATTGCGGCCGACAGTTCACTGGAGGCGTAACCGATGATGTCGACGTCGAGCCCGTCGTGTAGGACTACTGCACTACGTTCGGCGATCGACCGAAGAGCGTGTCGTTGATCCCGAAATTTCGCGGCCAATTCGAAATCCTGACGCTCCGAGGCGTCCTCCATTTTTGTCGTGAGGTCATCGATGACGGACGAATCCTGGGTTGTCATGAACGAGACGAACCGTTCGGCGAGGATCCGGTGCTCCTCGGCGCTGACGCGTCCGACGCAAGGAGCCGCGCACTTCCCGATTTCGCCGAGGAGACACGGTCTGTCCTTTCGCCGTGCCTGCTCGAACTGACTCTTTTCACATGAGCGAACCGGATAGACGGTCAACAACATGTCGAGGGTTTCGCGCACCGCCCACGCCTTCGTAAATGGGCCGAAATACGCAGTACCGTCCCGACGTCGTTGTCGTGCGAGCATCGCGCGCGGGTATTCATCCCCCATCGTGACCGCGAGGTACGGATAACCCTTGTCGTCGCGGAATTGAATGTTGAACGGTGGGCGGAACTCCTTGATCCACGTGAACTCGAGATGCAGGGCTTCGAGTTCCGTGCCGACGACCGTCCAGTCGACCCTGACGGCGGTCGCCACCATGCGACGAGTCCGTTCGAGCAGCCCCGTCGACGACTGAAAGTACGTCGAAAGTCGGTTTCGAAGGTTTTTGGCCTTACCGACATACAAGATTCGGTCGTTGGCGTCGAAAAAGCGATAGACACCCGGATCCGTCGGGATTGACCGCGGTGCCGGATGCCAGTCGGTCATTTCGCGAGAATCTCCGCGAGGAAGTGCCCCGTGTGACTTGACTTCACTTTTGCGACGTCCTCGGGCGTCCCGGTCGCAATGATTCGGCCTCCGCCGTCTCCACCCTCCGGGCCGAGATCGATGAGGTGATCTGCCGAACGAATCACGTCAAGGTTGTGTTCGATGACGATGACCGTGTTTCCCTTGTCGACGAGGGTGTGGAGGACTGTGAGGAGCCGTCTGACGTCCTCAAAATGGAGTCCGGTCGTCGGTTCATCGAGAACGTATACGGTTCGCCCGGTAGAGCGTCGTTGAAGTTCAGTGGCGAGCTTGACACGCTGTGCCTCACCGCCCGAGAGAGTTGTGGCCGCTTGACCGAGACGGACATAACCGAGACCGACATCGAGCAACGTGCGCATGAATCGATGAATCGAGGTGATCGGCTCGAAAAACCGTTCCGCTTCCTCAATCGGCATATCGAGCACGTCCGAAATCGTTTTGCCCTTGTATCGGACGGTGAGGGTTTCGCGGTTGTAACGCTTCCCATGACATTCCTCACACTCGACGTACACATCGGGCAGGAAGTTCATTTCAATCTTGATTGTTCCGTCGCCGGAGCAGTGCTCGCAGCGTCCGCCCTTGACGTTGAACGAGAAGCGGCCGGGCCCGTAACCGCGTTCCTTCGCCTCGGGTGTCTCCGCAAAGAGGGTGCGAATCTTGTCGAAGACTCCCGTGTAGGTCGCGGGGTTGGACCGGGGCGTCCGCCCAATCGGCGCCTGGTCGACGTGAATGACCTTGTCCAAATGTTCGAGTCCGTGGACCGCCTTGTGTCGCCCCGGCGTCTGTTTCGCACCGTTGAGGCGGTTTGCCATGACCTTGTACAAGATGTCGTTGACGAGGGTGCTCTTTCCCGAACCGGAAACTCCCGTCACCGCAACGAAAACACCCAGCGGGAAAGTTGCGCTGACACCGTCCAGATTGTTCGCCGTGGCACCGTCCACGGTGACGACGCGGTCGGGGTCCCAGGAACGCCGTTCCGTTCGGTCAGACACCTTTTCTCGCCCGGAGACGAATGCGGCGGTGTGGGAGCGCTTTTCGGTGAGCAACGACTTCAGGGAGCCCGAGTGGACGACCTCGCCGCCGTGCTCCCCCGCGCCCGGGCCTATGTCAACAATCCAATCGGCGGCGTGAATGGTGTCCTCGTCGTGTTCGACGACGACGAGGGTGTTTCCGATGTCACGAAGTCGTTCGAGGGTTTCGATGAGCCGGCGGTTGTCGCGTTGGTGGAGGCCGATCGACGGTTCGTCGAGCACATAGAGCACGCCCGTCAGTCCCGCTCCGATCTGCGTCGCGAGGCGGATTCGCTGAGCCTCACCGCCCGAAAGCGTTCCGGCCGCACGAGACATCGTGAGATATCCGAGACCGACGTGAAGGAGAAACTCGAGTCGTGCGGTGATTTCCCGCAGTACCGCGGCGGCAACGAGCGCGTCCCGATCGGAAAGCGTCAGCCCGACCATGAACTCGTGCGCCTTGTCGAGGGAGAGGTCCGTCGCGTCGGAAATTGATTTCCCGTCGATGGTGACGGCGAGAACCGCCGGTGCGAGTCGGCGTCCCTGACACGCCTCACACGGGACGACGCGATGGAATGAGGCGTAGCGGTCCTTTTGGACGTCGCTCTCGGTCTCGTTGTATTTGCGCTCGACATAGGGCAGAACGCCCTCGAAACCTCGCGACATCGAGACTTTGCGCCCGTATCGGTTGCGCCACCGGATGACGATTTCGTGGTTGTTTCCGTAGAGGATGGCGTTTTGCGCCTCTTCGGGCAGATCCTTCCACGGAGTGTCCAGGCTGAAGTCGAGTTCGGCGGCCAGTCCTTCGGCGAGCCGTTCGAAGTATGGGTAGATGAGTTCTTTGGCCCCCGGCTTCCACGGGAGAATTACTCCGCCCCGAATCGACAGAGACGGATCATCGAGAATCAGGTCGACGTCGGCCATCGATTGCGTTCCGAGTCCGTGACAGGCAACACATGCGCCGAACGGCGCATTGAACGAGAAGGTTCGCGGTTCAATCTCGGTCAGAGTCAAGGCGTGCTGGTTCGGGCAGGACAAATTCTCCGAGAACGTTCGCGATTCGCCGGAGTCGACAAAGTCGACGACGAGGGTTCCGCCACCGAGCTTGAGTGCGGTCTCGACAGAGTCTGACAGTCGAGCAACGTCGCCTCCCGCGACCAGACGGTCCACCACGACGGAAATGTCGTGTTTGATCTGCTTTTTGAGGACGGGCGGTTCCGTCAGTTGGATGAGTTCACCGTCGACGAGCGCTCGGGCGAATCCCTGGCCAACGAGGTCGGCGAACACGTCGACGAACTCGCCCTTTCGGCCCTGGACGATGGGGGCGAGCAGCTGAAAACGTGTGTCGACGGGAAGTGCCGCCAACTGGTCGGTAATGACCTGCGCGGACTGTCGTTGAATCGCTTCACCGCATTCGGGGCAGTGTGGAACACCGATTCGAGCCCACAACAACCGCATGTAGTCGTAGATTTCGGTTATCGTTCCAACCGTCGAACGAGGGTTTCGATTCGTCGATTTTTGGTCAATAGACACCGCCGGAGATAATCCGTCGATGAAGTCGACGTCCGGTCGATCGACCTGCCCGAGAAACTGGCGAGCGTAGGACGAAAGCGACTCGATGTAACGACGCTGTCCTTCGGCGAAAAGGGTGTCAAACGCGAGAGAGGACTTTCCCGAGCCGCTCAAACCCGTAAAAACAACGAGCGAATCGCGGGGAATATCGAGATTGATGTTTTTGAGGTTGTGAACGCGCGCCCCTTTGATGCTGATGACGTTCTTTCCGGAGACGGGAGTGATGGGCACCCGTCAATCCTACGGTCACCCCAGTTCGCGAGCCTGCCGGAGGGATTTCTTGAGGTCGTGTATTTCGTCGCGGAGCCGCGCGGCAAGCTCAAACTTGAGTTCTCCAGCGGCGGCAACCATCTGCTGAGTCAGTTGGTCAATGGTGAGTTCGAGATCGTCGCTTCGTTCCCCCATCGCCTCCGTGTCGGCAATTTCGCGGGCGAGAGTCTCGGTGATGTCGGCGATGCGCTTCCGAATCGGTGTCGGGTCAATCCCGTTCTCGGTGTTGTACGCAATTTGTCGTGCGCGCCGACGGTCGGTTTCGTCCATCGCTTGCTTCATCGCGTCCGTGATGCTGTCTGCGTAGAGGTGAACCTCGCCCGACACGTTTCGGGCGGCACGTCCAATCGTTTGAATCAACGATGTTGCGCTGCGGAGGAATCCCTGTTTGTCGGCATCGAACACGGCGACGAGGGACACTTCGGGAAGGTCGAGACCTTCGCGAAGGAGATTGATGCCAACCAACACGTCAAAACGCCCCGCGCGAAGTTCGGAGAGCAACTCGACTCGGCGGAGTGTGTCGACGTCCGAGTGGAGGTACTCGACCTTGACGCCCATCCCCCGCAGATAGTCGGTGAGGTCTTCCGCCATCTTCTTCGTCAGCGTAGTGATGAGGACTCGCTCGTCCTTCGCGACGCGGACGCGAATGCTCTCAAGCACATCGTCGACCTGGCCCTTTGTGGGTTTCACCACAATCTGTGGGTCCACGAGACCGGTCGGACGGATGATCTGTTCGACGACGCCGTCGGCGACGCCCATCTCGTACTTTCCGGGGGTCGCTGACAGGTAAACCTTTTGACCGACCCTGTCGAGGAACTCCTGAAATTTGAGGGGACGGTTGTCGAGTGCGCTGGGAAGTCGAAAACCGTGCTCGACGAGTGTGCGCTTGCGACTCGCGTCGCCCTCATACATCGCCCCAATTTGGGGAACCGTGACGTGGGATTCGTCGATGATGACGACGAAGTCGTCGGGGAAATAGTCAAGAAGGGTGTTGGGCGGCTGGCCAGGTTGACGACCGTCGATGTGCATCGAGTAGTTTTCGATACCGTTGCAAAACCCAATCTGTTCCATCATCTCGAGGTCGTATGTGGTTCTCATGCGGAGTCGCTGTGCCTCGAGCAGCTTGTTCTGCCCCTCGAGTTCCTCGAGCCTGACCGCGAGTTCAGCCTTAATGTCAGCGATTGCCCGGATCATCGTTTCACGGCCGGCCGCATAGTGCGTGGCGGGGAAGACGGCGACCGACTCCAATTGCTGCATGACCTCGCCCGTCAGCGGATGCAGTTGGTACAACGCCTCGATTGCGTCGCCGAACATCTCGATGCGGATCGCCAACTCCTCGTATTGAGGGATGATTTCGAGAGTGTCGCCGCGAACGCGAAACTTGCCCCGGCTGAAATCGATGTCGTTGCGTTCGTACTGCATGTGGACGAACGCCTTCACAATCTCGGTTCGGGAGATGCGTTGCCCGACCTGGAGCGGCAGCATCGCGTCCAGGTACTCCTCGGAAGAGCCGAGACCGTAGATGCAGGACACGGTTGATACGACGATGACGTCCCGCCGCGACAACAGGGAATTCGTCGTCGAGTGGCGGAGTCGTTCGACCTCCTCGTTGATTGAGGTGTCCTTTTCGATGAACGTGTCCGTCTGCGGGACGTAAGCCTCCGGCTGGTAGTAGTCGTAGTAGGACACGAAGTATTCGACCGCGTTTTCGGGCATCAATTCACGGAACTCCGTCGCGAGTTGAGCGGCGAGCGTTTTGTTATGTGCGAGAACGAGAGCTGGTCGTTGAATAGCTTCGATCAGCCACGCGGTGGTAGCTGACTTACCCGTCCCCGTCGCGCCGAGAAGCACGATGTCCGTCTCCCCCGCATTGATTCGAGCGGCGAGTTCCTCGATGGCTTTCGGCTGGTCGCCGCTCGGCGTGTACTCGCTGATGACCCTGAACGGTCTGATGGCGCGAGTCGGTTCCATATGTCCAGACTATGGGCGATAAGCGTCGACGAGGTCTGCCCAGACATCGTCGACTTGGGCCATCGTGTCCTCGACGGACTCGCCCGTATCGATAATCCAGTCGGCTACCTGCATGCGCTCAACCTCGGTGGCTTGAGCGGCGATGCGCGATTCGGCTTCGTCGGCAGACATCCCCCGCAACTCGATGAGTCGCTGGCGACGAATGTCCGGGTCGCACGCGAGGACGATAATCGAATCGAATTCGTCCATTCGGTTCGTCTCGACGAGGAGGGGAATGTCGTAGACGATGATGGCGTTGGGGTCCGACGCGTAGATATCGGCAATTCGACGCTTCAGTTCGACACCAATCGCGGGGTGCACAATTGCCTCAAGATCGCGGCGTGCATCGGCGTCCTCGAAAACTAGCCGACCCAGCGCGGCGCGATCCAACCCGCCGTCCTCGTCAATCACTCCAATGCCGAATCGATCGCGAATCGCGTCGAGCACGGGACTTCCCTTGCGTTGGACGAACCGCACCAAATCATCGGCGGATTCGACGTGTGCTCCCAATTCGCGCAGGCGGTCACACACGGTGGACTTTCCGGCGGCGATCCCACCCGTCACGGCAATCAAAGGCACCCCTTCAGCGTAACGACAAAGGGCGGACGCCTACGCGCCCGCCCCCTGTGCGTGAGTCGTTACTCGTCGTCCTTGCCGGCGAGCTTGTCGCGAAGTGCTGCGAGCTGCTCGTCCTCGGCGAGAGTACCGGCGGACTCTTCAGCGGGAGCCGACGACGCCTCAACGACGGGCGCAATCTCGGGCAGCGCGTCCGCTTCGGCGTTCATTCGTGCGACCTGGACCTTGTGAGCCTCCCAGCGGGCCTGCGCGGCGGAATAGTCGCGCTCCCACTTGGAACGCTGCTCGTCGAAGCCTTCCTTCCACTCACCCGTCGCGGGGTCGAAGCCCTCGGGGTAACGGTAGGCGCCGTTCTCGTCGTAGTCGGTCGGCATTCCGTAGAGGGCCGGGTCGAACTCAGTTCCTTCGGGGTCGACACCCTCGTTGGCCTGCTTGAGCGACAGCGAGATGCGGCGACGCTCAAGGTCGATGTCGATGATCTTGACAAACACATCGTCGCCGACCGAAACGGCCTGTTCGGCGAGTTCAATGTGGCGACCCGACAGTTCGGAGATGTGAACGAGACCCTCGATGCCGTCGGCAACGCGAACGAACGCTCCGAACTGAACGAGCTTCGTGACCTTACCGGGGGCGATTTCTCCGATGGCGTGCTCGCGAGCGAACACCTGCCACGGGTCTTCTTGGGTTGCCTTCAGCGACAGCGAAATGCGCTCGCGGTCGTTTTCGACCTCGAGCACCTCGACGGTGACTTCCTGGCCGATCTCGACGACCTCTGACGCGTGCTCGATGTGCTTCCACGAGAGTTCGGATACGTGAATGAGACCGTCAACCCCGCCAAGGTCAACGAACGCACCGAAGTTGACGATCGAGGAGATGACGCCCTTGCGGATCTGACCCTTTTGGATGTTGCCAAGAATCTGGCTGCGGCTCTCCGACTGCGACTGCTCGAGCAGTGCACGACGCGACAGCACGACGTTGTTACGGCTCTTGTCGAGTTCGAGAATCTTCGCCTCGATTTCCTGACCAAGGTACGGGGTCAGGTCGCGAACGCGACGCAATTCGATGAGTGACGCGGGGAGGAAGCCGCGAAGCCCGATGTCGACGATGAGCCCGCCCTTGACGACCTCGATGACCGAACCGGTGACGACGCCGTCGGCTTCCTTGACCTTTTCGACGTCACCCCAGGCGCGTTCGTACTGCGCGCGCTTCTTGGAGAGGATGAGTCGACCTTCCTTGTCCTCCTTCTGGAGAACGAGGGCCTCGACGGCGTCGCCAACAGCGACAACCTCGTCGGGGTTCACATCGTGCTTGATGGAAAGCTCGCGGATGGGGATGACACCCTCCGTCTTGTAGCCGACGTCGAGAAGAACCTCGTCACGGTCGACCTTGACGACGGTCCCCTCGATGAGGTCTCCGTCGTTGAAGAATTTCAGCGTCTTTTCAACTTCGGCGAGGAAATCCTCGGCTGATCCGATGTCATTGATTGCGACCTGCTTGGTCTTGGTGGTTGTCATGTGTTGGTTTGCTCCGAAGGGCATAAATTAAGCCCACGTCATTCTCATCACGCGGGCGGCGGACAGGGAATTGTTGCCGGGTGGCAACGTCCCACTCTACCGCGCCGGGAGACGCGGGCGCAAACGTCAGCTCGCGAGAACCGCGGATTTCAGGGTGTCCAGGCCAACTCCCCCGATGTCGAGAACGCGTTTGTGCCATGCCTTGAGCGAGAAGGACGCACCGTCCCGACGCTGAGATTCCGCGCGGAGATCTTCGAAGATTCGTTGACCGACCTTGTAGGACGGTGCTTGGCCCGGCCAACCCAGGTAGCGGTTGACCTCGAATCGAACGAATTCGTCCTCCATGAGGACGTTGTTGCGCATGAATTGGAATGCGTAGTCAGCGTCCCATGTGCCGTTACCGTCCGGTCGAGTCTTGCCCAGGTGGACGCCGATGTCCAAAACCACGCGCGCAGCACGCATCCGTTGCCCATCGAGCATTCCGAAGCGGTCACCATCATCGGCGAGGTATCCCAATTCGTCCATGAGTCGCTCCGCATACAGAGCCCACCCCTCGGCATGGCCGCTCGTTCCCGCGAGTGAACGACGCCACGTGTTGAGTTCGGCGCTATTGAACGTCGCCTGCGCGATCTGGAGGTGATGACCGGGGACGCCCTCGTGGTACACGGTGGTCGTTTCCCGCCACGTGTCGAACTCGGTGACACCCTCGGGGACACTCCACCACATGCGACCGGGTCGACTGAAGTCATCGGAAGGACCCGTGTAGTAGATCCCGCCATCCTTTGTCGGTGCAATCATGCATTCGAGTTTCCGCATCGGTTCGGCGATGTCGAAGTGTGTCTGACCGAGCTCGCGAACCGCGGTGTCGGACAGATTTTGCATCCATTCTTGGAGCGCCATGGTGCCGTGAATTTTGCGTGCCGGATCGGCGTCCAGCGCTTCAACCGCCGCCGCTACTCCCCCGCCGCCGCTCAGCCGTCGTGCGATGGCTTCCTGTTCATCGACCATGCGTCGAAGTTCCTCGAGGCCCCACTCATAGGTGTCGTCGAGGTCGATCGTTGCGCCCACGAAGTGGCGTGAATGCAGTTGGTACAGTTCGCGTCCGACACCGTCCTGCGCGTGGGCAGCGGGAGCGAGCTCGGTCTCCAGGAACTTGGCAAACTCGAGATAAGCCTGACGCGCGGATTCTGCGGCAGTGCGCAGGAGTTTCGCCGTTGAGTCGGGCAGGTCGCTCGGGGCGGTGTTTGTCGCAAAGTCAACAAAGAAACCGTCGGGGCCCGCATTTCGCGTGGCCTGGGTGATGACTTCGACCACTTGCCTCCGAGCGGGAACAACGCCCTCGGCGATTCCCTGAGCAAGCGACAAGCGATATCCGCGAAGGGCGTCGGGAAGGTTTGCCAGCTTGTGAGCGATCGTCTCCCAGTTGTCGTGCGTTTCTGTGGGCATGAGGTCGAAAATGTCCCGTAGCCCCTGTGCGGGCGAGGCGATGTTGTTGAGATCACGCAGATTCCAACGAGCATCGTGCATTTCGAGGGCGAGCGTCAATTCGCGTGACAGGTCCATTTTCGTCACACGGTCGACGTCATCGACCGGTTCCGCCGCGTTGAGGTCCGCAAGGACGCGGACAACGGCTTCACGATCGGCGGCCGCGCCCTCTGGCGAGAGGTCGGCAAACCCCGTTACATCGCCATCGCGCCCGAGCCAGATTCGAGCGTCGGGGTTAAGTTCACAGACGGTGTCGACCCACTGTTCGGCAACTCGATCAACTGCGGTCGGGACTCTTTCGATTGTCATGACAGAGAGCCTAGTGACCCGCTTCGCGCCACGAGCCACCGATTCCGACCTGAACGTCGAGTGGGACGGTCAACTCGACGGCATGCTCCATCGCGTTTTCGACGAGGGTTCGCAGGGCGTCGAGTTCACCGGGGGCTACCTCGAACACGAGTTCATCGTGAACCTGCAACAGCAGCCGCGATTTCAGGCCCGCTGCTGTGACCGCCTCGTGCGCCCGGATCATCGCAATTTTCATGATGTCGGCGCTGGTCCCCTGAATTGGTGCGTTCAGCGCCGCACGCTCGGCATTGTCTCGCACCATTCGGTTACTGCTCGCGAGGTCATCGAATCGGCGCTTACGCCCGAACACCGTCGTTGTGAAAAGGTCTTTACGTGCCTGTTCGACCCCCGACCGGAGGTAGTCACGGACCTTGCCGAATCGTTCGAAATAGTCCGACATGAGCTTTTTTGCCTCGGAGTTGTCGATTCGCAGTTGCTTGGCGAGTCCGAACGCCGACAGGCCGTAGGCGAGACCGTATGACATCGCCTTGACTTTCGAGCGCATCGCCGGGGTGACATCCGCCGGTTCGACGCCGAACACCTTCGCGCCGACGAAACGGTGAAGGTCCTCACCCGACCTGAACGCCTCGATGAGACCCTCGTCACCCGACAGGTGGGCCATGATCCGCATCTCGATTTGCGAATAGTCGGCGGTGAGGAGCGTTTCGTGTTCGGAGTCGTGGACGAAGGCACCGCGGATTTCCGCACCGACCTCGCTTCGAATCGGAATGTTTTGAAGGTTGGGGTCGGTCGACGACATCCGACCTGTCTGTGCACCAATCTGATCGAACGACGTGTGGATGCGACCGTCTGGCTTGATGCTCTTCCGCAGGGTCTCAACGATTTGAGCCAGCTTCGTCTGTTCGCGATGCTCAAGTAGCCCGTCCAGGAAAGGGTGCGGATTCTTTTCCTGCAGTTCCGCGAGGGATGCGGCATCGGTCGAATATCCGGTCTTCGTGGACCGTGTTTTCGGCATCGCAAACCTGTCAAACAGGACTTCCTGGAGTTGCTTCGGTGAAGACAGGTTGATTTCGTGTCCAATGAGGCCAAACAGCGTCTTCGCCGTCGCATCGGCGGCTGCAACGAGTCTGTCGTGCAACTCATCGAGAATCCCCCGATTAACGGCGATTCCCGCGCTTTCCATGTCGACGAGCACGGGGATAAGGGGTAATTCAATGTCGCGCTCGACAGTCTGTTGGCCTTCGTCGAGTCGGCGATCCAGTTCCGCGTCGAGCTGGGTGAGGACCCATGCCGTCGTTGCGAGCGCTGCAGAGTCCACGGTCGGCACTAGTTCATCGCGCGACACTGCAACCGGAACGTCCAGACCCGTCAGGTTACGCGCGATGTCGGGCAATTCAAGAGACTTCGCGGAGGTGTTCTCCAACCAGGCGGCGATTCGCGTGTCCCGAACAATCCCCGCGAGTATGAGTCCCGCATCTCGCAATCGGTGCATCAACAGTTTTCCGTCGTGCACAATCTTGGGGGCGCTGGACGCAAGCCATGAGTCGAACCCGGTGTGTTCGAGCGAGTTGACAACCCTGACCGATCGAACCGAGTCCGTCGCGGTCGCGAGCCCGATGGCGAGACCGTCCAGATCGGTTTCAACCATCAATCCAATACGTTCAGCCTTGTTGTCGTCTAGCCATCGGGAGAGTTCCTCGTCACCGATGTGACGCGGTTCCGGTGCTGTCGCGACCGAGCGTGGAGAGTCGTCGACGCTGCTGGACGGGAAATCTGCCGGATCAACCCCGCCGAACTGCAGCACGCGTTGTTTGAGTGTCCTGAACTGCAGTTTGTCGAACACCGACACAACCGCGGTCGGATCGATTGGGCGCCGCTCGAGATCGTTCGGGCCAACCGGCAGTTCGACGTCACGAACGAGTTTGTTGAGTTTCGCGTTTCGTTCGACGTTGGAGATTTGGTCCCGAAGGTTTTGGCCCACCACTCCGGTGATTTCGTCGCGATGCGCAAGCACCTCTTCGAGTGAGCCGTATTGTTGAACCCACTTGACGGCGGTTTTTTCCCCGACCTTGTCGACACCCGGCAGGTTGTCGGACGTTTCGCCCACGAGTGCGGCGATGTCCGGGTATTGGTCTGGTCGAATTCCGTAACGTTCCTCAACCGATTCGGGGGTGTAGCGCTTCAATTCGGCGACCCCACGGGCGCTCGGGTACAGCAACGTCACGGTGTCGGTGACGAGTTGAATCGTGTCTCTATCGCCGGACACGACGAGAACGTTCATCCCGGCGGCCTCGCCTTGGGTCGCGAGCGTCGCGAGGATGTCGTCCGCCTCAAAGTTTTCCTTCTGAATGGTGGGCACGTTCATTGCGGCGAGCGCTTCTTGCAGAAGTGGAACCTGCCCTATGAATTCCGGCGGCGTCTCGCCTCGAGTTCCCTTGTAGTCGGGATATTCGGCGGTGCGGAACGAAAATCGGGAAATATCGAACGCGACGGCGACGTGTGTCGGTTTTTCGGCTTGCAGAATCGTCAGGAACATGGACAAGAAGCCGTGGATGGCGTTGGTGTGTTGGCCGCCGGAGGTTTGAAACGATTCGAGCGGCAACGCGTAGAACGCCCTGAACGCTAGCGAATGACCGTCGATGAGCAGAAGGGTAGGCTTGGCGCTGTCGGTCACGGGTTCAGCCTACCGAGCAGCGCCGACGGAAGGACATCGACATGGGAGTTCTCGACGACCTGCACCCCGAACTGCAAGAGCGATTTGCCAACGGCGGTGGCGAACTGACCCAGAAGATGGGCATCGAATACCTCGAACTGTCAGCGTCGAGGTCGGTCGCCAGGATGCCGGTAGAGGGCAACCGCCAGGTGGTGGGAATCCTTCACGGCGGTGCGCACGTCGTACTCGGTGAGTCGCTCGGTTCGTTGTCGGCCGCAATACACGCCGGTCCAGGTCGGTTCGCGGTTGGCGTCGATGTCAACGCGACCCACACACGCTCAATCTCGGAAGGTTGGGTGACGGCTACCTGCACCGCGATCTCGCTAGGTCGGACCATATGTGTCCATGAGGTCGCGATCGAGAACGACGAGGGTCAACGATTGTCGACTGTTCGCATCACCAACCTCCTTCGAGACCGCTGAAACCCATGATCGCTGCTCAATTCATTTTTCAACCGGGCGTGTACGACGACGAGTTTCACGCTCTAGACGCCGCCGTCGACGAGGCCGCTGCGGCGCTTCCGGGTTTTCGGGGGACGGACCGTTGGCAGTCCGCAGATGGCACGAGAACAAATGCTGTCTACTATTTCGATTCGATGGAGGATGTCACCGCGCTCGCTCGAGTTGCCCAACACCGCGATGCAAAGGGCAAGGTGGCGCGGTGGTACGAGGGGTACCAGGTCGTGGTGACCGAGGTCATAGCGTCCTACGGTGACGGGAACATCCCGCACATCACGACGGGATTCCGGCGCGCTCAGGACAATTGATCGATGACGGCTTGGGCCACCTCGCCCATCGTGAGCCGTCGATCCATCGACGCCTTTTGAATCCAGCGGAACGACTCCGGCTCGGTGAGCTTCATTTTTGCTTGCAGCAGACCCTTGGCGCGGTCGAGAAGTTTCCGCGTCTCTAGCCGTTCGAGTGCGTCCGCGTATTCCGCCTCGAGTTGCGTCTGTTCCTGGTAGCGGCTGAGCGCAATCTCGACCTGTGGCAACAGCCTCTCCGGCGTGAACGGCTTGACGACGTACGCAATCGCGCCTGCCTCGTTGGCGCGGGCAACGAATTCCGGCTGAGCGAATGCCGTGAGCATGACGACAGGAGCGAGCCGTTCTTTTCCGATGACCTCGGCTGCACTGAGCCCGTCCATCTTCGGCATCGTGATGTCCATGACAACCAGATCGGGCTTGTGCTCGCGCGTGAGCGCAATCGCTGCCTCGCCGTCCGATGCTTCGCCGACGACATCGAACCCGGACTCGCGCAAAACCTCGACGATATCCATCCGAATCAGGGCCTCGTCTTCGGCGACGATAACGCGACGGGGGGCGTTCGATTCACTCACGCGTTCAGCCTACGGTATCCTCGAAACTGCCGGCCGGATTGGCGGAATGGCAGACGCGGAGCACTCAAAATGCTTTGTCCGAAAGGGCGTGTGGGTTCAAATCCCACATCCGGCACAATCGAATGGGCGGGGATTTCTCCCCGCCCAATCGCGTTTCGACCTAGGTCTTGGTCGACTCGGTTCCGACGACGTGGACGCGAAGGTCGTTCGTCGAGCCGGCGACGCCGGGAGGCGAACCAGAGATGACGACAACCTTGTCGCCCTTCTGGGCAAGTCCCTCCGCGAGCAGCGACTCGTCGACCTCGTCAAACATTTGGTCGGTGTGTGTGACGGGCGCAACGAGGTACGAGGTGATACCCCAGTAGAGCGCCATGCGACGACGAATCGCCTCATTCGTCGCAAACGCCTTCATCGGGATCCGGAATCGAAGTCGCGACATTCTGCGAGCCGAGTCACCCGATTCGGTGAAAACGCAGACGTATTTTGCTTCCACGAAGTCGGCGACCTCGGCAGCCGCGAGCGTGATGGCGCCACCCTGCGTGCGCGGCTTGGTTCCTAGCGGAGGAATGCGTTCGAGACCGTGTTCCTCCGTGTTTTCGACGATACGGGCCATCGTGGCGACAGTGACGACGGGGTATTCACCGACCGAGGTCTCCCCCGACAACATGACCGCATCGGCCCCGTCGAGGATCGCGTTGGCAACATCGGATGTTTCAGCACGCGTCGGGACCGGTGACGAAATCATCGATTCGAGCATTTGCGTGGCGACGATGACGGGCTTCGCCATACGGCGGGCCGCTTCGACCGCACGCTTTTGAACCAACGGAACCTGTTCGAGCGGCAACTCCACACCGAGGTCGCCTCGAGCGACCATGATGGCGTCGAATGCGTCGACAATTTCGTCAATTGCGGCGACGGCCTGCGGCTTCTCAATCTTCGCGATAACAGGAAGACGAATGCCTTCCTCCGCCATGATGTCGTGCACGCGAGTGATGTCCGCGGCGTTACGGACGAAGGACAACGCGATGTAGTCCGCGCCGATTCGAAGCCCCCAGCGAAGGTCGTCCTCGTCCTTTTCAGACAGGGCGGGCACGTTGACCGCGACGCCGGGAAGGTTGATTCCCTTGTTGTTTGAAATCAGACCGCCGACGACGACCTCGGTTCGAACTCGAACTCCGTCGGTGTCGAGAACCCGCAAGTTGATCTTGCCGTCGTCGATGAGGAGGGTGTCCCCCGGCGCCACGTCTTGCGGGAGTCCCTTGAACGTGGTGCCGACGATGTCCTTCGTGCCCTCGATATCTTCGGTCGTGATCGTGAAAGTGTCACCGACATCCAACTGATGCGGACCGTTTGCGAACTTGGCCGTGCGAATCTTGGGACCCTGAAGGTCGACGAGCACCGCGACGGGCTTACCAAGGTCGGCGGCCGCCTGTCGAACATTCTTGTAAACGGCTTCGTGCACCTCGTGCGAACCGTGGCTGAGGTTCATGCGAGCGACATCAACTCCCGCCTCGATGATTGCCTTGATGTTTTCGTAGGTGTTGGTCGCGGGCCCCAGCGTTGCAACGATTTTGGCGCGTCTCATTGTGTCCTTTGTGGTGGTGGAAGGTGCGGTTAGAAGTGTATCGGGGTGTCGTGGGCTGTGACGGGAGCAGGAAGGGCCGTACGACCACCGAGATAGGCATCGGCGCGAGCGGCAACCGAACGCCCCTCGGCTATTGCCCAGACGATGAGCGAGGCGCCACGCCCCGCGTCCCCAGCGACGAAGACTCCGGGAACATTTGTGTCAAAATCCTTGGACCTGGAAACGACGCCGCGCGACGTGAAATCGACCCCCAGCTGAGTCGAGAGTTCGGCACTTTCCGCGCCCGTGTAGCCGAGAGCAAGCAGGACAAGGTCGGCGGGGATGGTGCGTTCGGTGCCCTTTTTCGGTCGACGCGTCCCGTCGACGTATTCGGTCTCGGCAACGACGAGTCCAGCGACCGTCCCGTCCGCGTTCCCGACAAATTCTACGGTGGAAGCCAGATAAACGCGTTCCCCGCCCTCTTCGTGAGCGCTCTGGACCTCGAATAGGTTCGGGTCCATCGGCCAGGGTTCGTTGTCGGATCGTTCAGTCGGGGGCTTGTACCCAATCGCGAGCGTGGTCACCGACTTCGCACCCTGTCGATGAGCCGTCCCGAGGCAGTCCGCGCCGGTGTCACCACCGCCAAGGATGACGACATGCTTGTCTTTCGCATCGATGAGGTCGGTCGGGTTGTCCCCCGCGACCGCACGGTTCGCCGGCGTCAGATAATCCATCGCCAAATGAATACCCGCGAGGTCGCGGCCCGGAACCTCCAACGCTCGACCAAGCGGTGCCCCGGTGGCGATAATAACCGCGTCATAACGTGCCCGAAGTTCATCCCAGGTGATGTCGACACCTATCGTCACACCTGGGCGGAAACGGGTTCCCTCCGCCTCCATCTGCGCGAGACGACGGTCAAGATGAACCTTTTCCATCTTGAAATCCGGAATACCGTAGCGAAGCAGACCACCGATCCTGTCGTCGCGTTCGAACACGGCGACGGTGTGACCGGCGCGCGTCAACTGCTGTGCGGCAGCGAGACCCGCGGGTCCCGAGCCAACGACGGCGACCGTTTTCCCCGTCAATCGGTCGGGAATAATCGGCTCGATGTATCCCCGCTCCCACGCGGTGTCAATGATCGCCAGCTCGGATTGCTTGATCGTCACCGCGGGCTGGTTGATTGCGAGCACACACGACGATTCGCACGGTGCCGGGCACAAACGACCGGTGAACTCTGGGAAATTGTTCGTCGCGTGAAGACGATCGATGGCGCCCTTCCAGTCGTCGCGGTAGACGAGGTCGTTCCATTCAGGAATGAGGTTCCCGAGCGGACAGCCCTGGTGGCAGAAAGGGACGCCGCAATCCATGCAGCGACTCGCTTGCCGCTGAATCTGCTCCTGGTCGCGTTCCTCATAGACCTCGCGCCAATCGCGAAGTCGAAGCGGAACAGGTCTGCGTGTCGGCGTTTCGCGAGCCGTCACCTTGAGGAATCCACGCGGATCAGCCACCGGTCACCTCCATGATCTGAGCCCACACGGTGTCGCCGTCCGGGTCGACTCCTTCCGACACAGCCTTGGACCGAATGAT
>JACCDN010703145.1_pt1 | contig 19232 bp, 31 predicted proteins | sample 7441691 | NCBI WGS metagenome assembly JACCDN01 (sample SAMN15323439, study PRJNA562643) | freshwater metagenome | isolation source: river surface water | place: USA:Blue River Watershed | collected 2017-08-16 | reverse complement strand
TTTTCAATCTCATCTCTTGTTGACATAATCAATATCTCTGTTTATTGTATTTAATCCTTATAAATTATAGGTTCTTTAGAAACCAAGCATCATACCATTCCACTCTACGCATCCAACCAGCTAGAAACTTTCCTTGTGAAGGAGTTCTTGCTACTATTGCGTTGAAGAATCGTTTCCGTTGATCATTATATCGTTCACATAAAACTTTCACGGAAGAATATTTGCGAAGAGCTGCTAATGTTCCAGGACCAAATGCACCATCGGCTGTTACTCCCAATGCGCGCTGAAGAAACTTGATTGCATTGCCCGGACCAGAATTGACTGCAACATCAAACACCAACACATTTAAGGGGAAAGGAATACTATCTGCTTTAACGGCAGTCCAATATCTATTGAAGTATATTGTTTTAGCTTCTTCATATGTTAATGTATTAACATTAACGAGAGGATTAGCATTTTGAGCAATACCGTATTTGGTAAGTCCGCCATGATCAACGGGATCATTAACATATCCTGTTGCTTTTCTTTCGGCAGAGGTTTTAACATCTCTTTGTTTATGAACAGGAAGAGATTCATCGAACCACGGTCCAACTTCCCACATCATTACGTTTTTTATTGCTTTGTTAAATACATCATTCATAATAGTCAACCTATAATAGATTGACTATTTATGTTTCTCGTTAATCATCATATTCAATAGACGGAGGAACACGACCACGATGTTTATTCTTCAGCTCAAACAAACCCTGACAATCCACACAATACTTCACCCCTCTGATTGCCTGTCTTCGCTTTTCGGGAATATCAATGCCACACTCTTCACAATATTCTGCACTTTCCCCTTTAGGGAGTTGTGCAAGGATGACAGCCACACCTGTTTCATTTAAACGTTCGGCAAAATCGCTTGCCAATTCTTCTTGATCTTTGCCCTGTGTCGTGTTGTTCACGCTCATTAGTAAATCCTCTAACAAAAAAATAGTCCGATACAAAGATCAGACTCGTGGCTATTTATTTCGAGACGTCCATGTCTCTTCTTTTTCCTAACGGATGCCCTTTCGAGCGGCATCTTGGCGTGTCTTGCCTGGTCTTGCAACACCAGTCTTTTCGATACAGTTCTGATGTGTACGGGGCAGCTTGCCCATTTGATCCTTCTGATGGGAAGTCATGTAGAAAGAACGATCATTGGCCTTTGCCATGGTTTGTTTCCTCAGTTGATGAACGGGTTTGTAAGTTAATTATCCGATATATTTCATTCGGAATCAACGGTTGTGACAGTGTCTTCCTGACCAAACATTTCCTGTTTAATAATTGCGCCAAACGGTTTCCCAATTTCTGGCACGCCCTTGATTTTCTTGCACCCCCAACGAGCACAATACTTGTCTGCTTCAGCTTCCGAAAAGAAGCTGGCTGCATGATACACAACGTTCTCGTTCAGTGCACATGCTGACCAGATGCTATCGGGATCTTTGCCACGAGGATTCTGTGCAACATACCCCATTTGCACAATCTTTTCCTTCCCCTCACGAACGGTCCCACCTGGAGAAGTTGGAACCGGTCCACCTTCACGAGCAGTCTTGGTTGCATTGGAAGCATATGTACTTGCACCAGCAGGAGTCATTCCTGCTTCTGCGACCAACCGTGCAATAATCCGTTTACGAAGATCAAGTTCTCCTTTTGCCAGCTCTTCTTTGGCAATTGCAACAGCTTGTTCAAATTTAGTCATGATGTCCACTCCACAAGTCTTCGACGTGATCTATATCACATGCGCTATTATAACGCAAATCATCTTCGGAGACAACGATGAAGACATAAACATCCACCATTCCGCTTGCATACACAATCTGATTGATGTTCTCTCGGAACACTTTAAGAGAAATCCAAGGAGATATGCTTTCCATAAAACAAATGATTGATTTAAAAAACACTCCCAATAAGTGAATAACGAACATCACAGCATACATTGGGGGCAAAAAGAATCGCAACCCTGAAGAGGTACCTTCATGGGATTTTGAATAGCTATCCTTAATGCAGAAAACATTGAGCCACACAAGATGCAGCTTATTTACCGCTTGCTGACGAAGAGCCTTACGAACCAGTTTTTTGACTTGCTTGAAGTCAATGAGATTTTTATTCATACTCAAAATACCCTTCGTTTAAAGATTCAGCGCTCATTATATCATTTTTATTATATGGAGACAAGCTTTTAATCATGTTAAGCTCCACTACAACATTAAATGCATAAGCAATTGCATGACTCTTTTTGAAATAATATTGATTATTATCTGGTGGTGTATATAATACTTCTCTTGTTTGTTGTTTATCCTTAATATAATCAGATAATAAACGATTCTTCGACGGACGGATGAGAGCCAAACAATCAGCCACATCTTCGATGGATCTCGGATTAAGCAGTTGTATCATTTTGTAATGTTTCAACGTGCCATCTTCATTTTTTGTACCTAGATGAGATAATTGTTCCAATATGAAAGGATCTTGTAATAAATTCCAATTGGGTTCTTTTGTCTGCAATTCATGCAAATGATTTGGTGATTCAATGCTGTCATATATTGACAAATGCAAAAAATCAATCTTTTTAAACCCATATTCAGGAGCAATGTTGTATGGAATTGCGGCTAAATTAGTAAAGGGATCTATAGGTATGGGTTGACAATAATAACCACATGCGTGTGGTATTAATTCTTCTTTTTGAACAATAGACGCTCGTATAAACTCTGGAAACACATCCAACACATTAAATTTGGTGGGAGTATCTAAATCTATATCCATTAGTGTAATGTTCTGTTTGTGTTTAACGTTTCTAGCACCAGCATCTTAGGCTGAATTGCTTCCAATATATCATGTGCATCTTCAAATGAATATAAACTCAAATGATAGCTTACCTCGTGATTAGAATCATTGAACTCTTCCAAATCACCATCAACCACCATTTCAATATTTTGTTCATTTATCATATCACGCAAATTAGCTAATACTTTATTTGCTTGTCTATACCTATCAACGGATATGATAACTTCTCTATTGTACGTTGCTTGTTTATCTTGGTTTGTTTCACTTTCTGTATAATAAATAGTAAACCACATGTAGAACATATAACATTACTCATGTATATGTTCTATATTAATACACATAAGCGTTCAGGTTTTCCACATTTCCTTTTGTTTCTCTTCACGTTCCAGCAAAACTGAAAATTCAATTGGTTCATAATTGATATTCTCAAGCGAACAATTGAAATATCTAGCATCTTCAATTGTTGCATAATGAACATGACCATGAATGTTGCCCTTGCCACGCAACTCAGCAGGATGAATAGGGGCATGAGATATCCAATGCTTCTTATACCGATCTAAAGCACCAATCTTTACCACGTATTGTGACCAAATGGGCAGATTTAGATGATCATGGTTGCCAAGAATTAATTTCTTATATCCATTAAGACGACCAACATGACCCGTGAATTCTTCATCAAAACAGATATCCCCCATAAGATAGAGGGTGTCTCGTTTGGTCACAATCTTGTTAAATCGTTGAATTATCAATTCACGATGTTCTTCTTCATTGTGAATGTCAATCCCATCTATATTTGGACGAAACCCAGCTATGTTTTTATGTGCAAAATGCAAGTCACCAGCGAAGTATACTTTAGACATGATTTTTAAGAGGGGATTGATCATCCCCTTCCTCTATGATATCAATCAATGAATGGTCTTTCCCTTCTTTTCGTCTTCCTTTGAATAATGACGATCATGAATAATATCATTCACCTCATTTACCTGGTCGACCAACTCTTGTTCTGTTGCAACTTCTCGGTCAACCATGCTTCTTAACAATTCACGCAATTTTGATTCAAAGTCAGCACTTTCATAAAGCTCATTTGGGGCACCTGCACCAAATTTTTCAATCAACAAATGGCTAACCAGAACCTTAGCTTCCTGGACGTTGGGTTCGATTGAGGAAGTCAAAGAGAACACGTTTGGAAGAGTCATGTCGATTGGATCAATGTACTCACTCATCAAGTCCCCAATCAACAACCCCACCATCAGCGTGACCATTTCAGATTGAATTCGTGCATCGTTATACCAGAAAGGCCCAAGAGCTGCAATGTCACCATAAGAAAGGATTGGTCCGATCGATTCCTTAGGATCGTATTTGTTGCTGTCAATTGTAGCCTTGACTTTTTCAAACAACTGCATTGAATACTCCGTTAACGCGTCCGTTGTGATGGTGACTGTCACCATTTTCAATGCCAGTTTCATGAAGGCTTCTTCAAAAACGTTCGACTTTGTGGTCATGTTTACCAATCCTATGTGTGTTTTGATGAGATCATTATACGATATTATTTATTTGGAATCAAGGTCAGTTTCGTAACCAGAATCCAATAGTTCATACCAATCATCCAGATCAATATCATCATCCATTGATGTGATTTCAATATTACTCATTTTGTACCTCAGCGTGCGGCTTTGACTGTAACAGTCAGTTTTGTGTGAATGTTTTTCGGATCGGTGTTATTATCAATCCAAACCAAATCAACAGACAATTTAACAACAGAAGCAAATTGCTTCAAAAGAGCAGTAAATCGATTTTTATCTGTAGGATGAACCAATTGATAATCAGCACTCAACACTATTGTTTGAGCTTCTTGATTAACACGAACAAGGTCAACCTTCCAGTTCAACGAATTGGCAATGGCATGACAGCTTTGGGCGATGAATTGAGTGGAATTGCAGAAACGAGCGATGTTTGTAGCTTTGGGTGCGGTTTGGTTCTGGGCAGTCATGGGTCATCTCCACAAATTCGTTTTTTGTGCTTCTGGTGGCCAGCACGCTCTTCTTTACGGCGATCAACAAACTTAGCTGCTTTGTTGAACTTCAACATGTGTTTAGCCACATAATTGTTATGATTTTTCATCTTCACATCTCCAAATGAATAAAGACTTATTATAGCTTATTTAATCAAAGGGATCAACATGAGACAAAAAATTATAACATTTATGTATTTTACACTTTACAACTGCTCCAAATCAACAAAATTCCAACCCAACACTAGCCAGTTTTGTTCTTAGTGCTTTAATCGCATCCTTTTCAATTTGGTTTATTCGTTGTTGTGATACACCATAATGATCTGCTAATTCATTCAACGTCTTTGGCTCGTCTGTCAAGAATCGAGATGTGATGATTTCCCGTTGACGGACATTTAACGAACTGATACACTTTCGAATTAGTTGTTCACGTTGTTGATTGTCAATCAAAGTAATGGGAGTATCTTTATGAAGATCAACTTCAGAATGTTCAAGCAATTCTTTATCTAACGTACTAAACCCATCTTCACTATCATCCATAGCAGATTCAAAGGAAATGTTACCGTGGCGTCCAGATAAACGCTTCTGCATTTCCTTCAGCTCTTTAATATCAACACCGAGAGCATCAGCAAGATCATTACATTCTTGCTCTGACATTGCTTTACGGACTTTTGACATATTGAAGAAGATTTTCCGTTGATTTTTTGTTGTTGCAATTTTAACTGGGCTCCAATTGCAAACAATCCAGTCGCAAATCTCATTCCGAATATGAAAAGCAACATACGTGCTAACACGTACACCAAACGATCCGTTAAAATTCTGTATTCCTTTCATCAACCCAACATTGCCAGCTTGGATCAGCTCACCCAAATCATTGAAGTCTTTTGTGGTATATTTTGATGCAACAGATACTACCAAATTTAAATGATGATATGCCAACAACTTTTTATTATCATCAGACATGTTATTAATTAATTGTTGTTCTTGATCCAACGATAAACAAGGAATAGATCTCACAGCATGGATGTATTGAGCCAGGTTAGCACAAGATGTTGTCATGAGTTGTTGATTCATTATAATCTCCCCTATAGAGAGATTATTATAATCAATTTTTATTTAAACGTAAACGAATTTTATCCATTCTGTCAGCGCATTCTAACTGATCCACCTGTCTCTGATCAATTATTAGAAATAAATCTCTTAAAGTTGTTCCAGAAGGAATTGCAACAGGACGGATACACTCTGTGGCTAAAAACGCCGGTATGGGGGGAGCTGGAATGACATTCTTCTTAAAACAAGAACATCCAGAAATTAGTAAAGTACAACATAAAACGCCGTATAACTTCATTTTGATAGTGTTTCATTCATTGTTGTAATATAATCATCAGGGATTATATAATCTAAATCAACATTTTTAGATTCAATTAACTGTTTTTTGTGTTTTACTATTGTAATAGTACGAGTTTTAGCCTTTTCTAACAAATCCTGACAATCCTTATCGTTTTGTTGAATGATATCCAATGAATGTGCATGATCTAACACCAAAGCATCATATTCTTGCTTCTTTGTAGATAACTCTCTTTTTAAATCAGCAATTTGATTGTATTGATAATAATTACCAAATGCCAACAAACCAAATGCAATCAAGCATATAGCAGTCGGATTGAGCAATATTTTACGTAAAAATAGAAGAAATGCCAAAATACTACACCTGTTTAAGTATAGTATTTAGTATACATCATACAGCAGCTTTTCTCTTCAAATATTGTCGACGAACCGCATTTAACGAAACTCCCATCTGTATGCTAATTTGTCTGAATGATATATTCTGAACATCAACTAGATTAATCAGATCCATTTCATCCCATTTATTATCATGTTTACTCTTATTACTACATTCTATACTACAAAACTTTGATTGTGATGTGTGCTTAATGAATTCCTTACCACAATGTGCACATTCACTCATATCAACAGCAGAATAACTTTGTTTCTTAATATTAGCTCTAGGCTTTAATTTATCAATATTCCCAGTCTTAAAAGTTTCTGTTTGAGAGTGACAATTCGGACACAATAATCTGAGATTCTCAATTCTATTATCATCACTAATCCCATTAATGTGATCAACTTCAATTGTTATTGGCTTACCTTGCCATTCGGTTATCCCACAACACGAACATTGATTTGTAAATAAACCATTTCTTATCAACAATCCACGTAAATGGCTTCTAGCCAAAGTACTATTTTCAACCAATGAATTTTCCACAGTTCTTGTAGTTCTTTCTTTCATCTTTGTTTTATGCAGCTTTGAATTATTATAGTCGAAGTGAGAATAATCAATCCCATTTGTCACGCAAACAGTCTGTATTCTTTTTATATTAAACGTGCAAACAGATACCCCCAATTCTCGACAAACAGCTGAAAAATTATCACAATTGGTGATTGCACGTCTAACATCATCAACTTGATACTTCCAACCTTTTGTTGAGGTGAACTTTAATCCGAGTTCTTTAATCCGTGCGTTTAGATGTTTTCTGGTGGTATCATTGAATGGAATTTTGAGATGTTCAAGTGATTCAACAGCGTTTTCAAATTTTGAAGTGATTAATACACAATCGTCATATGATAATTGATTTATGGTTAGGAGGTCATTAAGTAAATTGGACATGATGTTAACTCATTTAGCATAACAGTATTTATACTAAATGAAATATGAGTTAACCGCGCCGCAGAAGAATGGTGGGTGGTACCGGGATCGAACCGGTGACCTGAACCTTATGAGGGTCCTGCTCTACCATTAAGCTAACCACCCTTGACCATTATGGAAACCACATTTCGTCGTTTCCATGCGTTCATTATAACGATTTTTCTTATTAAAATCAACGAAAAAACTTGTTTTAATGTCCACTTTCACTAATTTGAATAGCGCAACACAAAAACAAAACAACATACATCCCTGCAATCAGTCCCCTACACAACATTTTATCTTGATTTTCGCTAAACACACAAGTATAAGAGAAAATAAACACATTTATTATAATAAATGTTTGCCACATTCCCATTATTTGTGTTGCACTAGCAGAAAAAAGAAGACCTATCACAAAGGATAGGTCTAAAGAGGTGACTTTGAAGTTCATGATGTTGTTAACAATGCCTGTTTGACAGTGATCCAGAACAATTGACCGCAATACTTATACTTGAAAGTATAATAATTGCAGTTGGTAATGCCATGCTTTTCGTAAGCATCTTCAGGAGAAATCACCACATCTTCAGGAGAAAACACCAAATCAGCGTCAATTTTTCGGTGTTTATACTCCATTTTACCATCTGCTTTAGATGATATCTCGACTCTGGTTCCTTTTTTGATGTTGAACTTACTCATCGGTCGTCTCCACTCGGGCCATGGAATCCAAAACATCAATTGATTGAAGCAATGATCGCTCAAGAAAATTGATGAACAAAAAATATTCAGCAGGTTCTTTGGATTTGATCTTTTCAATAACCTTCAAATGCCAACGTTGAGCGATTTTCATGTAGTCAAGCATGCTGGCCAATCCTTTATCATCAGGAACGACTTCCCGAGCCAATCTAATCCACATTTGCGTAATGATGGATACGCTCACATCATCATCTAGATCGGTCATATCGTGTAATGTTGTGCATACTTGAACAAACAAATCAATTGAATGTTCTGAAAACATTGCACTACGATTAAACTCATCACGAACGGAATGAGTCGAAGACGCAGCTTTGGCAAATTGTTCAACAAATAATGATACGTTAGTGTTTGAATCAACAATCACTCCGAAACTTTCCTTAATTTCATCTGGTGAAAGTCGATTAGATCCAGATGACCCAAACCAACTTTTGATTTTTGTCCACATAATCACATCTCCACATTGTGTGTAATGTATTATACAATTAATATATTATTGTGGTCAACGAAAACAGAAAGGCCCTGTTTTAGGGCCTTTCCAACACCATCACTTGACGGCGCGAGGCAGGGTAGGAAGAGTATCAACTTGGTGCTCCTTCTTGTACCGCACAGTTGAGTTATGGTAATAAGTGCCCGCACCAACCACCGACATGCCAGTATCGGAAGCGATCTTGTTGATCATTGCGGTACGAGACACACGAGAACTGTCATTTGCATTGAAATTGGCCTCAACCAACTTATATGCAATATCCATCTTGGACGGACCCTTGGGTTCCTTTTCGACCTTTTGGGTGGCAGCTTTTGCAGAACCAGTAGCAGGTTGACGGGCCAGATCTGCAGCATTTTGGGTTTTCATTTCGATTTACCTCTTCGTTTAAAGTAGAGATATTATCGCATATCTCTACTTTGGTTTCAAGGACTGATTGCTGGTTTTAAGCAGCAATCTGTTCGGACTCTTCGGATTGACTGGCTTCCGCATCGGTATCTTCCTGAGCGATGGTGGGTTCGGAACCAGTTTCAGCAACCACTTCTTCAGCCTGTTCGGCAGTCAGATCCGGCAGTTGCGATTCAGCGGTGGCATCAGCAGTCTGGGCGACTTCCTCAATTTCACCAGTGGCGCGCTTCTTGGCCAGATAGTAGTACGTGTTGGCAGTAGACATTTGCATGTCTAGTTGCTCACACAGTTGTTCCATCACTGCCTTGCGGCCCTTATCTTGAAACTGGTTGTAGATTTCCACCGCACGATCAGTCTTGGGGACTTCACGAGTGGGCTTCACACAGCCAGGATACTGGGCAGCTTGTTCGCCAGTGTGCAGGATGGCCAGGACATCAGACACCGAAATGTCATTGTGTTCCTTCAGGCGTTCGGTCAGAATCGACATCTTGCCATCATCCAGGTGAGTGATGCGAGCAACAACATCACGGTGACCGCGCTTGACACGGACGATATCATTTTGTTGGGCATTGAGCGAGTTCATAGTTTGTTTCCTCTGTAAGTGAAAAAGATAATCGCTTTCAACACGTTCATTATATCAAATTCAATCGAGTTGATCAACTCAAAACCAAAGGATAAATTAGAAGCTTGATCCCAATTATCCGTAAAACGAACGAGACAAAACTTCTTTGTCTGCATCAACTGAACATTTCAAATCAGTCCCGACAGTGCCACTGGAAACTAAGGTCCAATCAACGCGATGCCAGTTGCGCGCACTTCCGAGACGAACAGTTCGAAGATTCTTAAAAAATTCTTCAACGGAAATGCGACTCGGAAAGATAAACAGATGCGGTTTGTGAAGATCCGTTTCATTGGATGCCACAACATAATTCATCCCCTTTGCTAATTGTGAGGCAATGATCTCATTATCAGCTTCATTTGAATCTAGATCCAACGTCTCACTGCGACCAAAACATTTGAAATTGGGGTAGATGAATCCAGCTGTTATAGCGTGATAGAATTCGCCGAGAGGACTATCAACAGCTGGCATGTGCATCAAATGTTCGTGAAAGTAATCGTGGTTGATTCCTTTGGAAAAAATGAACACTTCTGACAGAGCTTGATCTTCAGCTAAGACTTTGACATATTTCATAACAAGATACTCATTGATGATTGATTCATTGATTATAAATCAAAATCGTTTCGGAGACAATAAAAAAGGCCATCTTTCGATGACCTTCTTTACTTTCAGATGTGGTTAGGCAGCCACAGCAATCTTGCCAAAGAATGCCTGATCTGCAGAACTAAACGGACTCGCAATCTTCCGATGTACACGATAGTCACGGTCAGTGAACATCAAATCATTGGCAATTTTGGACAGTGCAAAGTGAGTACTGTCGTTGGTTGCCTCCGTATGAGAGTTCATTTCTGTGGCAATATTCCAAGCGTCCATCTTCGTCAGGTGACCAGGCAGTTGTGCTGCAATACTGGCATTGTCGAAAATTTCAGGTTTGTAAATGTTGCCCAGGTGAGCAGCCGGATCAACCACATTCATCAATGCACGGAACATCTGTGCATCTTGAGGATCAACATCTTCGTTGCCCAGACGTTTCATCATATGAGTTTCAAGTTGCATCAGAACCCCAACGGACGCATTTTCAGCTGCCATACGACGAAGACGAACATCCACTTTGTTCTGGACCAGAGCTTGAATCTGCTTGGAAGCAATGTGGAGGTTCTGATCCCATTGGTTCATCAACGGAACTTTGGTATTCAGGAAAGATGCAATACCAACTGCTCCATTTGCACAGATCAGACGAATCAGTTCAAATGCACTATTGACATGTTGTTGGAACGGATTCCAAACAAAACGCAACAGAGAGGAGAACTCACCGCCCATTGCCTGTCCATTCAGTTCAGCAATGGACAGATCTTCCACACTGAAAGCAGATCCAAGATACAGAGACTGGTTGTGGGTGTTTCCGTGGAGGTGACGATCACGACGATGACTGATCGGACTTACACCAATGGTGTTCATCAGATTGTGGATATCAAGATCAGTGTGAATGAAACGATTTGGTGCATCCAGTACAAAATCAACCAGTTTCATTTGGTCGTCTTGTTCCAAAAAGAAGAACGCACCAGAACGCAAACGATCACGAACTTCATGAGCATGCATGGTTTGAAGATGACGACTGACACGAGAACTTTCAGAGAACTCATGATGCAGACCACCAACTTCGATACGAGCAACCGGCTTGCCCTTACGAGAGGTTCCAACTTCCAGGTTGAGATCACCAGCGTCACGAATCATTTCAAAATTCGAGACTTGACCACCAACTTCAACCAACTCCTTGATTTGTTGGCGCAAAAGATCAACGGAATGGCCGATGCGAAAATCAGGGGCAATTACGTTTTCATGAACAGGAACAATGTTTGTCATTGTAGATTTCTCCAGAGAGTAAAAACTTCAATAGTGCCAATCACTAAAGAAGATGTTGAAATCAATTTGAATCAACATGCGAACATTATATATTATTCGCATGTTGTGATCAACGAGGATTAAGCTGCCATCAACTCCTTAATTTCCTCAACAGAAAGAGTAGCAACAGAATTATCTTCCAATTGCAAGAAATCTTCCTGATAAATGTTCTCCATTGCCAATGCACCACTATTCTGTAGTCCCTTGGTAGTTAAATACTTCAAAATCTGACGATAGTTCAACATTTGGTCAAACTGTTCAGGATCACGGAACAAACCACACAACCACGACAAGGTATGAGTAAACGTCATACCACAATCACCAGTCTCCTTAACTGCCTTTGGCAATTTTTGGAGATTAACTGTACGATACAGAATCATCAGTTCAGGCAACTGTAGAGCCTCAATGGACTCATATCCAAACACATCTGTAATACGTGTAGCAACATCCAGTGCAAAACTGATATTGACATGAAGACGTTCATCAATATAGTCAAACAAAGTATTGTCAACAGTATCACCAGTGCCAGATACTTTTTTGGAACCAACTTGGCCCAAATGGTTCCAGATGGGAGGAGTGATGTACGCATTGCCGTCCGGTGCATTGTACACCAGACAATCCTTGAACGACATATGCATTTCAGTATGTTTGGCGGTTGTAGGATTAGCAGACCAAGCAAAATCCGACACTTTAAATCCAGTCACACGAAGTCGACGGAACGTTCCAGATTCATTGAGTGGAGCACTTTCTTCTACCCATTTTGTACGATCCTTGGGCAAACTGTAAACATAATATCCATCAATGTACCAGTCATGGTCAACACTGTGAGATTCAACCCAAGGAATGACGCAATAATCGAAAATCCGTTGACACCGTGAACTCCAAACTTCAATAGCGTTGTTCAAAGTCTCCGCATCATCACCAATGTGTTGTTGATATGGAAAACGTTCAAAACAGATTGGATGTCCGTCATACACAATCAGTTCTGCATGGTTGGGGCGAAGAAACTTACTGTCGCCAGCTGCCTTCTTGAACTTACGAACAAGATGAAACGGAACATCAACAATCAATCCTTTGCTGTTCAACGGATTTGCTTCATCCTTGATGCGAATGCTACCACCAAGAGCAGTAGAAACGGATTTCACACCAACCACACAAACACTAAGCAGGTCAGGATCAAATTTAACAGGCATGATGTGCACCTTTAACAAGAGATGTATTCAGAAGACGAGATTATTATATCATTATTTCGAAATATAATCAATATGCATGGGATAGTAAGAACGGCCATCCTTGGCCTTACAGATCAGAAGTGAGCCAGGTTGGCATCCTCAAATCCAGAGGACACATAATCAAACTCTCGTTCCTGCCATACTCCACCCTTCTTGAAAATCAATTTGTGAAGAGACGGCGTGCCAGTAACAACAGTAGTATCCAGGTTACGGGCACTGAGAGGATTGATCAGTTCAAACACATTACAATCAGATCCGGGACGAGCTGCACGGCCAATGATCTGGTTCAACAGTGGATAACTGCCAATCGTACGACCAAGAATGACAGTATCACAAGCTGGAACGTCAACACCTTCACCAATCTTGTTGCAATTGACAACAAACTCAACAGAACCATCCGACAGTCTATCCAGAATGGTGTTCAATTCCTTTTCACTTTGATACAATACACCAACTGCCTTCCGTTTGACTACATCATTAATGAAGCGAGTAATTTCTGCCACCTCATCACGAGTACGGACAAAAATCATCGTACGACCCATCAACTGATTATAGTCCTTCAACATGTCCTTAATAATCTGATCCTTGTTGTTTCCACGCGTACTGTCAACAAAACTGTAAATGTTCGTAGGAGCCAACCAACCTTCAGCAACAGCTTCCTCACGAGTGATCGGTTCAATGATCTTGTCGAACTTAATCAACATGCCGTCCGCACGCTGGTAAGTAGCTGTCAAACCAATCATGGGAATAAAGCCCAACTTGGAATCAACTCTCGTCGTATAATCATCCAATTGGTGCTGGAACGAAGCCATAGCTTCATGATGCGCCTCATCGCATACTGTAATATGCCAACCATCTTTGATGAGGTGTTCAGGAACATTAGAGAAGATGCTTTGGAAGAACGTTTCAACTCCATTGTCGTGTTCAAAAGTACGTTCTGCTTGTGTCAACAGGCGGTGTTTGTGAGCGAGGAACAAGATACGGAGCTTTTCTTTGTACACGCCATTGTTGTCAGTTTCATTACTCAAACCCAACCAGGAACGGATAATAGGGCTGTTGAAAATGATACCAGAACTCAGTGTCTTACCTGCACCGGTTGGCAACGATACACACACCCGTTTAGCATTTTCTTCCAAGAAGGCCTTTTCGGTCATACGGAGTGCAACAAATTGATACCACCGTACAGCCTTCTCTCCATAGAGAAGTTCTTCATCCATGTCGTCGAATTCTTGTTCGAATTCGAGTTGTTCTTCACGGTTACGTACAGTCATTTGTGTGTCTCTGTGTTGTTGAATGATTCGACAATTATAATGAATTTTTAATTGATTATCAACGTTATTGTGACAATATGATTGTTGATATTCCTGGTATATAAATTGATAATATAAAGAATAATTATCGTGAACAATTGTGAATGAATTGAAGAAAGAAGTAATGTCTGTGTTCATTACGCGTAATAATACATTAAACAAAAGAATTATTCAATTGTTATTGCTTAACAAGCGGCCAGATTTAATGGACTTATACAACAGTATGATTGGATTATATGGTGGTGCAATAACAGATCCCAGTCAATTGGTGTATATGATAGTGCATGACATGCATTCTGTTCCTGTTTGTTTGAATGATGGTTGTAATAAGGAATGTCAATATCAGCGTTGGTCGTTGGGATTTAAGAAGTATTGCTGCAACAAATGTTCGACTTCTGATCCCAAACGAATTGATAAGATAACGCAAACAAAAGCAGAAAGATATGGTAAGGAATATACGGAAGCCATACTTTCGAAAACAAAACAAACAAATATGGATAGATATGGATGTGAATTTCCTCTACAGAATGAAGTCATAAGAACAAAGGCCAACAGTAATCAAGGAGAGTTGTTCGGATTTCAACGAAAAGGTATTAGAGAAAAATCACAACAACAATTGCTTACCAGGTATGGGAAGAAATCAGGCAACGCTAAATCCAACAACGAAAATGCAATAATACAAATGAAGAATGTTGAGTTCTTTAAGCTGGAATACATTGATAACAAAAAATCTTTTAACACATTATCAAAAGAATTGAATATTAGTAGAGGGGTAATAATCAATCATTTTGACCATAGTGGATTAGCAAGACAACACAATTACATATCCAATCCGCAACAACAATTGATAAAACTATTCAATGATGTGCAACAACCATATACATTAAATGATAGGACGATATTACATCCAAAAGAATTGGATTTTTATCTTCCAGAATTTAAACTAGCAATTGAAATGAATGGTTTATGGTGGCACTCTGATAATTACGGATGGCCCAAGAATGGTCATTTATATAAAACCATGGAATGTAACAAACAAGAGATACATCTTCTTCATTTTTGGGAATTTGAGATTAACAATAAATGGTCTATAGTTAAATCAATAATCAACAACCACATCGGAAAGAATACAACAATATATGCAAGAAAATGCATAGTGAAGCAACTTGACAGTAATATATGTAGAGATTTTATTTACAACAACCACATACAAGGAAATGTTGGCAGTTCAATCAAATTGGGATTATATTATGGTGAGTTGCTTGTTGCTGTTATGACATTTGGCAAGCCCAGATACAATAAACAATTTGAATATGAATTAATACGATTTTGCACATTGATTGGATATAATGTGGTTGGTGGTGCCTCAAAATTGTTTTTGCATTTTATTCGTGGATATAATCCAGTCAATATTATTAGCTATTCTGATAAGCGATTATTTTCAGGAAAAATGTATACAAAAATGGGATTTTCTTATTCCCACACATCAGCTCCAAATTATTTTTATTTTAAAGAAGGGCAATATGAGTTGCATTCGAGAATGAAATTCCAAAAACACAAACTAAACACCATATTGCCCATCTATAAAGAAGAGCTGTCCGAATGGGAAAACATGAAACTAAACAAATACAACAGAGTTTGGGATTGTGGTACAGATGTATGGATCTGGTCAAACAATCCGGATTAAATCATTCTCCGAACTGTCAGCATACGGAGAAACAGGAAGCGGCGCACCATCTTTTAAACGCACACTTCGAATTGTTTTATCAAGAATGTTGATTTCCTTCTTATACAATTCAGCAATCAATAAACAAGTCCACAGCTTGTGATCGTTGAGAACGGAATACGAAAGATCATCCTCTGGAGTAATAAACGACACACCATGTATAGTACTGCCGTACATGTTTTCCACTTCAACCTTCAACACTTTCCGTTGATTAAAGTGTTGATAGGTCTGGGTCCAACAAAGAGTGGTAACGGGAATTGGTTGACAATATTTGATCAATTCCACAAACAATTCCACAATTTCCAACACAGAGCTGAGTTTACAATACACCACTCCTGTCACATCAACTTTATATGCATCTTCTTTCCATGCAAACAGATCCTCTACCACTTTAACAATGGCATTTGAGTTAGTTTGCATTAATACGCTGATGATTGTGGCAGGAGTGTTATACATGGCTTATTCCTCAGATATTGGGGTTACTACAAATCCTTGTTCAGGATTGTGTTCGATTTTCCAGGTTCCGTTGCTGAACAGCTTTGATGCGAATTGTCCATTCAGATTGGTGAAAGAACCCATTTGATAGCCCGTGAATACTTGTTGTCCTTTAACAGGCTCGTTAGTGATAACGCAACCATTGGCATCGTGAGTCACAAACCAAGTTCCTGTCTGGGTGAGAAAATGAACAAAAGACATTTCCTTTTCATCACGAATATTCAAATCGTATTTGAGATACGACTTTGTTACATTCCGTTGCGTTTGATTTACGCTTTCAGTCTGACTATTATAATCGCTAATGTGTTCCGCAATCAACGATGACAGCGTCACAGGTGGTTGAATGTTGGTGGTTGTCTCTTTGACATTTGGAGTACCAGCAGTTCGCATCTTTTCGAAATACTTCTCACGACCAATACTGAACAGTCCAACCAAACGTTCACACTCTTCGTTCCCCAACATATAAAGAGAATGGAAATCCGTTAGTGGATTGCGTTCAATTCCATTTGCTTCATCGAAAGCAGTTTGGCGAGAGAATTGCTTTGCATATTGAATGATGTAAACATCGAACCACGCTGCATGTTCGGGATGAACATTGAACCGTGTTTTTGGCGCATATTTACCATCAATATAGTCTTGCAAATGAGGACTATTTTTTCCAAGTCGAGGAAGAATATTGACAGTGAATCCCCAATTTGGATCTGCTTTGGTTTTGGTTCGACAATCTACGCGGAGCATTTTAAGCCAGTCCATGTCTTGCTTGTGGTTTGGGTTGATTTTGCGAACACGAGTGGTTGTAATTTTCTGTTGTTTAGGCATTTTGTTGATACTCAGTTGTGTGGAGATGTGTTCATTATATAATGAAATCATTGGTTTTAAAACGATTTTTTGCTGCCACATCCAGACTCAGGTAGTTGGACGGAGTTTGTAAAAATAGGTAGTGGCTGTGTTTTTGGGAATGTTAAAGGTAGTCATCATGGCAGCAATTATTTCACTGCTTTGACTTTTATGCTTTCCCTTCTTTTTGGGAATAGAAGGATCATATCTTTCTTTTATAAAAGAGGTAATTGCTTCGCTATCACATTTAACATTTTTCTTAGCAATCTCACCATTAACATATTTTGGCTCATCACTGCCATCAGCCAACAAATAAGGATGATCTTTGAGAAAAGAATCTGTTTGATTGATACAATCAATTAATAATTGCTCATATTGTTCTTTATTTAATTCGATATTTCGATTTTTTATGCAATATTGAACAATATATTTAACAATTATTTCATATTGTATTCCCTTCTTAAAAGAAGGGATCTCAATGTAATTAGGTAATATTAATCTCATTATTGATTTAAATTGTTCACCTAATCTTATATCAATTACATTAAAATAATTAATGAAATTGATTATTGTACTTGTTGGAATATTGTTTTTATATAATTGTTCAATTGTGTAATTCATTTTTGTACCATTATTGTAAGACAATTAATTATACCTATATGTACACACATCCGTCAACTAAACCAACAAATTTTTTCATTATAATGTTTTGTTGTCAAACCAAAGTGCTACGGATATAGTATATCCATATTTTACAAAACGATAAAAAAGGTACAATTATATGAGAGTGAATGTAATAGGATACACTCGACCAACACAACAAGTCGAAGAACAAATTACAGATTTGAAAGAACTAATTGCGTATTGTGCGAGAGTATCAAATCCATCTAACCAACACAATACGTTATCTTCTGATAAACTTATCAATTATTTAATTAAACACAAACATTGGTCACCGTTTGAAATGTGCTCTGTTACATTGGAAATTGAAACAACAAGAGATATTGCAAGACAGTTACTCAGACATCGATCGTTCTCATTTCAAGAATTTAGTCAACGATATGCAGATCCGACAACTGAATTAGGATTCGTTATTAGAGAAGCTCGTCTTCAAGATCTAAAAAATAGACAGAATAGCATTGAATTAAATGAAGAAGGTAATGAATTAAATGCTGCTTGGGAAGAGAAACAACACCAATTGATAGCATTAGTAACAGAATATTACAATTGGGCAATAGAACAAGGAATAGCTAAAGAACAAGCTAGAGTGATATTGCCAGAAGGACTAACTACATCCAAACTATATGTAAATGGAACGATTCGCTCGTGGATTCATTATATCCAAGTTAGAACAGAAGAAGGAACTCAAAAAGAACATATATTGTTGGCAAAGGAAATAGCCAAAATCATATCTCAAATATTTCCATATGAGTTTTAATATGAATGATTTTGTAAAAACAATTCAACAATTTAATGACCACTCATTACAATCAAAAAATGTAATCTTTACTATTGGCGTAAGTGCTTCTGGTAAATCCACATGGGCCAAGGAATTTGGTTATCCCCAAGATCCACATGTTATTATCATTGAAAGAGATCAAATACGACAAAGATTTTATAATTGGATGTATAATAACGATCAGTTCACTTGGGATAAATGGAACTGGAGTTGGGAAAACATAGTGACTGCAAAACAACGCATCATGTTGGAATTATATCTACAAAGCCCCCAAATAACAACTATTATAATATCTGACACAAATTGCAAGGCCACCACCATTAATGATATAATTGAACACTGTGAACAATATAATAGTGATGTCCACTATTACTATAAATTGTTTGATATTGATATAAATGAAGCAATTAAACGTGATTCCAACCGCGTGCATTCTGTGGGGGAAGAGGTAATAGAAAAACAGTTTAATATGTTGAATCAACTAAAGAAAAATTATAAAATA
>JACCDN010215169.1_pt1 | contig 19236 bp, 15 predicted proteins | sample 7441691 | NCBI WGS metagenome assembly JACCDN01 (sample SAMN15323439, study PRJNA562643) | freshwater metagenome | isolation source: river surface water | place: USA:Blue River Watershed | collected 2017-08-16 | reverse complement strand
GACCGCTCACGGCGAGCGCTGCCAACACGGCCGACGGCCCGGGGATTACAGTCACCGCGACATCGGCCTCGACGCAGGCGCGCACCAGCTGAAAGCCCGGGTCGCTAACGGTTGGCATGCCAGCATCGCTTACCACCAGCACGTCTCCATCGCTGGCCAGCGCTACAAGCTGTTCTAGACGCTCGGATTCGTTGTGCTCGTGCAGGCTGATTAGTTTGGCGTTGAGTCGGATGCCCAGCGCATTCGCCAACTTGAGCACCGAACGGGTGTCTTCGGCCGCAATCACGCTCGACGCCTGCAGGTGCTCGACAAGGCGAGGAGAGGCATCCGAGATGTTGCCAATGGGTGTTGCGGCGAGAATAAGCACGCTTCATTCTCGCAAAACTAGACTGAAGCCGTGATTGCCTGGCTGGATCGACTTCGAAGCACAGAGAGCGGAAAACGCGTCTTTGAGCTGTACAGCCCTTGGCTGGTCATCGCACTTGCCGCATTCTTGCGCCTGGTCGAGTTGGCGCACCCGCAACGACTGGTATTCGACGAAACCTACTACGTCAAAGACGCCTGGACCCTGTTCAACACCGGTGCCGAGCGCACCTGGCCGGCCAATTTTGATGCTCAATTTGAGGCGGGATCAATCAACGGCTACCTGAGTGACGCGAGCTACGTGGTGCACCCACCGCTTGGCAAGTGGGTCATCGGATTCGGCATGTGGCTGTTCGGAGGCGAGAGCGCGTTCTCGTGGCGAATTAGTACCGCGGTGCTCGGCGTGGCCTCGGTAGCGCTGGTGTTTGTGCTCGCGAAACGCATCCTTCGTTCGCATGCCTGGGCTTTGGTGGCCGCTTTCCTGATGGCGATTGACGGGCAGGCGATCGTGATGAGCCGCGTTGCGCTGCTCGATGGCATCCTCACTTTCTTTGTATTGCTGGCGTTCTGGTTCGTTCTGATCGATCGTGACAAGGTGCTTGCGGCCCTCGACGCCGGCCAAGCCCTGCTGTGGCGACGCCCTTGGCTTTACGCCGCCGGCATCACCCTGGGCGCAGCGACCGCGGTCAAATGGTCTGGGCTCTACTTTTTGGCGGCATACGGTCTCTATGTGGTTGGCTACGAAGCAATCGCCCGATTCAGACAAGCCGAAGATAACGGCTGGATCTTGAAGTCGGTAGTTCAGGCCGTGCGCGATTTCGTGTTGCTGGTTCCGGTCGCCGCCATCACCTATCTGGCCTCATGGAGCGGGTGGTTCATCTCGGGCACCGGTTACGGAGCCGATAAAGCCACGAACCCGCTGCTTGCGCTCTGGCTCTATCACGTTGATGCCTACCAGTTTCACGTCGGCTTGCGCACGCCTCACTCATACCAAGCGAACCCGCTGACCTGGCTTTTCATGCAGCGTCCAACCTCGATGTTCTACGAGGGTTTCGGCGAGGGCGATGCAGGATGCGGGCTGCCAAGCGGTTGTTCCTCGGCAATCACCGCGCTGCCCAACCCGCTGATTTGGCTTTCTGCTGCCGCCGCGATTCTGTGGATCGCCTACCGATGGATCCTCGAGCGCAGGGCCGATCAGAGCATGATCCTGATCGGACTCGTAGCCGGCTATGTGCCTTGGTTGGTTTATCTCAACCGCACCGTTTTCCAGTTCTACACGGTTGTTTTCGAGGGCTGGATGATGATTGCGCTGGCCTTTGCGCTTCGGCACTGGGTGGTTTCGCGAGGCCCGGAACGGCTTCAGGCCTCAAGGCTTAAGGTCGGCTACTTCCTAACCGCAACAGCCGCGCTCTCGCTGTTTTTCTTGCCAATTTGGATTGGCACCGAGATCCCCTATTGGTTCTGGTCTATCCATATGTGGCTGCCGGGCTGGATTTAGCAGTCTGGGCATAGGCTAGAACGCTATGACGACTTACCGCGAAGTGTTGCGCGCCTCTGGTTTGGCGCGAATCATCATTTCTCAGCTCGTCGCTCGCTTTCCGTTCGGCATGATGACCCTCGGTTTCGTTATGCACATCGAAGAGATGCACAACTCGTACGCGATTGCCGGAATCGCCTTGGGTGCCGAAACCATCGGTGCTGCTATCTCGGGGCCGCTGCTTGGCCGATGGCTCGCCAGATTCGGAGTTCGACCCCTGCTGCTGACTACCGCATTCTTTGGTGCAGCGTGCATGACCGTGATCGCACTGTTCTATCTGCACCCGGTCGTCATCGTGATTCTGGCCCTGCTTGTCGGACTCTCGAGCCCGCCGATTCAATCTGCGGTTCGAACGGTTTACCCAACCCTGGTTCGCAAAAATGACTTGGATGCGGTTTACGGACTCGATGCCACCGCTCAAGAAATCATTTGGGTAATTGGCCCCGTTCTCGCTGCCTTCTTGGCCAGCACAACCGACACCAAGACCGTGGTCTTGCTGATGGCAGTTATTCAAATTCTGGGAACCCTGTGGTTTTCGTTCAACCGCGAAATCTCAGGCCTCAAGATCCCTAAGGCCGGCGGCAAGATGGGCAAGGTTTTGCGAATGGAGCTGGTCTTCACCAACGCCATCATCGGCCTTCTGATGGTCGGCTCGTTCAGCGGTGTCGAAGTCGGCGCGGTCGCACTGCTGTCAAAGGCGGATGCGGGACTGGCACTTGCAGCCCTCTCGGTGGGCTCGATTCTCGGTGGCCTGTTGCTGGCCAATCGCTTCAAAGGAAAACACGCGCTATCGATTTTTCTTGGAATCATCGTGGTCGGCTATGCGGCCAGCTTTGTGAGCCCCACCAACGCCGTCTGGCTCGGGCTAACCCTGTTCGTTGCCGGCCTCGGCATCGCACCGGCCTTCGGCAGGCTTGGCTCGATGGTTGCGAACAACGTATCCATGAAGGATGCGCCCGAGGCATACGGCTGGATCAACACCGGGCAGTTGGTCGGTTATTCGGCAGCGGCGGCACTCGCAGGAATTGCAATTGACACGGTTGACGCCAGCGCCGCTCTGCTGGTCGCGCTCACTTTCGGCATGGGCGCCAGCTTGGTTTCGCTTATCACCACCAAATCCATCTCGCTGCTGACACAGAAGAAGTAGGTCAAACATGACGGTTTACGCAGTCACCTATCACTACGGTGCTTCACCCGAAGAACTAGATGCGATTCGCCCAACCCACCGCGCTTGGCTAGCCGAGCAGTTGCAGCAGGGGCGTCTGCTAGCTAGCGGCCCGATGGTAGGCATGCCGACCGCGTTGCTGATTTGGCGAAGCGATAGCCTTGAAGAACTCAACAGCCTGCTCAATCTAGACCCGTTTGATCAGGCTGGCTTTATCAGCGAACGCACCATTACCGAGTGGAACCCGGTTTTCGGACCCTGGAGCTAGGAGCCAAGATGACATTCACACCAGAGCAAAACCCAAACATCCTGCTGAACAACGGCCAGTTGATGCCGCAGCTGGGTCTCGGCGTGTACAAGGTAAACCAGGACATTGCCGTTCAGTTGGTGCGCACAGCGATTGATACCGGATATCGAAGAATCGACACCGCGGCCCTCTACGACAATGAGGCTGAGGTAGGCGCTGCAGTTCGTCAGTCCGGACTCGCGCGTGAAGAGCTGTTCGTAACCACCAAGATCTGGAATGACCGTCAGGGTTATTCGAACGCCCTGGAGGCGATTGACGAGAGCCTGACTCGACTGAACATCGACTATCTGGACATGCTCTTGATTCACTGGCCATGCCCGCAGAAGGGGCTATTCGTCGAAACCTGGGAGGCCTTCCAGAAGGCTCAGGAATCGGGCAAAATTCGTGGAATCGGCGTCTCGAACTTCAAACCCGCACACCTAGACACCCTTGCGGCCGCGAGCGATGTTGTTCCGGCAATCAACCAGGTTGAGCTGCATCCGTGGTTGCAGCAGGCCGAGGTTCGAGCACACGATGACAAGCTCGGGATCAAGACCGAAGCGTGGTCGCCGCTTGCACGAGGTCGCTTTGAATCGGATGCGCTGAACGCGATCGCAACCAAGCACGGCAAAACCCTTACTCAGGTCGTGATTCGCTGGCACATCGAGATCGGAAACCTAGTGATTCCGAAGTCGTCTAACCCAGACCGAATTGCAGAGAACATCGACGTATTCGACTTTGCTCTGGATGCCGAAGACATGCGAGCAATCGCGGCTCTGGATGGCGGGGGCCGGGTTGGACCCGACCCCGACGACATGAACTAGTGGATCTCGTCGGTCTTCTTTTTGCCTGATTGACCTCGGGTTACCCAGAGGCTTGCAATCGTGGTCACCGTGATGGTGACGATGATTACGGTCAGCGAAGTTTCAATCGTGATCTTCGGCAGCCAATCGATCTTTTCGCCACCGTTGATGAACGGAAGATCGTTCTTCTCTAGCGAGTGGAAGATCAGCTTGACACCGATCCACGCAAGAATCAGCGACAGACCGATGTTGAGGTACTTCAGGCGCTCCATCAAGCCGCTCAGCAGGAAGTAAAGCTGACGCAGACCCATCAGGGCAAAGGCGTTCGCAGTGAATACGATGTATGCCTCTTTGGTGAGTCCGTAAATTGCCGGAATCGAGTCAAGCGCAAACAGCACGTCGGTGAAACCGATCGCGACCATTACCAAGAAGAACGGGGTGAGCGCACGCTTGCCGTCGATCTTGACCCAGAACTTCTTGCCGTAGAACTCATCCACGGTGTGGAAACGGCTGCGGATGAAGTCCATCAGCTTTCCGCCCGGAGGGGCGTCATCGTGCTTCGGCTTGAGGAATTCCTTTATCAATCCGTACGCGGTGTAGATCAGGAAGGCACCGAAGATGTAGAAAATCCAGCTGAAACGCTCGATTACGGCGGCGCCCGCCCAAATGAACAGACCGCGAAGAATCAGTGCCACGATGATTCCAATCAGCAAAGCCTCAGACTGAAGCAGTCTCGGCACCCTGAACTGGGTCATGATGATCAAGAAGACGAAGAGGTTGTCAACCGAAAGGCTCTTCTCGGTGATGTAGCCCGCGATGAACTCGTTGGCCAACTGCGGACCATCGATAAACAGGCCGCTGTGCGACAAGAAAAACATGAAGCCGATCGCACCAACGATGTAGATGATCGACTGGATCGAAGCGCTCTTGAACGATGGCTCTTTGTGGTTTCTAACGTGTACCAGCAGGTCAACCAGGATGACGCCAACCAAAACGGCGATCGTGATTAGCCAAACCTCGGTGCTGAAGTGCGGGATGTCGTGCATCGGGACTGAAACCACCTTGTTTTCAAGCCGATTCCAAGGAATTAGGAATCGATATCTGCACTTAAGTTAAGCACACTAATTCGCGCAAAACCTAAGGTTGTGGAAACAAATGAAAGTTCTAATTTCTGGAGCTTCGGGGCTTATCGGCAGCGCCCTATCGTCCCACCTGAAAAGTCTTGGACACACCCCTGTGCACCTGGTTCGACGCCCCGCAGCATCGGCAAACGAAATCGAATGGCAGCCGGGCAAAACCGATCTTGCCCCGACCGCGCTCGAGGGCATCGATGCGATTGTGAATCTGGCAGGAGCAACCACCGGTCGCATGCCCTGGACTAAGGCATACAAGCGCGAACTGATCGACTCACGAATCGAATCGACCAAGACGCTGGTTGCTGCGATGTCAAAGATGAGGAAGCCGCCACGGGTTTTCGTCAGCGGCAGCGCATCCGGTTTCTATGGCGACACCGGCACAAGTAACGCAGTTGAAACCGACCCCAAGGGAACCGGCTTTCTAAGCGACCTTGCCGCCAGCTGGGAGCAAGAGGCGATGAAGGCACCGAAGGGAGTTCGAGTTGTTTTGGTTCGAACCACCATGGTTCTCTCGCGTCGCCTCGGTGCGCTTGGCCGTCTGCTGCCGCTGCTGCGTCTTGGAGTCGGTGGAAAACTCGGACCGGGCACTCAGTGGTGGGCTTGGATTTCACTTGAGGATGAAGTTCGCGCGATCATGCACCTGATCGAAACCGATACTGCCAGCGGGCCGTTCAACCTGACGGCACCTCAGCCAGCTACCTGCAACGAAGTGGTTCAAGAACTCGCGAAGCAGCTAAAGCGCCCGGCGATAATCCCGGTGCCGTCGTTCGCTCTGCGTTTGGCCTTCGGCGAAGCAGCGGATGAATTGCTGATCTGCAACCAGAAGATGAACCCGCAAAAGCTTCTCGATTCAGGTTTCAAGTTCTCGCATCCGGATCTTGCTAGTGCGTGCGCCTGGGTTCTGAACAAGGGCTAGTTAAAGCACAAAACTCGCGTCGAAGACCGACGCGAGTTTTGTGCTTTTCGGCTTACTTCTTTGCAGTAGGCTTCTTGGCTGCTGGCTTGGCTGCAGTCTTCTTAGCGGCTGGCTTAGCTGCTGGCTTGGCAGCTGGCTTAGCAGCAGGCTTCTTGGCTGCTGGCTTAGCAGCTGGCTTAGCGGCAGTCTTCTTCGCAGCAGGCTTAGCTGCTGGCTTAGCAGGAGCCTTCTTAGCTGCTGGCTTTGCTGCTGGCTTAGCAGCAGGCTTCTTGGCGGCCGGCTTAGCAGCTGGCTTCTTAGCAGCTGGCTTCTTTGCTGCAGGCTTTGCAGCAGCCTTGGCTACGGTCTTCTCGACGTTGTCTGCAGCCTTCGAAAGGGTCTTGCTGGCAGCCGAAACCTTCTTGGCTGCGGTAGCGCTTGCCTTGGCAACGCCCTTGTTTGCTGACTTCGCACCAGCTGCAACTGCCTTCTCGGTCTTGGCCGCTGCGGTCTTGACTCCGGCAGCTGCCTTCTTGACGACTGGCTTGGCTGCGGTTGCGACCTGCTTAACTGCTGGCTCGATTACTTCTTCGCGTACTTCTTCGGCGATGTTCTCGACTACCTCAGCAACTGGCTTTGCGTTGCGCTTGACGATCTTCTTAATGTTTTCAAAAATGCCCACGTTGAATTGCTCCTGAAAGTTTGTGCGGATTCTTCACAAGCCTAACGAAGGCACGCTGAAATAGACAGGATTCGTTGATAATTGCGAACACGAATTCGGGGCATTCGCGGCACAGGTTTTGACGCTAAATGACCTTGCGTCTGCGCTCGAGAATCTCGTCGAGGCTCGCTCCATCGATGACAACCTCGGCTGCCTTTTCAGATGCAGTGTTGATCTCAGTGACCGACGCCATGGCTACCGGAGCGATTTGACCCACACCCGACTTAGGCTCTGGAAGCGGAACCGGAGTCCAAGCACGAGGATCAACCTGCTCGACGTCTGTGGCATCCTGCTTGGATACTCGCGTTGAGTATTGCAAGCGGCTCGCAGCTATTCCGCGCAGGCCTCGGGTTGACTCGATTGCCTCTGCTAGGCGATCGCTCACCTTGCGAGTAGCAATTGAGCTGGCAATTACCAGTGCAACGCTGAGGGCTATCGCTCCCCATGCTCGAGCATCAGAGGCCAGCCACGCAACACTTGCGACGGTTGTCAACATGGATGAAACCAAGAGAGAAACGACGACGTGACGAAGCGCACGAAGTCGATAAATTCGAGCCGCAATAGTGTGTGCCCGGCCCGAGATGCGAACTCGAGGAGCGGCCGATCGGACTTCTTCAACGAAGATTTCTTTTTGACGCAGCTCGCGCTTTTGCGACTTTACTTTGGGCGCAACAGCCTGGCTTCTCTGGCTCCAGGCCTTGCGGTTGTTTTCTGATTGCTGACTGCGCTGGAACCAAGCTGGAACAAACACGAGAATCCAGAGTGCCGCAACTACTGCGAGCATTAGACCGGATCCAGCGAGATTCATACCTCAAAGATATGAGGGAATTAATTACCGCTTGGGATTTAATTCGGCGTGTTTAATATCGGACGAATATCGAACATATATCGATTAGATATCGAACGGGTATTCCTGAATCGGCATACGACCCTGTCGCCACAGGTTCAACAGGCCTGAACTCACCTCAGGTGACGTGAGAGCGAAGACATAGTGATCGCGCCAGTCACCATTGATGTGGATGAAGTTCTTTTTCAAACCCTCGTAACGGAATCCAAGTTTTTGAACCACTCTCAACGAAGCTTTGTTTTCGGGTCTGATGTCTATTTCGATTCGGTGCAGTCCTAATTCGGCAAACAGGTAATCGACAGCGAGCGCGACCGCGGTTGGCGTGATGTTTTTGCCAGCGAATTCAGGAGCGATCCAGTAACCCAAAACGGCTGAGGACACAGATCCGTAGAGGATGTTTGCGATGTTGAGCTGCCCGGCCATCTGCCCGCGATACTCGATGATGAATGGCAGGCCTGAGTGCTCATCGCGCTGACGGATTAGCCCACGAACCATCTGCCGGATATCGAACTTGTTCGGGCCATAAGGATTGGTGGCCTCCCAAGGGCGAAGCCACTCGCGGTTTCCGAGAATCAGCCTTTCAAGCTGGCGCGCATCCTTGGTCTTCAGCGGACGCAGAATCACGTCATCGTGCCGAAGTGCGAATGCAAAACCCATGCTGGCAAGATTAGTCGCATGAACGAAAACTCGAGTGCCGCCGAAAAAGCCAGGTTGCGCAAACTGATTCGGCAGAATCGCTCGAGTCGCGAATACGACCCAGAACACGCTGTTGGCATCCAGATAAATCTGGCCGAAATGTGTCAGCTGCACGGAGTTCAAAAGGTTTGCTGCTATCTGCCTTACGGCGACGAACCCGACACCGAGCTGTTCATCGATTGGGCGCTCGAGAGCGGAATCGAAGTGCTGCTTCCGGTGGCTCGCGAAGACGGCAGCCTGGACTGGGTGAGTTACCAAGGCGAACGCGCGCTCGGACTTTTCGGTTTCGAGGAAGGTTCGGGCGAACCCGCATCCACAGCTGACGTTGATCTGGTGATTGCTCCCGCGCTGGCTGTAGGCCGAAACGGCTATCGACTCGGCCAAGGCAAGGGTTTCTACGATCGATTCCTCGATGGGGTCGAGGCGCCTTGCGTCGCGGTTGTTTTTGATGACGAAGTACTGGATGCGGTTCCGTTCGAAGAGCACGATGCGCCAATCGATTCGGCAGTAACCCCGCGCAGAACTATCGTGCTGGCTGATTTAAACTAGAGCCATGCCTGTTTACTCATACGCTTGCAAAAAATGCGAACACAGTTTTGACATTCAGCAATCGATTACTGAGGATGCGCTGACCCAGTGCCCTGAATGTCACGGCGAATTGCGCAAGGTGTTTGGCCAAGTCGGTGTGACCTTCAAGGGAAGCGGTTTTTACCGCACCGATAATGCTGGCCCCGGCGCTTCGAGCAAGAAGCTCGACTGAATCTTTAGCTCTGCTACTAGCCCCAGTGCGGAGGCTTGTCTTCACGCAGCCTTCGATCGTTCGGCCCAGTTGCATCAGGCGCGGTATGGTCTCCCCACGCACGGTCGGTGTCCTCGAAGACTCGAGCCGCAGGCTCTGCGGTAGCGCTTGACTTGACCGGAACGCCCATCGCATCCGCGATTCGCTCGGCCACTGCCTGTGGGTCTGCGAAGAGCTCGAAGCTGTGCACCCGGAAGTACTTCCAGCCCATTGCCTCAAGAAGTGCGGGACGCAGTCGCAGTTTCTCTGACCAGGTTTCGCCGTGCAGCGACCAGTCTGGTTCGACCACGAGTGCTGTTTTGGCAAAGCTGGCCACCAGAGGCAGTCGCTTGGCGAATGAACCGCTCACTCGAATGCCAAGCTTTTGCAGGCGAACGGCTAGGTCGATGAGCATCGGGTCACGCTCGATATCGGTGACCGCACTAGAGGCACCGCCAGCCACCTGCAGAAGTTCAGACAGCAGCGCAGCGCCGTTTTGCAGCTTGTCAACCGGCAGATCCTTGGCCTCGAAGCAGGACACCACGGTAAGGCTCTTGCGCGCGCTGACCAGCAGGTTTGCCAGGTATCGTCGGCTCGCCGGTGCCTGCAACTGACCAAAGTTCGACAGCACTGCGCCGTGCGGGGTTCGGCCGTAACCGACCGAGAAGATGACTCGATCGGCGATTCGGTGAGTTAGGTCTGCCAGTGACGAGACCTCGAAACGCTCGCGCCCGTGAGCGTCAAAGAACGTGGCCAACTCGGCTTGCTTCGAGAGCGATGCGGCGACCGCGGTTCTAATCCGTTCGGCGTGAACCTGGCTCGCCGATGCGACCAAAAGCGAATCCTCAGGATGCCACTTGGCATGGTGAACGATCAGCTCGAGAACCTTGGCAACCTCGCCATCGACGCTCTCGGTTGCGCCTTCCACATTGCTGGTCGCTCTGTTGTCCTGATGCACCAGAACCAGCTCGAGCGCAGATTCGCCCAGGAATTCTGCTGCAGTCGGTTCAAACACAATGCGGTTTTCATAAAACTCTCGGTTCACCAGAGCGCCGGTGGTTTGGCCGGTAGTTCTCCAGGACTTGACCATGCTGACCACATCGAAGTTGTTCTTGGTTACCTGATAAACCGAATGAGTCTCGGCGGGGTGCTCGTTCCGATTTGGTCGCGGAGCAACTTCAAAACCCACGGCTGCGGCAATCGCGTCGTCACCAAAAGAAATCACCTGGGTCGCGCGAGACAAAACTGCCGAGTGATCGGCGATGCTGGCCCCAGCGGCATCCAAGATTAGGGCGACATCAAACTTCTGGTTGGCCGAAATCAACTCGGCAAACTCGTAGGGCGAGACCATGATGGCCGAAGCAAAACTAACCCACACGTCGGGGGCCGCCGACTCGAGTTCTAGAGCGGTGGCCTGACCCGAGCGCAGCACTGCCTTCAACGAGGCCGCCTGTTCGGGATGCGCCGAGAGCGCAGCCTGCCAGCGTTGAGCGAGCTCTGCCGAGAGCGAGATGACGCCGGCTCGCACGTGCTCGGCATCCGTCTGCTTGAATTCGGTTTCGAGTTCAGAGACGCGCTGGTTCGAATAGCTCAAAATCTTGGGGTTCTTCGCCACCAGGATTTCGAGAGCGGTCTGCCACCATGCTTGCTCGAGTTCGGCAGCGAGATTCTCTTTTTGCGCGTGCAGATTCGCAAGGTCTTTGATCAAACGACCGAGTCCAAGTTCACGCAACTCGGCAGCGATTAACTCTCGGTCAGCATAGGTTTCGAAGAAAGCCGTGGGTGCCGAAAGTTCGGCAAGCAACTCTCGAAGCTTCTCGAGCGGCAATTTGGTCAGCGCGGTCGTGTGCAGCTCTGGATCGAGGTGTCGGTGAATCGCTTCGAGGTCACGAACGAGTGACTGATACGCGACCTGAACGTCTGAGATACCGAGTGGCACCTGAGGGGGCGATGCGACCGTCGAGTATTCCAACCAGAGCGAGCGCTGCTTCTCGATGGTTCGAAGTGCTGCGCTCATGTCGCTGACCGACATGCCAGGGCGAAGGTATTCCTTGGCCAACTTCTTCAGTCGCCTGCGATTGCCACCGGACATCTTCAGATTCACATTTGGGTCGTCAAAATCAGCCGGATCCGGTCTGCGTGGGCCGGTTGCAACGATTAGTTCGGTGAGCGATCGGTCAAAAACGACAGGTTGGAATCGGTCAAGTGTTTCGCGAACGCCGACGAAGAGTTTGAGATAGATGCCCCAGTCTTCGACGCTCTTGGCTGGCTTGAATTTGGTTCGCTCGGTGAACTCCGATAGTTGCTCGTAAAGCTTTGGGAAGCTTTCGTTTGCAACTCGGGTGACCAGGGTTCTAACCCCCTCGAGGTCTTCGGCTGAGTCAAATTTCGAGTTGAACCAAGGGGTGTCCTGAGCGCCGAATCTGAAGTAATCGAGGTCGGCTAGCTTGGCAAGAAGTTCAACGGCCTCAGCGCGGTCGGCAAGGGCATCCAGCTTCTCGATTTCGACACGTGCCTTGGTCTCAGGCGCGCGACCCATAGAACTCAACTCGCTCAGCTTGGTGAGAGCATCGTTCGCCGAAATGCCAAGTTTCGAATCCTTGGTCTCGAGCGTCGAAAAGTAGTCCTCGATTGCTGAAACGGATGCGTCAAGCGCTTCTGTGAGTTCCCCGCGCGAGCGCGCTGGGCTCGCCTTTGCGGCCTTCTCGTTTCTCGAAATCGCGGCGATGGTGTCTGTCCAGATCGAGTTTGCTCTTAGTGCGAGCCCGTTCAGGTTCAGCTGCGCAAATCGATCCGAAAGTTCGTTCAGGGTTTGGCGTCTAGGCGCCGAAACGATGACTCGCTTTCCGCTGTTGACGAGGGCAGCGATGGTGTTGACCACGGTCTGCGTGTAACCCGATCCCGGCAGGGTCTCAACAGCGAACGAATGCCCAGCGAGCGCCTTCGAAACGATGTGTCTCTGGGTCGCATCCGCATCGGCCACCAAAAACGCATCCGGCATCGGCGAATTGGCGACACCATCGCGCTGGCCCGATTCGGTGTCACCAGTTTGGCTCAAGAGTTTGGCGAGCGCGCTGTTTGCCGCCCGCTGCGAAGACTCGTCCAGCTTCGCAACTGCATCCTTGAAAGTTGTCAGCGACGGTGCAAAGTTGGCGATCACCAGCACACGTCGAATATCGGCACTGGTGGATGCGCAGACGGTCGCGACATAGTTCATCAAATCGAGTGGCACCAAGTCCGTCGCTTGAGCCTGGCGATAAAGCAACTCGTTTGGGTTCAGCGTGATACCGAACTTGGTTGCCAAGACGCTAATCAGCTCGCGATTGACCACGGGTGCTCCGGCCAGAGTCAACTCGAAATCATCAGCACCGCGTGCAAGCAGACGAATCGGCCAGAGCAAAATCGGCAGACGAAGGTCGTCGCCGTCAGCCGAGAGATCGAAGTATCCGCCGGCCAAGAAGAGGCTGTGCAGACCGAAGTGATCGTCTAGGCGATCGCCCTTCGACTTGATCCGTTTGGCGGCCGCCAGCGACTTGCTGAATGCGAGAGGGTCGCGCACGAGATTAGACAGCATGGTCGGTTTGGCGGTAACGAACTGAGCCAATCCACCCGGGTGGGCGCGTTCCAAATCGATTTGCGCATACGGGTCAAGCAACAGGTTGCGCAGTGGATTTGAGCCGCCGACCGCATCCAGCTCGGCCTTGAAATCGACCCATGCGGGCTTGTGATTTCGGTTGGCGTTTTCGAGCTGGTCGTCCATGTTTCAAGCCTAACTTCGGCAACTGGACAAGGCAGTTTAGACTTGCCTATGACCTTTTTCGCCTGCTGCGAAATCGGGCTCCGTAGCTCAGTGGATAGAGCAGAGGTTTCCTAAACCTTGTGTCGTAGGTTCGATTCCTATCGGGGCCACAAACTGCTTTGACCCCGCACCAAATCGGCTATGCCGCCTGGCTCTCGGTGTGCAGAAACGCATCCCACTCGGGTTCGATCTTTTCTGCGCCTCGAATACTCCAGGCCATTCCGTGTGGCATTCGGGGTACCGTCTTCAAATTCCAACCCAGCTCTTCAAGGGTTTTGTCGCTCTTTTTGTTGTTGCACCTGAGGCAGCAGGCAACCAGGTTCTCCCAGGTGTCTGCACCGCCCTTGGATTTCGGTTGAACGTGATCGATGGTGTTGGCGGTTCGCCCACAGTAAGCACAGCGGTGCGAATCGCGACGGAGGACTCCCCTGCGTGAGACCGGAATGATCCTTGACCCGGGGATGCGCACATAGCGCTGCAGAAGTATCACCGAGGGCAGCTCAAAGTCACGATTGGCGCTGTGAACCATGCGATCGTCGGTGGCAGCCAACACGGTGGCTTTTTGATTAATGACGAGCATGAGCGCTCGCTTGAACGAGACCACGGCCAGCGGTTCGTATCCTGCATTCAACACCAGAGTGCGCATGTTTTCCTCTCGAATTCACCCAAACGGCTTTCAGGTTTTCGCTAGGTAATGGCCGAAACTCGGGAACAAAAAACGCGCTGCCGAAACACGACAGCGCGCTAATTTGAACGCAGTTGACAGGGTTGAACCCGGCAACCGGGAGCGGGATGCTGCAGAGCAAACACATGCTTGGCTGGCATGCGGTCGATCGACATCTCGTCCTCCGAATTGGTTGAGCTATTACCTCTGCTCAGGTTACGCCTGAGCGCTATAGCAACAGGTAATCGACCGCGCGTGTCTAGGTGAAGTTTTGATTACGAGAAAACTCGCTGAGCTGTTAGCCCTTTTGCTCGAACAGGCGAACGAAGTGCACCTTAGGGGTGAAGATTGGAGCGAGCTTCACGGTGTCACCTGGTCGTGGTGCGTGATAGAAGTTTCCGTTTCCGGCATAGATACCGTCGTGGCTGAGGTCATCCATGATCACCAGGTCACCGGGCAGCGCATCTTCAGGCTTGATCAGCACACCCATGCGGTTCTGGCCGTGAACCGAGTGCGGAAGAGCGATACCAAACTGCGCAAAGACAAAGGCGACGTAACCCGAGCAGTCAAAACCGGCAGGCGTGCTGCCACCGAATACGTAAGGGACTCCCACGTAGCTGGCTGCTACCTCAAGCACCTTGGCGGCGCTGATGTTTTTGTACTTCGGGTTGGCAAGGTAATCCTCGGCCGATAGACCCGTGTAGGTGCGATACGCGTTCAGAGTCTCTTGGCGGGCGATTTCCCAGGCCTCGGCACTGGTGTATGAGCCGCGCGCAAATTTGACGGTGTTCACCGCCGCAACAGTGAGCCCCTGGGTGCCTGACTCGGCAACTAGCTGGCTGGCGTCGGTCGTCGCTAGCTGGGCCATCGCAGCTACATCGGGGTTGTATGCGTAGGCCGGCAGGGCGAAGGTAGCCGCCAAGCCACCCGAAACCAGCATCACGGTCAAGTTTTCGATGCGAGCACGAAGTGGTGATTTGCCAGCTCGGTGGCGAATAATGAAGCGGCCCGCGGTTTGACCAGCTTTGGCTTGGGCGTGCTGGTGCTTTACGCGCTCGGCGCGAGCCAGCTTTGCCTGCTTGCGAGCAAGGCGACGAGACGCGCGAGACTCTTTGGCGAGCTGCGCCTCACGCACCGACCGACGACTGCGAAGCTCAAACTCCTCAAGGAGATTCAGTTCTACGTCAGCGCGGTGGCGACCATTGCCTTTTCGGGCCATTGATTACCTCCGGTTGCAGCCGGAAGAAACCGGCCGATCGCAAAGTCCAAGGTTTACTAATGCGATACCGTCAATTTTACCAGACGAGCCCGAAAGTTACTCTGCGGTAACGAACAAATGCACAGATTCTTCACGGGAAAAACGCACAGAAGCCCCAGTTTCCGCGCCTTCCACGGTGATCGCATCCTCTTCAAATGAAAGTCGGATTGACTTGCCCGGCATGATTCCGGCCTGACGCATCTGCCCCAAAAGTTCCATGTCAACTTGAAGGTATTCACCGATTCGACGAAGTTTGTGAGCGCTCTGGCTGGCAATTGCCTCGGGCAGATCCGTAATCGCCACGACGCTGTCATTGCCCGAGTTTGCCAACTGGGAATCCACCCCCAGCTCGTCCAGGCCTGGAATTGGGTTGCCATAGGGCGATTCGGTGTTGGTTCGAATCAACTCGAGGATGCGCTTCTCGACCCGATCGCTCATGACGTGCTCCCAGCGGCAGGCCTCCTCGTGGATGAATTCCCACTCGAGCCCGATCACATCGGCCAGCAGTCGCTCGGCAAGGCGGTGCTTGCGCATGACGGCAACGGCCTCGTGGCGACCGGCCGGCGTCAGCTCGAGGTGACGGTCACCGCTGACGATCAGAAGTCCGAGGCGCTCCATTCGCGCACAGGTCTGCGACACGGTTGGACCCGACTGCTCGAGGCGTTCGGCGATTCTGGCTCGAAGCGGAACCTGCCCCTCCTCCTCGAGTTCGAGGATTGTGCGCAGGTACATCTCAACTGTGTCAATGAGGTCTGCCGTCATAGTGCTTCTATTGTGCCGAATAAACTTGTCAACATGCCTGAAATCACTATTCCCAATGAGTTGCTACCAGAGGACGGCCGCTTCGGTTGTGGTCCGTCACGGGTTCGAGCCGCACAGGTCGCCGCGCTGGCAACCGAGGGCTCAAAACTGTTGGGAACCTCGCACCGCCAGGCTCCGGTGAAGAATCTCGTAAAGCGAGTTCAGGACGGACTTTTTGACCTGTTCCACAAGCCAGAGGGCTACGAAATTGTGCTCGGCAACGGTGGATCGACAGCATTCTGGGATGCGGCCGCGTTCTCAATGGTCGAGCGCAAGGCACAGAACCTCGTGCACGGTGAATTCGGTGCGAAGTTCGCCACCGCGCTCACCAACCCATGGCTGGATGCGCCGACCGTAATCAACGGCACCCCCGGCTCGCGACTCGAGCTAAAGGCCGAGGCCGGCGTGGACTCATACGCCTACGCCCAGAACGAAACCTCGACCGGCGTGGTCACTCCGGTTAAGCGAGTTGCCGGTGCGGATGCGGGTGCTCTGTTCTTTACGGATGCGACTTCGGCTGCCGGAGGTATCGACTTCGACCCGCTCCAGACCGACGTCTATTACTTTGCGCCGCAGAAGAACTTTGCATCGGACGGCGGACTCTGGTTCGCGCTGATGTCGCCTGCGGCAATCGAGCGCGTCGAGAGAATCGCATCCTCAGGTCGTTACATCCCTGAGTTTTTGAGCGTCAAGACCGCAATCGACAACTCACGTCTCAACCAGACTTTGAATACCCCAGCTATTGCCACCCTGTTCCTGCTTGCCGAACAGGTTGACTGGATCAACTCAAATGGTGGACTCGGCTGGGCAGATGCTCGAACCCGCGCGGCATCCGACCACCTCTATGAATGGGCGGATGCGAGTGAGTTTGCAAACCCATTCGTTGCAGAGCCAGCACACCGCTCGCAAGTTGTGGTGACGATTGACTTTGACGACAGCGTGCCTGCCGCCGATGTTGCCAAGGTCCTTCGAGCCAATGGAATCGTTGACGTCGAGCCTTATCGAAAGTTGGGGCGCAACCAACTGCGCGTCGCGACCTTCACCGCAACGGATCTCGCCGAAGTTCAACAGCTCACCAAGGCAATCGACTTTGTAGTCGAAGCACTCTAGATTGAGTAACGTGCGATTTTACGTAAAAGATTCGGAGCGAAAGCCCGATCCAGGACCAGCGGATGTCAATGCTGGCCGCGCAATCATTGTTGGAATCGCACTTTGGGCGTTGGCGTTAGTCGCCGTTCTCGCCTTTACCCCCGCGCAGCTTGCGGCGAATAAAACTTGGTATGCGTTTACGTGTCTTGCGGGAATTGGCCTCGGCATTTTCGCCTGGTTCAAGGTCCGCAACCGCTAAATCATCTTGGCCCGTCGCAGGGTCACTGGCTGACTTGATTTCAGAATCCGTCTGGCTATCGAATTCGTCATCCGTGTTCTCAGCAGAATTGTCTCGAGAATCCTCGTCATTTGCGTCTTCGACGTCGGTTTCGTCTGCCTCTACGTCTTCGTCTTCGGCATCCTCATCGGAATCTTCGTCGTCATCGGCATCTTCAGCCTCTTCGGCAGCCTGACGCTCAAGCTCGGCCTGCAGCGCTTTCCAGTCAGCAAGGCGCTCTGACCATGGCACCCAGTTAGGCGCAACCAGCGAATCCGGCCCAGGGACGAGCAGGATTTCAGAAACAGTCGGCTGCTCTAAACCCTGGTAAATCGTGACTGACCAGCGCCAACCCACATACCCCTTTTGCTTTGATGCGAACAGGTAGGTGTAGGTCTCGTCACCCTCGTCGATGATTTCGATGAAGTCGCCGACCGCATTGCTCGGCGCGGCCGACTTTGCGGCTGAACGAGCTAGATCCAAAAACTGCTGATTAGGCATCCAGGTCATCCGCTACCTTGCGCAAAACGGCAGCGATTTTGCGAGCGTGGCCCGCCTCTGGGTAATGAAAGTTGCCGGCGCGGTCTTTCAGGCTGTCGAGAAGACGGATCAGGTCTTCGACGATTACCGTCATGTCCGACTCTGGCTTGCGGGTGGTCTTGATCAGGCTAGGCGCCTCGAGAACGCGCAGGCTCATCGCCTGAGCACCCTTCTTGCCCGAAAACACGCTGAACTCGACTCGGGTGCCCTGACGCAAAGTGGTTACGCCTGCAGGAAGAGCGCTGGCGTGCAGAAACACTTCCTCGCCCTCATCGGATGCAATGAATCCAAAGCCCTTGGCGTCATCAAAAAACTTCACTTTGCCGGTTGGCATGACTAGACCTCTTTCAAAAATCTGCGGACACCAGTCTAACCGACCGAAACTGGCTCAGCGGGGGTAGCTTTTGGCACGTATCCTTGAAGGATGGCGAAAAACGATCAGTCGCAGTCGAGCAACGAATCAACGCGCGTTGAACGCATCCTCGGTTTCATGGCAGTGGGGCTGATTAGCACCTCGGTTCTGGTCATGATGATCACTTTCATCATCGGACTCGTAGAGAGTTCGCAGAGCGCCAATTCTTACGAATCAATCTCATTGCCGACCGCCCTGGTTGCCTACCCTCAGTTAGGTTTGCCCGCTGGAGCCTTTTGCATCATCGCAATGGTCGCCCTCTCGGTCGTGAGAAGGTCCAAATCAAATCGATAGCAAACCAAATCGCCGGTTCAGCCCATGAGTGAGGTGCTGACCCTAGCCTCACTCTTGAGGGACTCGAGCGATGAGTTTTTGCTGAATCTGACCCGGCAGCGAGGCCTAATCACCTCGAACCTGCGCGACTTCTTCGATCTGGCCGATGCGCTGCTTTCGACTCGCAATTTGCAGTCGGCAATCTCTTCGCTCAGCGCGGCGGAACTCTCAGCGCTCAAGGCCTTTGGCAGCGCTGAGTCTGCGCCTTTGAAAACGGCAACCGCGAATCCTGCATCCTCAAATGCAGAGCCAGCCGTGATTGACGAGCGAGTCAAGGATGCGCTGCTCGAGAAGTGTCTGATCACGAAACAGGCGGATGGGTATCGAGCATTCGAAGCCGTCTCGCAGGTGGTTCAGCAGCTGCTCGCCGAAAAGCAAAACAAACAAACCCACTTGGCGAATCGCGGAGTGTTCAAAGTTGCACAGGAGCCCGTGGCGGCTCGAAGCGCTAAAGACCAGAGCGTGGTCGATCGCGAAGCCGCGGTAACCGCGTTCGAGACGCTGCAGGCACTCACCGAAATCGTGTTCTACTTCGATGCTCACCTGGTGCGAGTGGTCGGCAAGGGCGGTGTCGGATTGCCCGACTTGAAGAAGCTGAGCAGCCGAATAAACAAGACCACCGACCAGGTGCGAGAGCTCTGCGACCTTGCCATGCTGATCGGCTTGATTCGCTTTTCTGAGAAGCGTTGGGAGCTCGGCAGCATCAGCAGCCTGTGGCTCGACTGGAACCAAACAGAGCGCTGGCACAGTGCCGTGGCCGCTTGGCTGCTTGCCCTTGGCCCCCACAAGCAGCGCGAGATTCACTCTGCCCTATCGGTATCGGATTCGATGGCACT
>JACCDN010143004.1_pt1 | contig 19242 bp, 24 predicted proteins | sample 7441691 | NCBI WGS metagenome assembly JACCDN01 (sample SAMN15323439, study PRJNA562643) | freshwater metagenome | isolation source: river surface water | place: USA:Blue River Watershed | collected 2017-08-16 | reverse complement strand
TTGCCATATGGGCCCTGCACCGAGCAACCCGCAAGACCTGCAAGGGCAGCCATAACGACCAGGCTCATCATGAATATGCGCATGATTAGTTTTTCCTCGTGATCGTTATCTTTTCCTGGCTTGAACCGACACCGGACATAAGGATTGCCTTGTCAAAGATTGTATCCACAATGTAGCGATCGCCCTGGACGCGGTAGTTCACCATCTGTATTTCTGCATCGGTAAATAGACCGCCGTCCTTACGCACAACGAGCAGCGCTGGCGCTTCACTCTGCTGCATTGTGGATGGCATTTCGATGATGGTTTTACGGCCATCGTTGTAGACACGAGCAGGCTTCCAGCGCGCTGAGCCTCTTAAGGTATAGCCAAAGTTGAGATTACCCAGGTACTCACCCGTCTGCGGGATCGTGTTATCCTGTCGTACTTTCGCCTCGCGGATCTTGATTGCCTCCCACTTCGCCATCGCCTCTTCGGGATACGTGAAGGATACAAACGGCATCAGCTCCGTGCGGCTCGAACGCAAGCGGAAATGATACGTACGCCGATCCGTAGTGAGAACCAGTGTCGTATCAAGACCCACATCAAGTGGCTTGAGGATCAGGTGAATGACCTGCGGGCCGCCAGAGCCAGTCACGGCCGGTTCGACCGTGTAACGCGGATCGCCCACATTCAGACCGTTGACATTCTCACCGGGTTGCAAAGCAATATCGCACACCTGCAGGACTGCACACATGACAGGATATTGCTTGCCGGGAAAATACGGCCAGTTGATCGAACCGTCAGGGCCCTGAAAAGGCTTCATGCCCTGCCCTTCCTGCCACTTTTTGCCGATAGCAATAGCTGCCATCTCCTGCGGCGTCATTGTCGGTTCGTTCTTCGAGAAATACTGCTCGGCCAGCGGATCGGTGTTGGGTGTTGCAAGAACCACCATTGGTAGCAGGCCGATAAACAAAAAGGAAATTAGCATCTTTTTCATGGCTGGCCCCCAGACTTAAAACAACTGAGACCAGTTGTAATCTTTGATGAAAATGTAGTGCGGGTTCCAGAACATTTGCTGATCCTTCAATTCCGCATCCTGATCCTGATAGATGGTGACAAGTGCACGCATCATATACGGGGTACCCTTGGGTGTGCCGTCGCGTTCACGGATTGTTTCCAGCCAATCCACCTGCCACGAGTTTTGTGACTGCTGCAACACTGATTTAAGTTCGACGTTCACTGTCTCGTTCGCAGCACGGTTGTACGGATTGACTTCTTTTGACCCGTTCAGATATTCGTTAGCTTTGAGCGTGGCCGGATCGTCCGGCGAAAGATATGCGTAGGCATGCCATATTGCCTTACCTTGCAGCTCAGAATCGGGCGTGACCGTACGAATATTGGTGATGAATTCACCCACAGCCGTCCGGTAGTCGTCCACCTTGGCATCAGGAATGTGGTCAGCGCGCGTCATCGAAATCGTGTTGCCGCTCGCGTCTTTTTGATACACCAGGGGGATGAATTTTGACTGGCTACCAATGTAAATAATGCCGCCGACTGCGCCGAGGGCGATAAACAGACACAGAAGACCACCAAAAAAACCGATGGTGCCATACTCCATCATACTACCAACATGGCTATTCCAGGAACGGCGAGCATTCACATAGGGGTTCGTCGTGTCCGGTTTGGGCATTTTTTTGCCGAACGCGCTTTGCAGGTTTATTTTCATGCAGCAACTCCGTAGTCGTTCAGATTCAAGCCCTTGATGCGTAGCCACTCATGCACCCAGGCATCACCATGGGACGCTTCGAGCTTTCTGATCGTGGCAATAGATTCCTTATCGGTAGAACCAATGAAGGCGAGAGCAAGCGGGCCAAGCGCGAGCTGGTACAGACGACGCCCCTTTTCGGAAACGTAGTAGTAATCGCGCTTTGGAACAGCGCCGGAAATAATCTCGATTTGGCGTTTATTGAGGCCAAGACGACCATAAATTTCGGCAGTTTTTTCCTCGCGCGCGTTTGGATTGGCAAGAAAAATCCGGCAGGCCGTCGATTCCGTGATGATATCGAGAATGCCGGACTTTGCTGCCTCAGAAATACTCTGCGTTGCCATTAACACGGAACAATTCTTTTTAGCCATCGAGCGCAGCCATTCTTCGATTTTGCCGCGGAATACTGAGTGAGCCAGCATCAACCAGGCCTCATCGAGAATCAGCAAAGTGGGCCGTGCATCTTCCTCGCCCAGTGATTCTTCGATCCGCATGAACAGGTACAACAGGACCGGTAACATAAATTTTTCGCCAAGGGCCATCAACTGCTCAATTTCGAATGTCATGAAATCGGCCAGGTCAAGACCGTCTTCTTCGGCATCGAGCAAATGTCCCATATTGCCGTCTACGGTATACGGTTTGAGGGCTTCGCGGATTATTTCGTCCTGTACGGTGATAGTGAACTCAGACAGCGTACGCGACTCACTTTTGTGCATGCTCAGGATTGCCTCGGCAATCGCATTGCGCTGCGCAGGAGTTGTAATCACGCCGTTCAACGCAAGGATTGTATCGATCCATTCCATCGCCCACGCGCGCCGCGTGCGGGTATCCAGCCTTGAGAGCGGCGCAAAGGCCAGCTTGTCAGCATTTGATGCGATGGTGAAATGCCGGCCACGAGCGCCTTTACAGGTAGGATACATTGACAGGCCCTTGTCAAATGCGTAGATGCGAGCACCGAGATAGCGCCGCCACTGGAACGCGATCAATCCCAGTTTGGTCGATTTACCCGTGCGGGTCGGACCGAAGATAATACCATGACCGAGATCGCGGACGTGCAGATTGATGCGCATGGGCGAATTGCCGCTTGTCACGCCATGCAGGAGTGGTGGAGCGTTTGGCGGAAATAGCGGCGACGGTGCACGATTTTCGCCCGTCCAAATGGTACTGGTCGGCAGCAGATCAGCCAGGTTCATCGTATTCAGCAGCGGCCGGCGCACATTTTCGACACCATGCCCTGGCAACGAACCAAGGTAAGCGTCCATTGTATTGATCGTCTCCACGCGTGCCGTGAACGCCAGGGCATTGATCGCCTTTTCGAGTCGGCGGGCAGACCGTTCGACTTCATCGCGGCTCTCGCTCATTAGCACGATCACGCTGGTGTAATAGCCCTGTGAAACCATGCCGCTGTTTGTTTCCGCGATGGCCGCCGACGCATCAGCTACCATTGAAATCGCATCTTCATCCACATGGCCGCTGTTTGTATTGAACACCTGATCCAGGAAGCCACGAATTTTCTGCTTCCATTTTTTGCGGAATTTTTCGAGCTGGAAGATGGCCTCGTGGTGATCAAGAAAAATGAACCGTGACGACCAGCGGTATTCGATAGGTAGCTCTGCCAGAGTTGACAGGATGCCTGGATGGGATTCCAAAGGAAAGCCTTCAATAGCGACAACCTGGATGAAATGCCGGCCGATCTTTGGCACAACACCGGTATACAGTTCTTGCCCACCAATGAGTGAATCAATATACATCGGATTGCTTGGAAGCTGCACAGGATGATTCAAACCGGTTACGCAGAATTGCAGCCACTGCAATTGCTGATCATGCGTCATGGTTGAACCGTTTTCCTCTACCATTTTTACACCATGCAAGCGTTCGATCTCGACGGCTGCAGAAAGCCGGCCTTCAAGATTGGCTACCTCACGCTTGAAGTGCTCGATAAGGTGAGCTGTGCGGACCTTATGATTGGGCTTGTCGGCATCATCATTGAACATTAATTCCACGAATTTGCGTTCGACCAGCATCGGCGGGAACCACGTCACAGTGACGATGAAGAAACCTTCATACAACGTGCCTAAATTTTCGAACAACCGGCGACGTTCCTCGTCAATCGCCGCAGATACCGGATCAGGAAAGTGCGAAAGGCTCGGATCGCTGTAACACGGAGCAGGCCGACGCACCGCATCGACGTGAAGCATCCAGCCGTTGCCAAGTGGCGCAATCGCCTGATTGATACGGAACGAGATAAGCTCACGTTCCGCTTCGGTAGCACTTGCATTATCGGTTCCACGATAGAACCAGGATGTCATGAATGAGCCGTTTTTGCCGACAATCACGCCGTCATCAACGACAGCAGCATAATTGAGTAGATCAGCCAAACCTGCGTCCCTGGAACGATGCTTTTTCAGCTTCAGATTGGCATTTGCGCGCTGTATGAGCGAAAACAAAATGATCAGTAGCACAGCACCAGGCACCGCGATGGCGATAGTGATTACCTGGATCATTTGTATTGCTTCCCCTGGATGGCAGTATTATTACGGAACGGCGTCGCACGAGGCGGGTAATAAGGTTTGTACCGCCTGTTGCACAGGTAGATGGAACGCATTTTTGGATCTGCCTTTGCCATCTTTCTGAAAACCCAGAGAGAGGAGAACCATACAGCAATACCGACCCCAGCTGCGAACCAGTCTTGTGCTACGAATACGAGGATGGCGGCCAGCAAACCTGTGAACATCACCAGCTCACGATCCCCACCCATGAACAGGTTATCTCGATTTCCTGCCCTGCGAATGGGGATAGTGCGCAGGGCCATGATCAGACAAACCTCGGTTGCATACGGTCGGCTACTGCGTGAATAAACGCCGTGATTTCAGCGCCCTGTCCCGTGATCGCGGACAATGTATTTTGTGCAGTAATAATGAAGCTCAGGACGAGAATCAGGAAAATGATCGTGCGAAGGAAGCTATTGAGGTCACCACCAAAGATGAGTGTCGCACCCGCACCGACGATACCGACGATAGAGATGGTAAATGCCCACGGACCGGTCACTGACTGACGAAGTTTAGTGAACCAATCATCAGAGGGGAGACCTCCCCCACTCGTGTTTGAAGCCAGCACCGGGTGTGCAACGATGAACAGAAGCATTATGATGCCAAGAATGAGTAACACGCAATTGCTGATGTTGAAGCGAGGCAAAGCGAATTGCATTTGAAATTCTCCTTATAACTTGTGTGTGATATAGCTGCCATTCTCGTACCCATCGATTTCTATAATCCCGTGTACACGGCGGCCGGTCTTGGTTCTGGCGATGTGGACAATCACATGAACCGCCTCGCCAATCAGTGGTTCAATTTCGTTAGGAGCAGAGCTATTACGGGTAACCAGCCCCTTTAAACGGATAAGGGCAGCGTGTTCGTCGTTGGCATGCAAAGTGGCGGCACCTCCTTCATGCCCGGTATTCCAGCAATCCAGCATGTCCAGGGCTTCCGGTCCGCGAACTTCGCCAACAATAATGCGATCCGGGCGCATCCTAAGGATTGTCCTCAGCAGTAATGTCATTGTGATTTCAAGCGTGGTATGGTACTCAACTTTGTTTGCAGCGGCGCATTGGAGTTCGCTGGTGTCCTGGAGAATGGCGAAACGCTCGCCGGGATCGCAGACTACCATTTCATGCAGAACCGCATTGACAAGCGTGGTTTTGCCTGAACCGGTTCCACCAATCACGAGAATGTTCTTGTGTGCTTTAACGGCTGTCTTGATCACATCCACCTGCGCCTGCGTCATGATTCCGGCCTCAATGTACTGATCAAGCGTAAAGATAGCGATCGCCTTCTTACGGATGGCAAAAGTTGGGGCTTCAACGACAGGGGGAAGTTGGCCGGCGAAGCGCGAGCCATCAACAGGCAACTCGCCTTCAAACAGAGGATTCAGACGCGTCACGGTTTTACCGTGATAGCCGGCCAGAGTCTTAACGACCGCATCGGCGCGCTGCGGGGACATAGTGCCTATCTGGCACATCCTTTCGCCCAGTCGCTCCTGCCAAAGGATGCCGTCCGGGTTTAACAGAATCTCGATCGTTTTAGGGTCGTTCAACGCCCCCATGACTACTGTACCTAAATCACGGCGCAGCTTCTCAATAGCGCGCGCATTTACCGACGCGTGGTTTTCTTCGTCCTCCATCGTTTGCCTTCGGAGTGATGTCATTTAATGACAAATTAATTACAAATTAATTACAATAAAAACAATATACTGAAACAGAAAAGCGTGCAACAACAAACGATATAGTAAGCCGTCCATCTAATGGTTTTTAATACAAGGATAGGGATTGAACAACCCAAAAACTAACAGGAATGCTGCAGAAGGGATGAATCAGGTAACGTTAAACAAACCTGGACCGTCTGTTTTTCAGTCAAACAGCCAGGAGAAAAACCATTTAATATCAGTAAGAAATGTATACCGTGCTGTTAACCAGAACGTTACCTTCTGTTGGTGCTACCGTTGTACTCTGTAAGTACTCAACAGCCATGGGGTAGTTAAACGCACCGTTAGTAAGCGTGATGGCTGCCGCTGCAGCATTATTAGGTGTCACAGGATTAAGACTGATACCATCTATCATGCGTAGTGCGATACCCGTTGCAGGATTAGTGCTAGCAGCATTCTTAAATGCATCGGATATTTGAACACTTTCCGCAGTTCCATGAAACACCACTTGAATATTGTCGTTGTAAACAGCATTTTCACAGCCACTGATATTCAGGCTGAAAGATGTGCGACCTGCTGCTGAACGCAGGCCCGTAAAGGAACTTACCGGAACAATGGGCAGCGTTACCGTAGTCCCTGATGTACTTTGCCCGGATAGCGTAAAAGTACAGGTTCCACCAGACACAGAACCATTGAATGTCACATTACCTAACGGATAGTCAGTTGCCTGGCCCTGCCCGGATACCAATATGGCGGATGTGATAACAGCCAGAAGGCTTTTTTTCATAAAATGTATCCTCTATTTTCTTTCAGTACCTGTATTTGATGTATTTTATAACCCCAGTTTATTTGGCCATGGCTGTTGTTGATGTTTAACATTATCATAAGACAAGGAGTTAAGCTGATGTCATCGATTATAGATAATGAATGTCATTCATTTGATTTTTTAATAACTATTAAGCTCATCCCTGACTGTCACTCCCAAAAATCACTTAACCATGCAGGAGAAAAAAGATGAAATTATGTTGTCTATTGTTACTGATGATCCCGCTAATTGCTGTGGCAAATGCTGATAACATCACCACAGAAAAACAACGACCCGATAATTTTGTGGATATAAAAAAATTTATTCCTGACATACAAACAGATATGCGTTATTTTTCCGAACATAATTTTGTCGGGCGAAAAATCAATGGCTATCTGGCGCCGGTGTGTCTGCTGACCATACCGGCAGCTCAGGCTTTGAAGACAGTATCAGAACAGTTACTACCGATGGGACTGACACTGAAGGTCTATGACTGCTACCGTCCACAAACTGCCGTCGATGATTTTGCCAGTTGGGCTACTGAAATCAACAATACGACCATGCGTACTGAATTCTATCCGTTGGTCGACAAAAGCAAACTTTTCAGCGAAGGCTATATTGCCTACAAATCCGGGCACAGCCGTGGTAGCACCCTTGATTTAACTATTGTTCCCGTTAATAGCAAAATTCCAGGCTATGATAAAAAAATGCAGCAGGTTAACTGTACAGCACCGCAATCACAAAGATTCCCTGATAACAGTCTGGACACTGGCACGGGGTATGACTGTTTTAGCCCGGTCTCTCATCCTGGCTATCAAAATATACCCGCACAATCCAGAGCTAACAGATTGCTATTACAGTCTTTGATGATTCATGCCGGCTTCAAACCCCTTGATACAGAGTGGTGGCATTTTACTCTGGCTGATGAACCTTACCCGAATACGTATTTCGATTTTCCGGTTAAAGACTGACTGGAATAATCGTGGAAGAAAAGCCGAGCCCCGCTCCCGTGGTGCCGATAATATCCGCGTGCTGTTTCTGCCATTCATTTAAAGGGATATTTTGCGCCTGGTGTTTTTCACTCAGGCCAATAAACAACCCTTTTGCTAAATCAATGTACCCGGTGGGATCGTAACTGACAGATTGTGGCAGCAGATGTTCTATGTCTCTGACATCAGTCCTAGCATTGCGTTAAAGGCTGGTTTTTTTAATCAGCCGGTGTTTGAGTCTGTCCAGTTCAGGTGCCAGCCTGCGTCGCAAAAAATAACGACCGGCTGTTCCGAGCGCGGTAAAAAAAAGCCGGCCTGTCCATAATACGGCGTTTGAATCAAACGCCAAACGGCGACCATAAAAATAATAGAGGACGAACATACTGACGGGCGACAGTATGCCAGATAACAAACAAAGCAGTGAAAAAAAATTAAGCATCGCTGCCCCACAGGTGCTTTCTGGTGTTCGTCTTTTTTCATAAACAAGAGGAACGATAATGTCAGCCCCGCCAGTAACGCGAGCAGTAATCTGTGCTCCTGCAGGCAGGAGAAAAACGCGATAGCGTTATCACTGATTGCAGATAGTTTCTGCATCAGCTGATTGCTCACTTTGTTCTCTATGTAATTTTTGAGGTAAGCTGAAAGTTTTAGGCCGGGCTTAATGAAATGAAAGACAAACATTATCCGATTCAGGAATCAGATTTTATCAGAGATATTCAGCCTCATATTGTCAGACATTACAAACGTCCTGGACGGTCTGAAGGTATCAGTCATTATCAGTTTTTCTCTGCGGTGCTGTACCTGTTAAGAACGGGTATCTCCTGGCGTGACATTCCTGCTTTTTACGGTAACTGGCACACGATTTATACCCGCTTTAAGCGCTGGAGTGAAAACGGGTTATTCTGGAAGCTGTTTTACCAGCTGCAGCAAAGCAGGAAAATCAGCATTGACTGCACACGGGTGGACAGCACAACAATTATGCTGCATCGTCACGGGTCAGGCCCTTTAAAAAAAAGGGAGGCAGTCGACCGGGAAGAGACGTAAGGGACTGATGACATATCCATTAAAATTTCGCCAGCAGGCACTGGCTATCCGTAAGAGAAAAAATCTTACCTTTAAGCAGACGGCAGAGCGTTTTGGTGTGGGTATAGCCAGTGTTATGCGCTGGGCTAAAAATCTACAACCCGTAACAAAACGCTATAAACCGGCGACAAAAATCAATATAGATGCCCTGGCACAGGATGATGTTGCCGCATACCCGGATGCCTTTCTCTATGAGCGTGCTGCCCGTATGGGAGTCAGCCGTTCAGGTATTGAACATGCCCTTAAACGTATGGGTATCACTCATAAAAAAAAACACTCATGCACCCAAAAATCGACATCGCCGCCAGGGCCCGCTTTCAGGAAAATCTTCGCAGTCATAAAATGGCGGGTAAACCGGTTATCTGAATTGACGAAAGTGGTTTTGCCAGCGACATGCCACGCTGTTACGGCTGGTCTCACGAGGGGCAACGCTGTTATGGCAGACAGGACTGGCTGGCTACAGGAAAATCTTCACAAGGGCCCTGTAAGCTTACTAATTTTTGGTAAAAATTAATTTTTCTACTATCATAAATTAAATATATACACATGCGCCTTTCACGAATTATCACCAACAGTACTAAAGAGGATGATTGTATGATTAAATTACATTATCTTTTCGTAGGGGTCGTGTGCAGCGTTTTGCTTACAATACAGGTATCGGCGGCAACAATGACGGCAAGTGATCTAACAAACGTCCAAACTTGGTGTACTAACAAGAATGGTCAATTCACAATTCTTGGCTCTACGAATGCCGCCGTAGGAGCCCAGTGTATCCTGTCATACCCCCCGACTGATGGTAAACAGGAGGCTGCTGTGAGGACAACATGTACAACCAGCAATGTTGCCAGGATTGCTTTGATCGGCGCAACAGGAACAGGCAGAATAGCTTGCTTACTCTATCCATGATCACTACAGGCCCTGTCCATGGTTAGGAATTGGTATAGTGTTACTTGACAAGCACCTGATTTGTGGTTTCAAAAATCTTCATCAGGGCAATACACTATCACTCCAGCCTATCAGGTGACTGGCCATGATGGCCTGATAGCGGCGCCGAGTTTTAAAGTTGCGTTCCATTTCAACGGCAATACGTTTTCCGCAGGGCAAGGTGATCACGCCGTCAGGGCGGTGTTTAACCCTGAACTGACACAAAAAATTTTTGTGGTCGCCGTTAATCCAGTCTGTCGCTCTTTTTTTTCCAGCAGGATACGTGCCTGCTGGGTATCCAGATGGTGCTCCAGCGCCCAGCCAGTGAGTGATGAAGGAACGAAATAAGGCGGAAATACGGCATCGGTGGATTTAATGACCACCGCAAGACCATCCATGGTGATTCCCCACACTGAAAGCCCGCCAGATCGGGATTCTACAACGTGCTTTTCAATGAATCCCCCGTTTAATAAGTTTTTCCAGGACGCGATAAAGGGGCGTGGTCGACTTAAAATCAAACAGCAGCATCAGATTGGCTAAATCAGTCCAGAAGGATTATCTGCCGCCATACAGGCTTTCATCGTCAGTATCATCGATGTCTGGTGAATGGCTGGCCGGGATGCGTTCTGGTGATGCGTGATTTGCTGCTTCATGTGGCGGTGCCTTCAGTACCAGCTTCATTTCCGTCTGGTCTTCGTTCCCCACAGAGTGAACCTGCAGGGCGCGTTTCTGAACCTGAACGGGGGAAACTAAAGACGCCCGCGGCAATTCACCATTGGTGAAAACATAACCGGCACGCTCTGGCAGGTTTTGCAGCATATTGGTGTCAATATAGCGTCTTTCCGCCTGCCGGATGGTGCGGGCGTTATCCATCACTTCCGTCAGGACCATGATGAAACACAGCATCAGAATCTCAGTATTAATGGCCCTGTCAGGTGTTATCACGCCCACCACTGCAACACCGTCCGAGCAGGAATGCAGTACCGCAATCTCACAGTGCAAAGCCAGAATGCTGGTGAAATTTGTATCACTTCCTGTAGGGATAACGTCGTTGTCCGGTAGTGATATCAGCCCACAGCTATCGTCGCTGTGGGCATTAGCCAATAATAGTGTGGCTAATCAGGGTGGTCACGGTGGTAATTCGATTGCTATGAGCTATTTGCGCCAGATAAACACTCAGGCAACCAATAATTTATCGATACTGAAGCAATGCGATAGCCCGCAAAAACCGTCAGAAGCCTGGATTCAGCAAAATCAAAGTGCCAAGCCATCCAAGGTGGTAATCAGTAAGAAACAGGTATGGGCACGGTTCTGCCACAATAAAATCCCTGAACCGTCCCATGGAACAGGACTACCGGAATATTAAACGCCGGATCCGGCCCATGTTGGGGTTCAAATTTTTATTTATCGGCGTTACTGCGATAGAGCCTTTTTGCTTGCTTCAATCAGAAGTGATGGCATTCTTCATATCGATCCACTTATCCCACGAAAATTTTGGCCACGATGCCGAATCTTTTGCATAGGATGCTATTTTATCAGGATCCACCCAATGCAGGGTTCCAATTGCACCTACGCGATCAGGAAACCGTACACCACGTAGATGGTCTAACTCATGCTGAAAAATTCGTGCAGAAAACCCAACGAGTTCCTCAGAAATATGCTGTCCATTACGATCCTGAGCAGAAATCCAGATGCGATATGACCGTGGAACAAGGCCTATTAATCTTGGATCAACTGAAAAACACCCTTCTTTACCCTCAACTATTTCGTCAGACTGCCAGACAATGACAGGATTAATGTATGTTTTTAATTCCCCGGCACCCGTACCATCTTCCTTGATCCCTGTATCAACGAGAATAATAGGCATATTAATGCCTATTTGCGGTCCAGCGAGGCCAACAAGCATTAATTGATTGGGTGGCCTGTAAGGTTTTGCGGCTTCATAAAGTTGCTCTATAGCGTACTGGACATCTATCTCTGTTACTCGATCTGCTGATAACGGTTTTACTGGCGCCCTTAATCTCGCATCATTTTGAGCAAGCAACACAGGCTCCTGAGTATCTTGTTGGAATAATTTCCTGCCCCCACACCCGCTTATCAGAAAAACAGCTAATAGTACAATAGTGAAATCTCGTAAATAACACTGTTTCATCTTTACCGTTTTAAGAACCATGAAATTTCCTTTTTTATATCATTATTTTTATAAATAAATTCTTTTGTTCCTGTGTACCACATAAAACTGTGCCAGTTTACCTGTAACTGCTTTTATTTAAAATAAGTGGAAAAATAAGAATTATTTTTTATGGCATGTCCTTAATTTGAGTTGAATTAAGGAGTTGAACATCATGCTCATTGTTTTACTACAAAGATATACATTTGTGCCGATGCGCAGGAAATTCGATCGATTTTAAAATTACCGGGGATGAATGCCGCTATTCCATAATTAACCTCAGTTCGGGATAATGCTCAGGTATCTCAATGGCAGACTCGCACCCGTCGCTGTCTGTAACAGGCTGCGCATTCAGCGTCATCGTGTTTTTCATGGAATGGCCGGGCTCGGGAAAAACCAGTCCGGATAGTTTCCGGGATTTAAGCTGCACGCCGTCATCAATCATGCGGGGGAGCTGCTCAGTATTCGTCTGACACGCGGGAATACTGATGACAAAAAACCCCTGCCTGATATGGCCAGGTTTTTTTTGGGGGAAGCTTTATGCTGACAGGGGCTACATCTCGAACACACTGACCCGTAAGCTGAAAGAAAAAGGGATTGATTTAATCACACGGGCCCGGCGAAATATGAAACCGGCAGAGCATACTGAATTTGACAGTGCCTTACTGCGAAAACGCTCTCTCATTGAAACTGTTTTTGATCAACTAAACAATCTGAGCCAGATTGAGCATATCCGCCATCGTTCATCCGGTAATTTTATTGTCAACTTCCTCGCAGGAATCGTTGCTTACTGTATTGCGCCATCAAAACCAAAAAATGAAATGACATATCCATTAGAATTTCGCCAGCAGGCACTGGCTATCCGTAAGAAAGAAAATCTTATTTTCAAACAGACGGCAGAGCGTTCTGGTGGGGGCATAGCCAGCATTATGCGCCGGGATAAAAATCTTCAGCCAGTGACGAAACGTTATAAAGCGGCAACAAAAATTAATATGGATGCTCTGGCGCAGGATGTTGCCACATACCCGGATGCTTGCCTTTATGAGCGTGCTTCCCTTATGGGAGTAAGCCGCTCAGGTATTGTGCATGCCCTTAAACGTATGGGCGTGACTCATAAAAAAAACGCTCATGCACCCCCGCCGTCAGGGCCTGCTTTCAGGCAAAACTTCACAGTTATAAAGCGGCCGGTAAACCTGTCATTTATATTGATGAAAGTGGTTTTGCCAGCGACATGCCACGCTGTTATGGCTGGTCACAGGGACAGCGGGCACACAGGACTGGCTGGCCAGAGGCCATACTAACGCTATCGGCGCCTTACTCAACAACAGACTGCTCAATGGGGATTATTTCAGGGAAACATCAACAGTGATGTTCCATGCATGGCTGACACAGGAACTGTTACCTAAGGTGCCTTCACAGGCGCTGTAATTGTCATGGATAATGCGGCTTTTCATAAACGTCAGGATATTCAGGCAGCAGTGAAGGAAGCAGGTCTTATTCTTAAATATCTGCCACCTTATTCACCTGACCTTAACCCCATTGAGCATAAATGGGCACAGGCTAAAGCTCTTCGCAGAAAGCGGCGCTGTGATGTTGATACCCTTTTCTCTAATAATTTATTTTAAATCAATTTATAAGAGGCAAGCTCTATTCAAATTCACAGCCTCAACATCACGCTCTTATCCAGAACTGAGATATAATTACACTACAACTTATAGACCGTGCTGCAGGTGCTGATTACCCGATTAAAAAACCAGATTTTATCAGAGAAATCCAGCCTCATATTACATTACAAACGCCCCGGACGACCTGAAGGTATCAGTCATTATCAGTTTTTTCCTGCAGTGAGCGGCCAGTTCTTTCTGCAGACTGTCCGGCTTTTCTTCCACGCGCCTTTGCAGGTCTTCCCGTCTGAATTTTCGGTTACTTTTGGGACCGGGAATTCTGGGACTATGGTTGTCCGACTCCGATAACCAAGTATATCTGTCCCATTTGCTCTCAAGGCAATACAGGCGATGCCAGCCCGAAGGGTGCCACAATCAGTTCATGCATGTCATGAACGATCAGTGCTAACGTGTCAGTCTGATTATCCCATCCAGACATCCTGTCAACCAGCAAAGTCATATTAATGTCATCATCCATATTCTGCTGTCCGGATATTGCTACAGTATTATTAGAAGTGGGGCTTGAAGAAGAATTTTCCAAAACCGAATGCATAACGACTTCATTGTCTGTATAGCGCTGAAGGATGTTATCCCGATCTCCTGTATCTTCATCCCATGTTTGTTGACTGCCATCAAATCGATGGGGGGAAGCAGGCAAGGATAATGGTGTAGTAGATTGTGATAATCCTGTTATATTCCGGTCATTATACCCTGCCGGTGACTGTCTATTGCCGTCAACAGTAACGGATATTGGCGCAGTGATAGATCGTCGTTTGTCAATAATAGCCAAGGTATAAGATAACATCCCTAATGATAGCTTACTGTCATTAAGCAGTTTCTCCCGATTTACCTGGCGCAACCGTGCTGGTTTTTCATCTGCCTGTTTAACATAGGGAGCATAAATATTACCCAATTTGTCTATTATGTAGAGATGTTGCCAGGATGCGCCTTTGGCAAAATTAGCAATGACTATCTTCTGGTGTCTTTCCGGATCTTTAGGCGCAATCAAAAAGTGATTGTCTGAAAGCTGTACCTTAACGTCATGCGCGAGATCCAAATCCCCTAAATCCAGTATGTCTGTTTCCTGCAATTGCGCGTAGTTATTAACTTCAAAGACATCATCTGGCATGGCATTCCCGTATGGTAGTACAGGATAAAAATCCGATCCTTCTTCACCGGTCAATAAACCTGTAGCCGCTGCGATCACATCGTCACCACCGCCACCATTAAGAGTATCTTTGGCTACCCATCTGTTTTTATTATTTTTGTTAATTTTTTTCTGCCAGCCTTGCAAAGTTTTAATCTGTTCAGGTGACAAATCAGTAACATATTCTGGCAATTTGTTAAAATCAGACGGCAGGCAACCCCATAATTGATTGGCATGCTCATTGCCCGTAAAAAATTCACTACTATTCATATGCCCCATTAAATTCTCTATCTCTTTCAGCTGATAATAAGTATTCCCTCCGGTAAAATAACCTCTATTTTTTCCACCAATTCCTGCAGTCAAATTAGCTGTGTAAGCCCCAACAGCAGGGTCATCCAGTATGATTACCCAGTCTGATCCCTCGTCACCCTGTAATTCGCTGACGGGAGCATCAGGTGGCGCAAGTTCCCTTACCAGTTGCGTGAGCAGATAAAGATCAGGGTACCGGGTACCCGAATAAATTCCTGCCCTACTTTTTTTCTTCATTTTGATAATGCCCGGGCGGTTTTGCTCTACTGTGGCGATATCATGACCAATACGGGGAAATAGAATTTTGTGGGACTCAAAGGGTACTTGAGGACCGGATATTTCCAGATAATCCTGTGCTGGGATTGCATTTTGCGTCAATGGTACAATGGAATAACGCGTTTTATTTGTGATGGTTGTCATGCAAGATCTCCTTATCTTTACGATTGACTGAATGATGGTTGACTTAATGATAAAAGTTAAAAAAACAGGTGATATGTCTATTATCCTAACAGGATCTGCAGATAAACTGCCTTATTGCTGTGACTGTATTGCGTGTTCCTACGCAATTTTTTTGTCTTGTCCTGGGCATCATTAAAATGATTATCATCTGATAAGCTTGGTTTAATATGATACCCCTGCTGCTTTAATATCAATAGCTTGGCATCCACGATCGGCGAAGATACTGACAGTCAGTATCAATACGGCCCTGAGGACGTTAAAAACTCTCCTGTCACTTACTGAAACTGACTATTCGCTTGAATGGCCTGGCACTTTGATTTTGCACCCCTCACCGAATCCGGATCACGGGTGGTTTTTTTAGATGAAGGGCATTGCTCCAGTATCAATATATACTGAGTTGCCTGGCTGTTTATCTTGTTCAAATAATCAATAGCATTATTATTCTTCTGACCACCAGCCGCCCTATTAAGACCCTCGCCACCAATCACACTACCAGCTACCGTACCGAGGTTCCCACCACTAGCCACACCAGGAATAGCACCACCGCCAAACCCAGTGTTCCCACCACCAATGGCACCAGCAACCGCACCACCAATACTCTGACCACTGCCACCTGCTAATTCTTTCAGCGACGATAGCTGTGTACTGATATCATTACCGGATAACGGCTCCATCCTGGAGGATGGCGATACAAATTGCGCCAGCGAGCTGGCGTTGCACTGTAAGATTGCAGCACTGCATTCCTCCTCGGACGCTGTTGCAGTAGCGGGCGTGATAATACCTGACAGGGCCATTAATACTGCGATGCTGATGCTGTGTTTCATCATTGACCTTTCCTGATATTTTTATTGACCAACTTCAGTATAGCTGTCTGGTATTCTCCTGCTGCAAAAGGTTACCGGGACTCAACAGCTAACGTATTGCAAGAATAAATAAACGCGGAAATGGCAAAAGCACCTTACCATTTGCTAAAGCGGGATAAGCCCCTGCTATGGCTTTAGTATAACGATCAAGATATTCTACTCGTTCATCCTCGTTAAGAGGGTGTAAAAAAGGCATGAGTCCGCTTCCCTTAAACCATTCTACGATAGCTTCAGCACCACCGGTCAAGGGATGATAATAAGTCGTACGCCAGATATCCAACTTATTGCAGTGCGAACTCAGTTTTTCAAAATACCAGTCCACGCTATATCCTGGTGCACGCACCTTAGCTGAATTTGCCAATTTATTTGCCCATGGGCCATGGGTTGCAATGTCGCACATTAATTGATACGCGGGTTCTGCGAGGTTATCCGGCATCTGAATGGCAAGGCACCCACCCGGGTTAAGCCTGGTGAGAATAGCGGGCAACAAAACGGAATGATTGGGTAACCACTGCAGTACCGCATTGGCAAGAATGACATCAAAGGGACCGGTATCGTTCCATTCTGCAATATCGATTAAATCAAAATGCACTTTGGGTAGTCGCTTACGCGCCGCTTCGAGCATATCCAAAGAGCTATCCAGTGCACTGACCAAGGCCGTTGGAAAACGCGCGGCGAGAAGTTCTGTTGAATTACCCGGCCCACAGCCGATATCAATTACAGCACGGGCGTTTATCTCAGGAATTACAGAAAGCAGATCACGGACTGGCCGTGTACGTTCATCTTCAAAACTGACATATTGCTTTGCAGACCATTCCATGATTTAACCTCGTCTTGTTCTGAATAACCAGGGTTTATGTCGATATTAAGTCTTGGTATTAGGTAGATCCATTTAAGTGTGAATCATGCGGCTTCTTTTATCCATGTTTCGTTTCGTGTTGTTATTAACAATTGTATGTTGTAACTAAAGTATAAAACACAGGTATTCACCTACTTGCTTCAATTTTATTGCTAACCTCCGGTCAGTTTTACCTTCATTCCCCAAACCTCAAGCCATTGCTTCATCAAGTCCCGTCTGTCGCTCTGTATTTCAATCACCCCGTTTTTGACTGAACCACCACAGGCACATTTTTTCTTCAATTCGGCCGCCAGTTGCTCCAGCATCCGGGTATCAATGTCAATACCGGTAATTAATGTAACTCCCTTCCCTTTACGCCCACGGGTCTGACGCGAAAGACGCACTATGCCATCAGATACAGGGCGGGCAGGTTTTATCTCCTGCTCTTTGATACGGCCACGATCAGTAGCATATACCAGCGGGTTATCATTCATCACTGGTCGCCTCTGACAGGGAAGCGCGGATCTCACGCAATGCCAGTGCGGGATCGGCTGACTGAGTGATTGGCCGTCCAATCACCAGCCAGTCAGCACCGGCTGCCAGTGCCTGTACGGGCGTCATTATCCGGCGCTGATCATCTTCAGGGCTGGTCTGCAGGCGGATGCCGGGCGTTACCAGCTGAAATGCCGGACCACAGGACACTCTTAATACAGGTGCTTCCTGTGCCGAACAAACTACACCATCCAGATGGCAGTCACGGGCGATCTGTGCCAGCAGTTTAGCCTGCTCAGTTGGACTGACAGAAATACCCACTTCTTGTAGATCCCGACCCTCCAGACTGGTTAGTACCGTGACTGCGATTAACAGGGGTGCCTGTTGACCATAAGGCTGCAATGCATCTTTGGCGGCTATCATCATCCTGATACCACCACTGGCATGGACATTGACCATCCATACCCCCATTTCTGCAGCCGCAGCAACTGCCTGGGCTGTTGTTTTCGGAACGTCATGAAATTTTAGATCAAGAAATACCTTAAAACCACGCCGTTGCAGAGAGTGGACTAACTGAGGCCCAAACAGGGTAAACAGGGTTTTTCCCACTTTTACATGACAGTCCCGGGGGTCAATGCTATCCACAAATGCCAGAGCTGTATCCTTACAGGTATAATCCAGCGCGACAATAAGGGGGGATGCTTTTTCTTTATGATTACTTAATAATTTTTTATAATTCATTGTATTAATTATTTATTCCACGTATTGGCTTAACCGATGTCCATGCCTTACATGAAGGGCACTGCCAGTAAAGTGCCTGGGCAGTAAAACCACATTTGTTACAGCAGTAATGGGGATTGGTGCGGATCTGCTCAGCCACCATCTCTCTCAGTAATAACAGGCTTTCTTTGGCCCGGCCTTCTTCAGCTTCTACCAAATGGTAATCCATCAAGCGCTGGAACAGATGCAAGGTAGGGTTACGCTGTAACTGACGATGAATCCAGATCTGTGCCACGTCAAGACCATCCTGTCGTTCCATAATATCGGCCAGCATTAATTCCGCCGTTGCACCCGTATTTTTTTCCACACAGCGCTTGAGAAAATCATGCCATGTCTCCGGTTGCCTCATCTTTTGATAACAGTCATGCAATTCAGATAATATTTCACCGACCATTTCACTGTCCTGTTCCAGAATCCGTTCAAATACATCAGCCGCCTTGGTAAACACACCCTGCTTCATGAAAATGCGGCCCATCATTATGGAAACACGGGCACAGTGCTGATCAGCACTATACGCTTTTTTGAGCAACAGCATGGCATTATGCAGATTATCAACCTCCAATGTCTGGTATGCCAGTTCACAATAAAAGTGTGCTATCTGAGTCTTTTGGTACGTTTTATCAAATTTAACCAATTTTTCAGAAACTTCAATGGCCTTTAACCAGTCGCTGGTCACCTGGTAAATCATCAACAGCTGCTGCAGCGCATTGGTACGAAAATCATTTTCTTCAAGTAATTGCATGAACATCACTTCAGCACGATCGTACAGGCCTGC
>JACCDN010611214.1_pt1 | contig 19250 bp, 14 predicted proteins | sample 7441691 | NCBI WGS metagenome assembly JACCDN01 (sample SAMN15323439, study PRJNA562643) | freshwater metagenome | isolation source: river surface water | place: USA:Blue River Watershed | collected 2017-08-16 | reverse complement strand
TTGGAAAGTTTTCAAATGCGCTCTGGGTGACTTTCAACATGCGCCACGCTTCGCTCAGGTCTTGGTCATATTCGGCGCGGTCGATAAAGTCAGGAATCTCTCCGGCACCAAATCTTGGGCAAGCGCAGGTCCAGTGGGCACCCATGCCGCCAACGTTTGCCGACATCGCTGTGGCCGGCATTTGTGAGTCGGGCTTTTCTTCAACCAAGAATGTTCCCGGGCGAGCGGTGACCACACCGGTGTGCATCTTTGAAGCGTCTTGCGCCTCGCCTGCATGCGGGCCTTGGCAAAGCTTCTGGGCCTCGATCATTTCGGCATCGGTATCTAGGGTGCGCACGTGTCGGCCAAGCGGCTTGGTGGCCGCCGGGCCAACTTCAAACATGGTTATTTTGACTTGAGGGTTTAGGTCGTGGAGTTTTTTAGCGAACGCCGAACCAATCGGCCCCGATCCAACTACAACTACATGGCTCATTTGCCATTGACCATAGCGGGCATGTTCCCCACCTCTACCCAACCTTTTGATTTAACCGAGCGAAGTACTGCATCAGCAAGCTGCGCACCGCGAAGACCATCGGCAAAGGTCGGCATGACCTCTGACTTTGGAGCCCCACCCTGGGCCGAATAAACGTCTGACACAAAGTCATTGAAACAGGTTTGGTAGCCCTGCGGGTGTCCGGCAGGCAAAGAGTTAGAGCGAACGGCAAGACCCGCCTGAGAGTTAGGGTCTCGTCGAACAATCTTGTTGTCACCAAGCGTGCCCACCCAACCGGTTTCTGGGTGCTCCTGGTCGAACGAATAAGACTCTTGGGTGCCATCGAACGAGAACCAGAGGCGGTTTGACCTACCGGCACTTGCCTGGCTAATTACTGCTGACCCAACTGCACCCTTATCGGTCTCAAAGGTGACCAGTGCACCATCTTCGGTGTCGCTGTCGTGCACCTTGGCCATGTGAGCGTTTAGCTTGGTCACGCGGTGTCCGGTTACGAATTCCATCAGGTCAAACCAGTGCACACCGATGTCGCCAAAGGCGCGGGTTGGGCCACCCGCGGCAGAGTTGCTGCGCCAGTTGGTGGTCATAGATGCGGCCAGCCAGTCTTGAAGGTATGAGCCGTGCAACAACCACAGGTTGTTCTCGGTGTTCTCGGCGATGCGCTTGCGCAGCTCGAGCACCATGGCGTGATAGCGGTAAACAAATGGAACCGCAGTGACCTTGGCATGGCCGGCGATGTCGGCAAGAATCTGGGCATCTTCTACGCTGGTTGCCAGCGGTTTTTCAACAATCACGCTGATGCCACGATCAATCGCAGCTTTTGCAAACTGAAGGTGAGTTGAGTTTGGGGTGCAAACGTGCAGGACATCGGGTGCTGCATCCAACAGTGCATCAACCGAGGCAAAACCCTTGGCGCCTCTAAAAGTCGATGCGAGGCTCTCTGCCTTTTGAAGCGAGCTGCCGGCAAAACCGATCAGTTCGATTCCGTTTGTTTGAATGGCCTGGCCGTGAACGGCGCCCATGAAGCCCGTTCCAATAACCGCTGCTTTCATAGCCGCTCCGCCTTTACACCGTTGGTAACCGAAGAATCCACACTGATACTTCGGTAGCCAACCGCTACACTTAAGTTCTAATCGACCATCTTCTGATGGATACATTCAGTCTATTGTCGATTTTCGACAAAAGTCAATTTGGGTCGATAACGATTTGGTAAGGGTGGGGCTAGCTTGAATTCTCCAAAAACCGTGGTCTCGGTCGATGAGATGACCATCGAAGAGCATGATGCTTTGTTCGTGCTGACCGAGTTGGTTCGCACCGGTCGCGCTCAGACGCGTTCAGACCTTGGGCGCCTTTCAGGCTTGGGTCGAAGCATTGTTACTCAACGCGTCGAAGAAGCGTTGAACCTTGGCCTTCTCGAAGAAGCCGACTTTGGTGTGTCTACCGGCGGCAGAGTGCCACGAACGCTGCGATTCAAATATGAAATTGGAACGTTTGTGGTCGTCGAATTTGGGGCGCGCAACCTGGGCGTTGCAGTGACCGACCTCGCAGGCAAGATTGTGGAAAGCGTTCACGAAAATTGGGACATCACCGAAGGCCCCGACAAGTCTCTCGACCGCGTGGTCAAAATGGCTGGCGCCCTCATCAAGAAACACAACCTTCCAGACGTTTGGGCCGTGATCATTGGAGTTCCTGGACCGGTTGAGTTTGAGACTGGCAAACCGGTGGCTCCCCCGATTATGCCCGGTTGGAACGGCTATGACATTCGCGCCTACATGTTGACCGCCTTTGGCGCGCCATGCTGGGTTGACAATGACGTGAACCTGATGGCACTCGGCGAGCAAGCGGTCTTGAAGGCGACCAACCAGCACGGCACTGCCGCAGACAACCTTTTGTTCGTTAAAGTTGGCTCTGGCATTGGCGCAGGAATCATTTCGGGCGGCAAAGTTCACCGCGGGGCCAACGGCTCAGCTGGTGACATTGGCCACGTGGCAATTGCCGACGACAGCAAGGTGGTTTGCCGATGCGGTCAGATTGGTTGCCTAGAGGCAATCGCCGGCGGTTGGGCTTTGGCCCGCGACGGTGAAATTGCCGCCAAAGATGGCAAGTCGGCGTTTTTGGCCGATCGCCTAAAGAAGAAGGGCTTCCTTTCACCAATCGATATCTCAGAGGGCGCTAGCACCGGCGATGCCTACTGCATCGAAGTTGTTGCGCGGGCCGGGCGCGTGGTTGGCGAAACCTTGGCAACGTTGGTGAACTTTTTTAACCCTGGCATGTTGGTGGTTGGTGGAACAATCGCTTCGACCGGAGACCTGTTCTTGGCCGCCGTTCGCCAGACCGTTTATCGCCGCTCGCTGCCGCTGGCGACGAGAGACCTGCGCATTGTGCCGGCAAACCCTAATCATGAAGAAGGTTTGATTGGTGGCGCTGCTTTGGCTCAGACCGAAATCTTTAGCCGCACGCACATGAACAAGTGGATCACCGCGAGTTCACCGCGATCGCTGATTTAAAGAAAAAAAAGGGCACCCATTGGGTGCCCTTTTTCTTACGCAGAATGGCAAGCGTTTAGCTCTTGATTCCGCCTGAGAAGCCCTGGATGAACTTCTTCTGGAAAATCAGGTAGACGATGGTGATCGGGATCATGGCAACGATCAGCACAGCGAAAATGTTGTTCCACTCGATGTTGAACTCGCCAACATATGAATAGATGACCACTGGAAGCGTCGGGTTCTCTGATCCACCCAAGAAGATCAGCGGAGTGAAGAAGTCGTTCCAGATGATGATGCCGGCCATGGTTGCCACCGTGCCAGTGGCCGGTGAAAGCAATGGGAACACAACCTGTACGTAGGTGCGAAGGCGCGAGGCACCATCGATGTTTGAGGCCTCTTCGTATTCAGTGGGCAATGCTCGAACAAACCCCGCGTATAAGAACACTGACAGCGGCATCAACATTGCTACGTAGACAATGCCCATGCCCCAGGGGCTGCCAAGCAGACCAAGGTTTTTGGCGCCAATGTAGAGCGGAACCAGGCCAAGCTGGGCGGGAACCACGATTCCGATAAGAATCATGTAGAACGCGGTCTTGCTGAGTTTAGAGGTTCGACGAGTCAGCACGTATGCGGTCACGGAACCGAAAATTATGAGCCCAAACACTGCGATCACGACAATCAACATGCTGTTGAAGAGACCCAGATACAAAGTTCCCGATGTCTCGGATGCGAGCACGTAGGTGAAGTTGTCGAGAGTCGGATTGGTAGCCGGCATGAAAGCTGGGGTGTTGATGCTGTCTTCGCGGGTCTTGAGAGCAATGTTCACCAAGAAGTAAAAAGGAGACAGCAGAATCAGAGCGGCAATCCAAACCAGGATCTCGCGAAGCAGAGTGAGTTTTGTGTATCTGTTCATGATTAGTTGTTCACTCCACGATCGCGGGTTAGATAAAGCTGAATACCGGCGGCGACGAGGATTACCACCGAGAAAACCAAGGAAATCGCGGCACCATAGCCGTAGTTCATAAACTCATAGGTGTTTCGGTAGATCACCGTCGAAAGCGTGTCAGTTGCTCCAAACGGCCCACCGTTTGTCATTGCCTTGACCTGGTCAAAGATCTTTAGACCGCTGGTGAGTGCAAGCGTGGTGTTGATTGCGATTGCCGGCTGGATCATGGGCATTGTGATGTGCTTGAAGCGGCCCCAGATGCCAGCACCGTCGAGTGCGGCCGCCTCTTCGAGCTCTTGAGGAACCAGAGCCAGGCCAGCAAGGTAAATGACCATAGCCATACCGATGTGTTGCCAAACCGCCACGATCAGAACAGCCACCAAAGCACTTTCAGGCTCTGCCAGCCAGATGCGCTGCATGTCTTCGAGGCCAAGAGCCACCAAGACGCCGTTGAGTGGTCCGTCGAAAGCAAATATGTATTTGAAGATGTAGGAAACCGAGATGGCACTCAAAACCACGGGCAAGAATAGAAGCGTTCTTAGCAGGTAGCGAGTTTTTAGGCCTCGGTTTAGGGCCAGGGCCAAAAGAAGGCCAATCACATTGGTGAGAACCAAATAGCCAATAGCGAGAAAAGCTGTGTTTCCAAGCGAAGCCATGACCTCGTAGTCGTCAAGGATCTTGCTGAAGTTTTCGAGACCTACCCAAGTGAAATCACCGATGCCGTTGAAGTCGGTGAATGCATAAGATGCACCCAGGAAAGTTGCTACGTAGTGAACCGAGAGCACCGCGGCTAGGCCAGGGAAAGCCCACCACCAAGAGCCGTGAACCACCATGCTCTTGTGCTTTAGGGCAGAGGCCCCGGGCTTGCGCCCAGGGCCTCTGTTGAGGCCAGATCTCTTTGGAGAAGTGGTAGCTGTCTTTTCCAGAGTCTCTGACATCATTTCCTAATTGCTAGTTGTTACAGGTTGAAGCTGGAGTTACTTCCAGGCGCGGTCTACGCCCAGCAGCACCTGGTCGATGATTGCGCGGCCAGTTAGCAAGCCCTGGATTCCGGTGCCGAGGCGAACGTAAACCTCAGGTGCTGCCCATGCCTGGTTAGGGAAGGCGTAGGTCATGCCCGACTTCAGGTAAGGAGCAATCTCCGAGTACTGGACTGGAATCTTAGCTGGGTCGATTCCCTGAACCGGTAGGGTCCCTGAAACCTTCTGGTAAGCGCTCTGGCCTTCGATAGTCGAAGCAAAGTTGATAAAGACCTTGGCTGCCGCAAGTTTCTTGGTCTTAGCGTTCACGGCGAATGCGTAGTTGCTTGAGACCGGAAGACGCTTTGAACCTGGGAAGATACCAGTCTTTAGGGTCCACTTCTTTAGGAATGGAATGTTGCTGAAGGCAACAGAGGTTCCACCTGGAACGAAAACCGAGTAGGTCTTGCCAGCGAAGAAGCGGTCATCGATTGCATCCTTGAACCCACCGGCTGCGGCGCCATCCTGGAAACAACCGGCTGCGGTCATCTGCTGAATCTGGGTCATGACTGCGCGCCATTCCTTCGACTGAGTGAATGAAACCTTGCCAGCCGCGCGAAGCACGTTCCAGCCGTCGCCCTTTGCATAGACGTTGGCACCAGACATACCCATGATCATCAAACCGTTGTTCGCATACATCGAACCGGCTAGACCAAAGAAGGTCTTGCCCTTGTCGCGGGCAACCTTACAAGCTGAAAGCAAGCCTGCAAAGGTGGTTGGCCAGGTTAGGCCGTCTGCTTCTAGAACGGATTTGTTGAAGATCATTGATCCAGCGGTTTGGTCAAGAGCCACTGCGTATGTCTTGCCACCGGCACCGAGCACGTTGGCTGCACCCTTTGGGTTTGACTTGGCTGCGTTGGTCTTTGACAGGTCGGCAACGTACTTTGCCTTGATGAAAGGAATAAGAGCGTTTAGAACACCGTTGCCCGGCTGAACCATGAAAACATCTTCAGCGTTTGCGGCGCGAAGCTTGGTGACTAGGTCGTTTGGGTAAGTCGCGTTTGCGGTTTCAACGAGCTTGGCCTCGTACTGAGGGTACTTAGCGTTGAACGCGTCGACAATTGCCTTATAAGGAGAGGCAGCGCCACCACCAGGAATTGGTGCGGTAACAGTGAATGTGTTTGCTGCTGTTGCTGCCTGAGCCGAAGCGCCGAACCCTACCAACGCAGATGCGGTTAGCAGAGAAACGGCGACGCTGGCTACAGCGCGCTTTGTTGCATTTCTCATCGAAGAACCTTTCGTGACTTCTTTGTCATACCTCTGGAGATTTCCAAGGGCCGAATCTACTTACGTGTAGGACTCAATTTGAACTCTACCCATACTTGCGTTGATTTTCGACAAAAGTAGTGTCAAAAAGACCAACTGTTATGTTTCTGTTAGATATAACTTTTTAGCGCTAACAATTAGCTACTCTTCAAATGTATCTTGGGCAGCGTCAAGGCCAAAGCGAAAATGATGATGTAAGCGATTGCCGAATTCAAAAAGATCGGATGGAAGGCCTCGAAGTAAGCGGTCTGTACCTGGGCACGTAGGGCTGGCTCTAGCTGGGCGATGGCCTCGGGTGAAATGTTTGAACCGGTGAGACCTTCAGGCAAGGCCAATTGATTCAGCAGCGCAACGGCACCGAAGCCAAAAATGCCTCCCGAAATGGTCGAAACAATGGCACCCGACATGTCACGCACAACCGAGAAGGTTGAAGTGATCGCACCCAAAAACTTTTCTTTTGTGTACGCCTGGGTAAGGGTTAGGTTGAGCTGCACGTAGGTGCCTAGGCCAATGCCGCCGATCACTAGGCAGGCAACCAAGAACCAAGGCCCAAGTTGCGAACCAAATAGATAGGCCAACAGCATGCCGATGCCGGCAACCACGCTGCCGATCACCGGGAGCTTGGTGTATCGACCGGTCTTGCCCACTCGACGAGTCGTGATTAGCGAGACTCCGAGCATTGCGAGAATCATGGGGCCAAGTGCCAACCCCGCTAACCAGCCTGGAACGCCGTATGACATTTGAAGCAGCGACGGCACATAGCTAGCCACGGCAAAAAGGTTTGCGCCGCTCAACGCCGAAATCACCAAGGCTGTAATGGCACCTCGGCTGGCGAAACTGCGAATCGGGATGATGGGGTTTGGCGCTTTGAGTGTGCGCCAAAAGAACAACACCAGCGCCAGCACAGCAGCAGCAATAAACGCATACGCCGGCGTGGAATTGTTGCCGATCGAGGCGGTGAAACCATTGAGTGCAAAAATGAGCGAGCTGCTGGCGATGATGAACAGAATCAAGGTTGAAATGTCGAACAGCTTGCCCGGTTTCAACTCTTCGTTTTTTGGCAAGACTTTGGCCACCAGAAGAATTGCAACGAAGCCGATTGGAATGTTAATGAAAAACACCCAGCGCCAACCGAGCGCCTCGGTTAGAAAACCGCCGAGAATTGGGCCGGCAATGGTTGCGATGGCCCAAACCGCGCCAAAACGAGCCATGTATTTAGGGCGCTGACGCTCTGGCAACATTGAGCTGATGATGGTCATCGGCAGCATGCTGAGGCCAGCGCCGCCGAAACCCTGCAGAACTCGAGCCAAGGTCAGAACCTCGATGTTTGGCGCGAGCCCGCAGAGTAGCGACGAGGCCAAGAAAATGCCGACCGCCCAACCGAACAGTTTTCCGGAGCCGTACTTATCGATCAGTTTTCCATAGACCGGCAAGGCCGTGGCGGTGGCGAGCGAGTAGCCAACCAGAATCCAGGAGATGTTTTGGGTTACACCAAAGTCAGAAACAACGTTGGGCAGAGCGGTGGCGATGATTGAAACATCGAGTGCTCCAAGGAGCATCAAGATCGCCAGCGAGTAATAGAGGCGGTTGAAGTGCGCTGGAGGTGTGTACTTCTCCATTACTTAAGCTCAGACACGAGCTTGTGGGCGCCTCGAACCGCAATGGCCACGCTGGTCAAAGTTGGGTTTACGGCATTAGCGGTCGGAATGGTTCCGTTGCCTCCTGTGTATAGGTTCTCGTAATTCCAAACCTTCGAATAGGTGTCGCAGACGCTGGTGCCGTCATCCTTGGGGCCAATGCGGTGAGTGCCCATGTAGTGCAGGCTGGTGCCCGGGGTCATCAGACGAGGCTCGCCCATTCCCGGAACGAAAGCACCGAGAGCGTTGGCGGCTCGGTGCATAAACACCTTCACGTCTTCCATTTCTAGTTCTTCGCGCTCGGTGAGAGAGTATTCGACATTGATGTTTGGGAACCCGCGGTAATCGAGCTCGTTGTCATCGAAAGTGACTGCATCTTCGAATCTAGGGAACTTTCGACCTCCCCAGCCAGACATTGCGAAGCCATACTTGTGACCCTTTAGCGGGCTGTCATCGGCAATCGGGAAAGGCGGCTTGGTGACATACATGATCTGAGCCGAGTATGGGTGCTGGGGTTCGACAAAGGGAACACGAGTGACACCGCTAACCGGGTCGCCTGGGCTTAGAGCTGCCAACGCCTTTTCGGCTTCGTAGTCGGCGTCGCTGGCGTAAGCCTTAAGCTTTTCGCCATCGAGAGCGATCGAGCTGAAGCAGACCGGGTGCTCTGTTAGGTAGTGACCGAGAGCTTTAGGCCGAACGCCAGAGGCCCAAAGCAACTGCGGGGTGCGCATGGCGTCGGCGGCAACCACAACTCGGTCGGCAAATAGCTCTGACTGCTCACCGGTGACTGCGTCTTCTAAAAGAACACCAACCGCCTTGTTGCCCTCGAACAAAATTTTGCGAGCCATAGTGAGTGGCTTCAGGGTGAAGCGCTCAGCCAACGGGTTCCCCTTGTCGATCAGTGGGCCAAAGACGAAGTCGGTGCCACCCCAGATCATTCGGCCATCGGGCAACTCCTCGGCCGAAACCGGCAAGAAATATGGCTCGTATTTGTCGGTCGAGATGTCTTTGAATTCGTCTTTGAGAGCTGCACGAATGGCGGCACCGATGGGTGACTTGCTAAACGGAGTCTTGTTGGCTCGAAGCAAGACCTCGGCGCGAGAAATCATGGTTTCCCATTCATCCTCGTCAATAAAGTCGATCTTTTCGCTGAACTCTGGGCGCGGAACCGCGCAGGTCCAGTGGGCACCCTGACCGCCAACGTTAGTTGAGACGGCAGCCATCGGGAAGCTCTTAGAGTGCCCACTGCCTGTGCCACCGAAATCAATCAGGTGGGTGCCCTGCCTTGCGGTCAGGGTGCCCTCCTGCAGATAGGGAAGACCCAGTTTTGCGCGAGTTTCTTCATCGGCCTGAGGCCCTTGCGACATGGCGCGAGCCTTGGCGCGGGCATCATCATCGGCGATGTTTTTGACCGATTGACCAGGGATGTCGGTCAGTTGAGGACCCATCTCGAGCATTGTCACCAATGCGGTTGGGTGATTCTCAAGAATCTCACGGGCATAGGTTGCGCCGATCGGGCCGCTACCAACGATTACTACGTGAGGGTTAGACATTTGACATCCTTGTCGGTTTTGTTCAGAGGAAAGGTTGAGGCTTAGGCGAAGGTCTTGATGAATTCAATCGACTTCGATGTTGCCTGGGTTGGGTAGTATTCGAGACCAACTACGCCTTGGTAGTTAGCCGCGACGGCAGCCATGATTGGAGCCCAGTCGATCTTGCCCGAGCCAGGCTCACCACGACCGGGAGCATCGGCAAGCTGCACGTAACCGATGAGGTTCTTGTGCTTGGCCAAGATTTCGATTGGATTTTCACCCTCGACGCTCGAGTGGTAGATGTCGTAGAGAATCTTGAAGTTCGGCGAAGCAACCTTTTGAGCAATGTAAATGGCTTCTTCGGTGCGGTCTAGCAATGCACCCGGGTGATCGTGGCGAGTGTTGACCGGCTCGAGCACAAGCTCGATGCCAGCCTCTTCGGCAATCTTTGCAGCATCTGTGAAAACCTCGGCCAGGGTGTCTAGCTGCGCTGGGCGCTTTTTGCCCGGGAAGCCCATGCCTGAGCCAAGAACTAGACGTGGTGAGCCAAGAACCTTGGCATTCTCGATTGAACTCTTCAGTCCGTCGAAGAATACGTTTAGGTCAACGCCCGGCATTGTGAAGCTGAAGCGCGGCTCGGCAAGAATCGAAGAAATCTTGATTCCGTGTTCTTTGGCGGCGGCAGCAAGCGAGTGCACATCTTGCAGGCTCGACATCCACATTTCAACGAACTTGAAGCCATCGGCAGCAGCGGCAGCGATGCGGTCTTCAAACTTTTCGTGTTCGGTGTAGAGCAGTTCAATGTTGGCGGCAAATGTGGTCAAGGGGTTCCTCTCTGAACCAGCACCCTGCCAAAACGGGAATCACTATGATTAGTTTCAGTTTACCAGACTTTTGCCGTAAATCAGCGAAAGTTTATAACGATTCCAAAAACTAAGCCCGGATGGTTGCTTGCGCGAACAGGCCAGTCGAGGCCGGCTCGGCGTGGGCTTCGAAAATTGGGTAGCTGAGATAAGTTTTGGACTGACCCTCGAAACTAGCCTTTGAGTTTTGGTCGCCAATCAGTCGATTGCGCCAGCCGTTTGCGATTCTCAGCTCGATCAGATTCTCGCCCTCGCGAGCGGCTGCCGAGATAGCCAGCGCTTGCCCCTTGGCCCAAAGCACCCCAACCGATGAGCCGTTTACCAAAACCTCTGCGACGTCGGTCAGACCGGGAAGCAAGATGGCTGCAACCGCAGCTTGGGCAGCGCTCAATTCGATAAGTGCGTGCGCGGCGTAATTGCCCGAGAAGTAGCGAACCCGGTCGTCTTGATGAGTCGAAAGGTCAAAGGTTGCACCTGAATCAAAGGTGAGGTCGCCAACCGAAATGGTCCAGTGATTGACCGGCACTTCTTCTGCCGATTGGGTTGACTCGAAGCCGGTGGCCACAGGTGGCATCGATTCGTCACCGATCACTACGAAGCAAGAGCCATAGGCCGCTAGGTTCAGCTCGACCGACTCGCTGCCAGCCGAGATTGTGCGCGGTCTGAAACCTGGCTCGACCGCATCAAAGACCACAATGTTTGAACCGGTTGAAGCAAATCGAGCATCAAAACCAATCTCAGCATTTTTGGCATTCGCAACAAAGTAGACATCTAGCCCATCGAGCCTGCGGTGAACACAGCGAAGGTCGGCACCGGCCACCAAACGCGAATCTAGTGGTTTGCCGCCCGCCTCGAACTGCCAGTCTGGCCGCAACCAACCGCGATTCTGAGCGACTTCAACCGCCGCGGCCATTGAGTGCACCTGTAAAACATTGGTTTGATTCCAGATCGAATCAACCAGGCGTTCAAATTCGCGCTGCGAGTCGGCGAGCGCTGGCGAACCCTCTGGCTTGGCACCGAAAATTCGCACACCGCCTTTGGCAAGCTCTTCAAGTTTCTGAAGCACCGCCACGGTAAGCAAGTTCGAATGGCCGCCAAGATAGAGAATCGAATAACTGCCCTGGGCAGAATTCAAACGCTGATCAACTGCGCTGATCTGATGTAGCAAACCATCGGCCGAAACCAAGTCAAAGTCATAGCCAGCCGGCACGTCAAACTCTTCCGTAGACCAGATGCCGGTCACGGGCGCCTCGCATCCAGTGAAATAGAGAATTTCGCCCACCGGGTTGCCCTGATTCAAAACGTGGCTGGCGCGAGAAATGTATTCGAGCCACGGGCCCGCCATTTCGGCCCAGGTTTCGTTGCGCGTGAAAACCTGCCCCAGTGTTGGTGCGAGGGTGATGCCCGGCGCGTTGACCGTTGATGGCTGATGCGGTGAAGAGTGAATGTTGAACAGGGTCACGCCAAGGGCAAGCTCGAGATCGGCGATGCGCTTTAGCTCTTGGGGAGACCAAATAAACGGTTTGCCGAAGGTGCTGAACGATTCGCAACCGGTGTGGGTCTTGCCATAAACGTGCGCCACCGACGAAGCGCCTTTGAGGTCGGCCAAATAGGTTTGCTTAGGCAGCTCGCCCTCAAGCCAAGACCACATTGCACCCATCGGAACATCGGCGTGCGAACGCATTTGCAGGTCATCGCCCAACTGGGGCCTCGAATCTTCGAGCGCTTCGCTGTAGTAGCGAGCGCCCTTTGACGCTGCAAATTCGTGGATCAGTCGATACATGCAGTCGCTGACCAGGTCTGAGAGCGTAAGCCTGAAGTCATACAAGAATTTGTCGCTCGCCTCGGTTGAATCGACTACCCAACCCGCGATGCAGGGCAGCCAGGGCGTCATCGAATACCCGCGGCGCTTGGTGAACTCGTCAAAGATCACTTCGCTAAAGTTTTGGGCACGTGATTCGATGCTGTCGGTCAAAATTGCTTGGATGCTGCTCTCGGGCAGACCGCGATTGGCGAGCTCTGCGTAAAGCGGCGTGAAATAGGTAACCAGGTAGTCAGAGATTCTCGAGGCATCGAGCTTGTCTACCTCAAGGCCGGTGGCCTCGACGGGAGCGGGGCCGTTCTCGTGACCGGTGAGCGAATAGCCCAGGCGCAAAATCTGCCAATCCCCCGCTGGCGGCGCCCAGTTGAGCACACCCTGCGCATCGACAAACTCGGTTACGTCGATTACCTCGGCCGAGTTGATGAGGTGGCCGTGGTTGACAGGCTTATTCAGCGCAAAGTAGTCGATGGCAACTCCGAAGCCCGACTTGTATTCGGCGGCGTGAACCTTGCCGCCGGCGTGCAGGGCAAACTCGGCAAGCATGAATTTGTCGTGGTGCTTTGGTTTGAAAGGCAAGGGGCTGACGCCAGGCATCATGGCCGGCACCGAATCTGCCATCGGCCTGCCGGTTAGTCGCAATCTGATGGCTTTGGCTTCAACGGCATCGAAAGAGATGGTTCGGGCCGCAACTTCACTCATTTGACCCATGGTGTCGCTGGCCGAAAACTCACCAATCTCGGTGAAGGTTTCGCCGTCTTGGCTAAATTGCAAGAATGCTCTGGCTAGTTCGGGTGCGCCAAAACCGGTCGGCCCGGCTATGCCCACCTGCGCAGAACCAACCCGAGTGAGTGATTCGAAAACGTATGTGACGCTCATCTCATCGAGCTTGGTCACATCGCGTTCCATGCTGATCCAAGTGCCAAATTTTGCATCGGTGAGGCTCGCCAAATCTCCGGTGAATTCACGGCTAACCTCAATCGATGAAGGTCGCAAAATCTCAAAGTTTGGGTTGAAGGGTATTGCCAGGGTTGCTACATCGGCGCCGAAAGACCACTTTTGTTCTCGACCCCACTTAGTTAGGTCTTGAAACGGGCCATCGCAATTTGGAAGCGGCTTGAGTTGGTTGGCAGATGCACCGCTGCTGATTTTGGTTTCTGACCAGACAAACTTTTTCATCGCATCTTCGGGTTTGACCCATGGCGCGCCCAAAACGCTCCAGCCACCGCTAGATGCAACCGAAACCTCGATGCCCTTTTCGTTGGCTGATGTCACAGCCGAGGCGAATGCGTCGTACCAAGCGGCGGAACGAAAAACCAATCGTTCATCGACCACCTGTGCGGCTCCCATGCCGCCTTCAAAAATCTGTGCTCCACCAATGCCAACTCGCTGCATCCAAGCCAGGTCTGCTTCGAGCCCCTCGGCATCAATGTTGCCGTTCATCCAGTGCCACCAAACGCGTGGCCGCGAAGAATTTGATGGGCTAAAGAAACCCTTCCAAAAATCAGTCGTCAATTGAGACCCTTTGCCTGACGGTTGAGTGAATGACCACGGGGTTATCTGGACCCATGAACAAGTTGGGCATCAACATGTCGAAGTTCAACTCGAGTTCGAATTCGCTTTTGGCGCAGGAGAAGCGAATGGTCTGGCGATCTTGCGGATACCACTCGAGGTCGATCAACGGTTCGAGATCGGCGATCTTTAGCCAACTGCCGTTGACGAGAATTTCGATCGGTGCTGCGGCCTGGCCATCGATGTGAGCAGAGAGACCCACGATGTGAGAAAGGCGAAGGCTTCTGAACCACGGCAGCCCAACGCTGAGTTTGACAAACTCAGACTGCCGCACGGCGTCATCGTGAAGAACGTTTTGCGTTGTTGTCATAACAATTCCACTTCTTCGTGATTTTCAACCGTTTGAACCTTTAGCCTAGTTACTTATACGGCTTTTCAGCAAAAGTATTGCCTTAACCAACTTAAGTGAAGTGAGCGACATGAGTCAGCCGATTACCCGTGGCCAGTGGGCTGTGACCATGTTCTCATTCACCAACGAACTCATGGCTGCCAAAAAGGATTCGATTGAACTTCTCTGCGAGGTTCTCGACTCTGGGCTGACCAAAGTCATCGAACTTGATGGGCCACAACACTTTCGAAACTACCCAACCCCTCCGACCGCCGAGGTTGCCGAAACCATCCGTGCCGCCGCCGACAGGGGCGCTACCATCGGTCAACTGGGCATTTACATAGACCGCACCATCGCGCCCGGCAGATTTTTGAATCACGAACAGGTAATTGAACAAGTTGCGACGCAGCTAGAACTAGCTGGCACGCTTGGTGCTAAATTTGCCCGACTTGGGCTTGGGTTTGCCAGCATCGATGAGCTGCGCGAGCTTGTGCCAATTGCCGAAAGCCACGATGTGATCCTGGTGCTTGAAGTGCAGGGCACCCAAACGGTTGATTCACCACAGGTACAAGAAAACTTGGCGTTTATGCGAGAACTAAACTCGCCAAACCTAGGTTTACTGTTCGACCTGAGCCTGTGCATGAGGGTCTTGCCGCCCACCTATTTGGCTGCTCTGGGCGAATGCGGTTTCACGGCAGCAGAGGTTAATGAGTTGACTCACGCATGGACGAACTTAACCCTCGACCAATTGCGTGGCGAAATATTTGGCAAATGGCTACCCAAATCGCCATCATCGCTGGCCACAATGCTGCTGCTTTCGCTGGTGACCCGAATGGGCAAATCGAGCGTTGCCGATTGGGCCGAGGCGCTGCCGTTGGTGAAAGGTGTGCACCTAAAATTCTGGGATGCCGATGACAAGGGCGCAGCAATTTCGGGGCCAATGGGTGAGCTAATTGCGGCACTTGAGGCACAGGGTTTCAATGGCTATTTCACCAGCGAATGGGGCGGCCACGAATGGCTAGACTCGCGCACGCCCTCGGCAAAGATGGTTGCTGAACAGAAGAAGATTTTTGAACAAATAGTCGGAACGAGCAACTAATGCCTTTAGCAACCATCGAAAAACACCAGAACGGATTCTCGCTTCACCTAGACGGCAAGCCATCACTGCTGCTTGGCGGTCAGGTGCATAACTCGTCGACCTCGAGCAAGGAATCGATCAAGAGCACCTTTGCCAAGGCAAAAGCACTCAACTACAACTTTGTGATGGGCTCGGTTAATTGGAACCAGTTTGAGCCACTTGAAGGCCAGTTCGACTTTGAGCTAATCGACTGCATGATCGCCGAAGCCGAGGCAAACGGGCTGCTGCTAACAGTGATCTGGTTTGGTGCCTTCAAGAACGCCGGTTCAACCTATGCCCCAAGCTGGGTGCGCGCCGATCGGGCGCGCTTTAGCCGAGCCAAAACCTCACCAGATGCCGCCGGCGTAAACAAGCCAGTGCTGTCGGTGTTCGACCAAAACCTGCTTGCCGCAGACAGCAAAGCGTTTGCCGCAATGGTCGAGCACCTGGCCGCAAACGACAAAAACGGCACCGTAATCATGATTCAGGTTGAAAACGAATCGGGCCTGCTTGGCGCAAGTCGCGACTACAGCGACCTAGCCGAAGCCGCCTGGAAGGGTCAGGTTCCGCAGGCCCTAACCGAATCTCTAGGGCTTCAGTCTGGCAGTTGGGAGCAGGTTTTTGGAAACACCTGGCAGGTGCACGAAACCTTCATGGCTTGGCACTTCGCCAGTTATGTGAACGCGGTGGCAGCCGCTGGCAAACACCACAAGAATCTACCCATGTTTGCAAACGCCTGGCTTGGCCCACAGCCCGGGCAAGACCAAGCGGGTCAGTGGCCCAGCGGTGGGCCGTCTGAAAACGTGATCGACGTTTGGCGCCTCGCCGCCCCAAACCTTTCGTTCGTATCGCCAGACATATACATTCTTGAAGCCGAGAACGCATTCAAGGTTTATGCCCGCGAAAACAATCCGCTGTTTGTTCCAGAGAGTCGTCACGTAACCGGCAATCTGATGTTGGCAATCGGCAAATACGGCTGCATTGGCTGGTCAGTGTTTGGCGGCGAAGATGGCCGAGTGGGCAACCAAATCTCTAGCGCCTACGCCACACTTCAGAGCGCGAATGACCTGATCACCTCGGCTCAGCGCAAAGGCCGCATCGGAGTTTCGATTCTTGCGCCAAGCGACTTTGAAGGCGCCGTTCAGTTTGGCGAGCTAACCGTTAAGACCAAGAACAGCCTCGCTATGCTCAAGCGCTTTGTTGAGGTTGCCGGAGTTGACCTAGACATCAAGGACGCCCCGCAGACATCTGAGCTTGAAGACCTGCAGGTGACGATCAATTCGCCAACCGACAACCGCGCTTTTGCACTTGTGATTCAAGAATCTGAAACAGCATTTGTGATGATCGGCAAGGGAATCAGCTTTGATTTTGAACAGGCTGGCGCGACGGTTGAGATTGACCGAATAGTTGAAGGCAGCTTTGCCGCGGGCCAGTGGTTGGCCGGTCGAGACCTAAACGGCGACGAACGACTCAACCACCTGCCCCTACAAGAGATAGGCATCTCTCGAATCAGCATTTTGAAATTTACGCGATAGAGCGGTAGTGCCAGCTCTTTAGTAGCGCCGATTCAAAGGCCAACACGCCGATCACTCGGCCGGTCATGCCGCCGGCTACCTCGGTGCTGATGTAGCGGCCGTCGAGGGCAACAACCTCAACCTCGCTGCCATCTTCAAACCGCACATAACCAAAGAGTTTGTCTGGGCCGACAGGCTCGTGAAAGCCGCCTTCCATGGCTTCGCTGCGCAGCACAAACTCAAAGTCGCGACCTTCAACATCGACAGAACCGATGTCGAACCGGTGGTCGCCGATTGTCCAGGTTGCCTTCACCTCGTTGCCCCAGCGCATCAGCCCCAGGTGATGACGACCATCGATTCCAACTCCGATGCCGTGTGGCGTGCGCGACTCAAACTTGGCAACCAGCTCAAAGTGTTGGGTGGTTTGGCGGCGAGCCACAAAACCGGTGAACAGCAGGCCATCCGGGGTCTTTTTGCAGTTATCTACCGGCCACGAGCCAACCGAAATCCAATTGTCGGGTAGATCGCTCGAGGCATCCAGGGTTTCGACAACCACCGGGTCGGCATCGGGCTCGATTGTTGCACCAAGCACCGGCCAACCATCACGCCAATCAATTTCAACCGCGCAGGTTTCTCGGCCAAGAATCTGCCACTCGGGGCTCGAGCCTTTTGGTCGCGTGCCGTGGAACACCATCACCCAGCTGCCATCGACGCGCTGAGCCAAATCGGCGTGGCCAATGCTCTGAATGGTGAAATCGGTGCCGCGGTTGGTGAGCAGTGGCGAATTTGGTGCATATTCAAAAGGGCCGGCAACGCTCTTCGAGCGGCCGATGGTGACCGAGTGGCCACGTTCGGTGCCACCTTCGGCCAGCAGAATGTAATACCAGTCGCCAATTTTGTAGATGTGCGGGCCTTCTGGAAACTTGCCGCCGGTGCCCTGAGAAACCAAATAGGGCTCACCCAAAACCTCGCCGGTTTCGGTGTTGATCTTCACCTGGCCAATGCCGTTCAGCGGCAGTGACGCGTAGGTCATGTAGCAATCGCCGCTTTCATCCCAGAAGAGGTCTGGGTCGATGCCAAACAGATCAACACGAACCGGGTCGCTCCAGGGGCCCGCAGGGTTCTCGGCAGTCACCAGCACTTGCCACTTGCCGTCGGTGAGAGTGGTGATCATGTAGAACTTGCCGGCGTGGTGGCGAATCGTTGGCGCAAAGATACCCATCGAGTTCACCATGCCCTCGATGTTCATGTGCTTCGAAGTGGGCAGCGAGTGCCCTTCGAGCTTCCAATTCAACAAATCCTTGGATGAGTGAATTGGCACACCGGGCGCATATTCGAAGGTCGAGTTGGCAACATAAAAGGTGTCGCCGACGCGCACGATCGAGGGGTCAGGGTAGAAACCTGCAATTATCGGTCGCTTGATGTCGAGCGAGTTTGAATACTTGGGCTTGGACATTAGTTTTCCTTAATGAAATCTGCGATGAGGCTGAGGGTTCGGTCTTGGCCAATATTTTCGGTTGGAAGCTCGTTTAGGTAGCCGTGCGAGGTGCCGGTTTCGATGACCTCGGTGACCTGAACACCCGCCTCGCGCAACTGAGCAGCCCAGGGCTCACCGGTGGAACGGAGGATATCGAAGTCGGCATGAATAAAGAAGTGCTTTGGCAAGTCGCGGTAATCGCTTTCGCTGCCAGGCCAGACGTGAAAGCCGAGACATTCTTCTTGGTCTTCAGGCATCAACCAGGCGTTGTGACCAACCAAAAGTCTGGCCGGGCGGCCTAGAGCGTCATCGCAATGCTTTTGCAGTTCGGCTGTTGGTTGAAGCTCTTCGAAGTGCCCCACTGCATAGACCGGAATCACGCCGGCGATTTTGACCCCGCCATCGCGAAGCATTAGCGAGAGCGAACCGGCCAAACAGGCACCGGCGCTACCACCACCTATGAAGATGCGGTCTTTATCGAAGCCGAGCGTTGGCTGATTCTTTAAAAGCCACATTGCCACTGCCAAGGCGTCGCGCTGAGGGGTCGGAAATTTGATCTCGTCACTGCAGAGGCGATAGTCGACCGAAACCACGAGTGCTTGGGCACGCGAGGCTACCTCAAAGGCGGTGACGTGACCTTCGGGCATGTTTAGCCCACCGCCCATGAAGGCGCCGCCGTGGTGCCAAATTAACAGTGGCAGTTTTGTGCTACCGCCAGAGGCAGAACCATCAGAGTGTGAACCAACGGCGACAGAAGTAACCGGGCGATAGATGCGGATGGGGATTTCGTGGCCGAAGACCGGCACGGTTGCGTCTTCGACAACAACATCAGCAGGTGCAACATAACGCGAGAGTGTGGCGGCCTCTTCGGCGGCGCGAGTGGCCATCATCTCTTCGTGAGTGAAGGGCGCGTTGGCAAAAATCGGCGAAGGCATGGGGCAACTCCTCTTTGAGTCGGATGAGTTCAGCCTAGGTTAAAGAGAGATGCCCCAGTCATAAGACTGGGGCATCTCTGAAATCAGAAAGTAATCGAGATTACTTGTTGATCTTGGTTACAGTACCAGCACCTACGGTACGGCCACCCTCACGGATAGCGAAACGTAGACCCTCTTCCATAGCGATTGGCTGGATTAGCTCAACGGTCATCTCGGTGGTGTCACCAGGCATAACCATTTCAGTACCTG
>JACCDN010251650.1_pt1 | contig 19259 bp, 19 predicted proteins | sample 7441691 | NCBI WGS metagenome assembly JACCDN01 (sample SAMN15323439, study PRJNA562643) | freshwater metagenome | isolation source: river surface water | place: USA:Blue River Watershed | collected 2017-08-16 | reverse complement strand
TCCTATGACCACTTCAACAAGTATGACATTCCGGGGTTCTTTCCTGTCGATGAAGCGGGCATGAACGAGACGGCGGAGCGTTGTGCGGGCCTGATGGAAGAGCTCTCATAAAGCAGGTTTTTGCCATGGGCATGCAACTGAATATGCCCAGTGCCATAATCGCGACCATGTCTTTTTTGCAGTCCTTGCGCAACGCCCGCCACCTGACCCGCTTCATGCTGGTCTGGTTTGCGTTGTTTATTGGGGTGGCCGCGGCTTCGCCGTTGGTCAAGCCTCAGACCGCACAAATGATCTGCTCGGCCATGGGCGGCGTGCAAATGGTCCTCACCGATGAGGGCGGTGGCACCCCGGTCGCCTCGGCTGACGGCATGGACTGCCCCCTGTGCACGCAGGTGAGCGTGCCCCTGCCCACGGCCATGGTTGGGTTTGTGCCTGTCAGCAGCTTGGCCCACGCCATGCGTCCGTTGGCGGTCGCACATATTGCTTGGCTTACCGGCACACCCCTGCCGCCACGCGGCCCTCCTGCGCTTTCTTGATCAGCCCACCGGTGCCGTTGCGCGGCACTGAGCTGATTGGCTCTTCAGGGGCCGCACTTCCCCCAGCTGAACATCGCCTTGGGCCTCTTGCCCGCGAGAGCGATCACCCCACCGGTGCGCTGTTCGCGCATTGACCGATTGCCAGCATTCAGGCCGAACCATTATTTATTGATCTAGCGAGACATTGTCATGAACGTTTTCAAATCTACTCTGGCTGCATCCGCCTTTGCAATTTGCGGCGTGGCTTCTGCCCACACCGTGCTCGAATACCCCGTGGCCTCTGCGGGTCAAAGTTACAAAGCCACGCTCAAGGTGGGCCATGGCTGTGGCGCTTCGCCCACCCGCCAGATCGTGGTGGATATTCCGCAAGGCGTGCAAGGGGCCAAACCCATGCCCAAAGCTGGTTGGCGCCTTGAAGTCACACGCGAAAAGTTGGCCAAGCCCTACACCAGCCACGGCCGCACCATCACCGAAGACGTGACGCGCATCACATGGACGGCCAAAACCGCTGAAGACATGTTGCCCAACGGCCATTACGACGAGTTTGTGTTGGTGGGCACATTGCCCCTCAAGGCCGGCATGATGTACTGGCCTGTTCAACAACTTTGCGAACAGGGCCGCAACGACTGGACTGAAACGCCAAAACCCGGTCAAAAATTCTCAGACCTGAAATCGCCCGCAGCCCAACTCGAGATCATGCCCAAAGCAGGCGCTGCAGCTCACGCCCATTGATTGACATTAACCCCTACCGCTCAAGGAAACCCCATGAAAACCACATTCAAAACTCTCGCTGGTCTGCTGATTGGTGTGTGCTTGGCAAGTGCTGCCACGGCCCAAGTCAAAGTCGAAGGCGGCTGGGTGCGTGCCACCGTGCAAGGCCAAAAGGCCACGGGTGCATTCATGAAACTCACCGCACCTCAGGCCACGCGCTTGGTCAGTGTGTCCAGCCCAGTGGCGGGCGTGGCCGAGATTCATGAAATGAAGATGGAAGGGTCGGTCATGCAAATGCGGGCCATGCCTGAACTGAATTTGCCAGCGAACAAATCGGTTGAGCTCAAGCCTGGCAGCTACCACCTGATGCTGATGGATTTGAAGACCCCCTTGATGAAGGACACCAGCGTGGCCCTGACCTTGACCTTCAAAGATGCCAAGGGCGTTGAAACACAGCAGCAGGTGAGCGTGCCTGTGAACACCGCCATGCCTCAGGGTCATGGCCACGGTGCGCACAAGCACTGAGCTGCATCGGTTGCCTGACTTCGGACCGCGATGGCGATGACCTGGACCTCTGCCCAACTGCGCAGGCTCAGCCTGTGGTTGATGTGCGCCATGCTGTTGGCGGCTCTGGCCCCGACAGTGTCGCGCGCGCGGGCTTGGAGTCAGGGCAGTGCAGTGCCTTGGATGGAGGTGTGCACGGCCAACGGAACGCAGCAGATAGCGGCCACCACAGCCACCCCTCTGCCAGCAGAGCCCGACTCACCGTCGGGCCAAACCAGTGTGGACCACTGTGCTTTGTGTGTGTTGGCCTCTGACCGGCTGGCCCCACCACCGGCACCCATTGCGTGGCAAGTTAGGCCACAAGCGCCGCCTCTTTGGGTGGCGTTGACGGATCGCGCATCTTCATCTGTTTTGCACTGGACAGTGCGCTCCCGCGCACCCCCTGCCCACGCCTGACCTCAGTCGTGGCAGGCCGGACTTTGCCGACCTGCTTTTTGCCGGATGCCTCTCTCCATGAGGCAGTTCTGGTCAAGTTCGTCAGGAGCAGCAAGTGCATTTTTTGAACCAAATTCCGGTGGGTGGAACCATCGATGTGAGCCGCGGCCAATGTTTGGTGACCGCCGGTGGTGTTGGCCCCGTGTGGCGTGTGACCCAAGGGGTCTTCAAGCTGGAGCGTGAAGGCCAAGACGGCCCCATCTTGGTCCAACTGGCGCAGGCCGGAGACCTGATTGGCGTGGAGTCTCTTTGCGCTGAGCCCTATGCCTTTACGGCAGTTGCTCTGGTCAAGGCCCAAGCCATACCCCATGTGGTGAGTCAAGACCTGGACCGTTTCACCACCATGACACAGGGTTTTTTGCAGCAACAACGCCAGACCTGCGACATGCACCGTTTGCGCACCGGCCCCATCGTGCAGCGTCTGGCTTATTTGTTGACGGTGTTGGGCAAGCAGGCCGATGGCCGAGTGTTCAACGTGCCACGCAAAGAGTTGCCCACGCTCAAAGAAATGGCCCGGGTGGTGGATTCAACTTTTGAAACCGTGTGCCGAGAGCTCAACACCCTGCTGCCAGAACGCAGACAGCCGCGAACCGTTGCACCCAGTGTGTGGGTCGTCGAGCCGCCCTTCGCCATGGCCGCGTGAAAGACCCACTGGCCAAGATCGCCTTCAGCGCGCCCCTTCTTCACCATTCATTTCAAGCATTTCAAACATGAAAAACAACCTCAAATTCTCGACCTTCTTGTTGGCCTTGTTCAGCTTGTTGGCCTGGGCAACACCCGTGCACGCGTCCAACGACCACAAGCCTGTTGCTGCACACCCAGCCAACGATGCACAGGCGGTTGTGCGGGTCATGAAAAAGCAATTTGACCAGCCCCAATCTCCGCTGAAAGTTGCCCCCGTGGTGGTGGAGGCTGACTGGGCCTTGGCCGGTTGGTTGCAAGATGCGCGCGGCGGCCGAGCGTTGCTGCAAAAGCGCCATGGCCAATGGGTGATCGTGGTCTGTGGTGGCGACGGCTTGCGTGAGGTCGATGCCTTGACGCAGACCGGCATGACGACCGAGATGGCAACCGCATTGACCAAGAAGTTGGCGACCGCGGAAAGCCGACTGCCCGCGGCCACCTTGAAAAAATTCGCTTCGTTCGAAGGCATGTTGCGGGTTGACGGGGCCGGGGGGCATGGTGCGCACGGCGCTCATGGCGCTCATGGCGTTCACGGCTCGCAGGGTGCTCAGGGCGCCCAGCCCGCGTCCGGGGCTCACCGAAAGCCATGATTTGCCGCCTTCCCTTTTTGCTTGGTTGCACAGAGGCGAGGGCTTTGATTTCGGCGGGCATCCCTTTGATAGATAAAATATGCATTAAGAAATAGAAAAACAGTATTTTGAGTTTTAACGATTCACTTTCAGAATCCAATCCATCCAATTTTGATGTGATTTGAGGGAGTGAACCTGATGAAAACCAAACGCCATTTTTTCCACCTGACTGCGCTCTTGGCCTTGACCGTGTCGGGTCTGACGGCCCAAGCCCAAGCCCAAGCCCAAGCCCCTGTGAGCCTGCTGAATGTCTCTTACGACCCGACCCGCGAGCTGTACGCCGAGTTCAACCAAGCCTTTGCCAAACACTGGAAGGCCAAAACCGGCCAAGACGTGAGCTTCAAGCAGTCGCATGGTGGCTCGGGCAAACAAGCCCGTTCCATCATCGACGGTCTGGACGCCGATGTGGCCACGCTGGCGCTGGCCGGTGACACCGATGCCCTGCACAAAAACGGCAACCTGATCCCCAAAGACTGGCAAAAGCGCTTGCCGCACAACAGCTCGCCCTACACCTCGACCATCGTGCTGGTGGTGCGCGCGGGCAACCCCAAAGGCATCAAAGACTGGGACGACTTGGTCAAGCCCGGCATCAGCGTGATCACGCCCAACCCCAAAACATCGGGCGGTGCGCGCTGGAACTATTTGGCGGCTTGGGAGTACGCCAAGCGCAAATTGGGCAGCGACGACAAAGCCAAAGACTTTGTGGCCGCGCTTTATAAAAACGTGCCCGTGCTGGACACCGGGGCGCGTGGCTCGTCCATCACCTTTGCGCAGCGCAACCAAGGCGATGTGTTCATCAGCTGGGAAAACGAAGCGAACCTGTTGGAAAAGGAATTTGGCAACAAAGTCGACGTGGTGTATCCCTCCATCAGCATCTTGGCTGAACCGGCCGTGACCGTGGTCGACAAGAACGTGGACAAGAAAGGCACCCGCGCTGTGGCGCAGGCCTATTTGGAATACCTGTACACCGACGAAGGCCAGGACATTGCGGGCAAGAACTTCTACCGCCCCATCTCGCCCAAGGCCCAAGCCAAATACGCCAAGCAGTTCCCCAAACTGAACCTGTTCACCATCGACCAAGCCTTTGGAGGCTGGGAAAAAGCCGACAAAGCCCACTTTGCGGACGGTGCCAGCTTTGACCAGATTTACACCAAGAAATGAGCGAAACGGGCGTTCTTAAGAGCAATTTGAATATAAGCAAAGCACTAAACAATAGTTTGAGTTTGGTGCAAGCGTCTTCAAAATCGCGGCTCTGGTGATCGTCCGCCGCTCGCCCATTCCAGACCCCAACCCCTGAACCCACCATGAAAAAATTAACCCACCTCACTTTGGCCGCGGCTTTGTCTCTGTCGGGATTCGCCGTTGGTGCACAGACCTTGCTCAATGCGTCTTATGACGTGGCACGCGAGTTCTACAAAGACTACAACGCAGCCTTTGCGGCACATTACAAAAAGACCACCGGCAAAGACGTCAAGATTGACCAAGCCCACGGCGGCTCCAGTGCGCAGGCGCGTGCCGTTAACGACGGCTTGGATGCCGATGTGGTGACCATGAACACCACCACCGATGTGGACTTTTTGGCCAGCACCGGCGTGGTGGCCAAAGACTGGAACAAGCGCTTCCCACACAGCGCATCGCCCACCACCTCGACCATGCTGTTTCTGACCCGCAATGGCAACCCCAAGGGCATCAAAGACTGGGATGATCTGGTCAAGCCCGGCATCACGGTGATCGTGGTCAACCCCAAGACCGGTGGCAACGGCCGCATGGCCTATTTGGCGGCTTGGGGCTATGTGAAGAAGAAGGGCGGCTCGGATGCCGAAGCGGCTGAATTTGTCAGCAAGCTCTACAAAAACGTGCCGGTGCTGGCCAAGGGCGGGCGTGACGCAACCACCATCTTTTTGCAACGCAACATTGGCGATGTGTTGGTGACTTTCGAATCCGAAGTGGTCTCGGTGGACAACGAGTTTGGCGCCGGCAAAGTGGATGCCGTGCACCCCTCGATCAGCATCGTGGCTGAAAACCCAGTCGCAGTTGTAGAGCGCACCGTGGCCAAGAAAGGCACAGGCGCTTTGGCCAAAGCCTATCTGGATTACCTCTATTCAGACGAAGCCCAAGAAATTGCTGCCAAGCATGCCTTGCGTCCACGCTCACAAGCTGTACTCAAGAAATACAGCAAAACTTTCAAGCCTTTGCAGCTGTTCACGGTGAACGAAGTTTTTGGCTCGTTCGCTGACGCCCAAAAAGTGCACTTCAACGATGGCGGTCAGTTCGACAAGATCTACACCGTCAAATAAGCCCTCTCCTCATGACCGCATTGCCCATAGCGGCGCCTGCCCCACGGCGGGCGCCAGCCAAAGTGTTGCCCGGGTTCAACCTGACCCTGGGATTCACCATTTTTTATCTGAGCCTGATCGTGCTGATTCCGTTGTCGGCGCTGTTCTTCAAAACTTTCACCCTGACATGGGATCAATTTTGGAGCGCCGTGACGGGCCCGCGCGTCTTGGCGTCGTACCGACTCACCTTCGGGGCTTCGTTGATCGCAGCGTTGGTCAATGTGGTGTTTGGCTTGTTGGTGGCTTGGGTTTTGGTGCGCTATAACTTCTTTGGCAAACGGGTGGTCGATGCCTTGGTCGACTTGCCCTTTGCTTTGCCGACCGCGGTGGCGGGTATTTCATTGACCGCCTTGCTGGCGGGCAATGGCTGGGTCGGTCAATACCTGGAACCCTTGGGCATTCAGCTGGCGTTCAACCCCAATGGGGTGGTGATTGCTCTCATCTTCATTGGCTTGCCCTTTGTGGTGCGCACGGTGCAACCGGTGCTGGAAGACGCAGAAAAAGAACTCGAAGAGGCGGCCACCTGCTTGGGCGCTACGCGTTGGCAAACATTCACCAAGGTAATTTTTCCTTCCATTGCGCCGGCCTTGCTGACCGGCTTTGCCATGGCCTTCGCGCGAGCGATTGGCGAATACGGCTCGGTCATTTTTATTGCTGGCAACATGCCCATGATTTCTGAAATCACGCCCTTGATCATCATCGGCAAGCTCGAGCAATACGACTACGCCGGTGCCACTGCGGTGGCCTTGGTGATGTTGGTGTTCTCGTTCATCTTGTTGCTGATCATCAACGCCTTGCAAGCTTGGCAACGACGCCATTCAGGAGCCCCCGCATGAGCGCCGACAGCTTGAAGCCTGCTGCTCGCCGTGCCCAATCGGGCACCACCGAGCCCACATGGGTGCGCTACACGCTGATTGGCGTGGCCTTGACCTTCATGTTTTTATTTTTGGTGTTGCCGCTGGCAGCGGTGTTCACCGAAGCCCTGCGCAAAGGACTCGATGCTTACCTTGAGGCACTCAAAGAGCCCGATGCTTGGTCGGCCATTCGCCTCACCTTGATCACCGCCGCCATTGCCGTGCCGCTGAACTTGGTGTTTGGCGTGTCTGCGGCTTGGGCCATTGCGAAATACGAGTTCAAAGGCAAAGCATTTTTAACCACGCTGGTCGATTTGCCCTTCTCGGTGTCCCCGGTCGTGGCCGGCTTGATTTACGTGCTCATGTTTGGCGCGCAAGGTTGGTTTGGTCCTTGGCTGCAAGCCCATGACATCAAGATTGTGTTTGCGGTTCCTGGCATCGTGTTGGCCACGGTGTTTGTGACGTTTCCATTCATTGCCCGCGAGTTGATTCCGCTCATGCAGGCGCAAGGCAACGACGAAGAGCAAGCAGCTATCGTGCTGGGCGCCACGGGATGGCAAACCTTTTGGTATGTGACGTTGCCCAACATCAAGTGGGGTTTGCTGTACGGCGTCATTTTGTGTAACGCCCGCGCTATGGGTGAGTTTGGTGCGGTGTCGGTGGTCTCGGGCCACATTCGCGGACAGACCAACACCATGCCTTTGCATGTCGAAATTTTGTACAACGAATACCAGTCTGTGGCCGCATTCGCGGTGGCCTCGTTGTTGGCGCTGCTGGCGCTGGTGACATTGGTCATCAAGTCGGTGATCGAGTGGCGGCACGAGCAAGAAATGAAAGCCGCCGCAAACACGCCACCCGAGCGTCCTCTGGCCACAAGCCCTGAAGCGGCCGTCTGAATCTGTTGGAAAGCATTTGAACCATGAGCATCGAAATTCGCAATGTCCACAAACAATTTGGCGACTTCACCGCGCTGAACAACGTCAGCCTTGACATCGAGTCGGGCGAACTGGTGGCACTGTTGGGCCCGTCGGGCTGCGGCAAAACCACGTTGCTGCGCATCATCGCCGGACTAGAAACCGCAGACAGCGGCACCATTGGCTTTAGTGGCGCTGACACCACCCATGTGCATGTGCGCGAGCGTCAGGTGGGTTTTGTGTTTCAACATTACGCCTTGTTTCGCCACATGACCGTGTTTGAAAACGTGGCGTTTGGCTTGCGTGTGAAACCCCGCAACGAGCGACCCAACGAGGCTGAGATCAAGCGCAAGGTGCACGAATTGCTTGGCTTGGTGCAGCTCGATTGGTTGGCCGATCGCTACCCCTCGCAGTTGTCTGGGGGCCAACGCCAACGCATTGCCTTGGCCCGCGCTTTGGCGGTGGAGCCCAAAGTCTTGCTGCTGGACGAGCCGTTTGGCGCCTTGGATGCCAAGGTGCGCAAAGAGTTGCGCCGCTGGCTGCGCCGACTGCACGATGAGTTGCATGTCACCAGTATTTTTGTGACCCACGACCAAGAAGAGGCACTTGAAGTGGCCGACCGTGTGGTGCTGATGAACAAAGGCAACATCGAGCAAATCGGCTCGCCGCAAGAGGTGTGGGATCACCCCGCCAGCCCGTTTGTGTATGGCTTTTTGGGTGATGTGAATTTGTTCCATGGCCGTGCACACGAGGGCGAAATGCTGATTGGTGCTGACCAACACGCCATTCGCTTGGACAGTCCAGAGCACGGGCAGGTGCAAGACGCCAAAGCCTTTGCCTACGTTCGTCCGCACGATTTGGATGTGACGCGCTACAAGGTCGGTACGCCCCACACGGGCATCGTTGCCAAGCTGACGCGTGCCATTGTGGTGGGTCCCGTGGCCCGCTTGGAGTTGGACCCGATGGAGCCGGGCATGTTTGGCAAAGACGCGGTCATTGAAGCGCAGTTGTCAGCGTCGCAGTTCCGTCAAGAGGCGTTTGCCGAAGGTGAAGTGTTGGTGCTGACTCCGCGCAAGGCGCGGGTGTTTGTCGACGGCTGAAGACCTGGCATTCAGGTCCCGGGCCATGGCCTTCAGGTTCCGGGCCTTGGCCCTCAGACCCTGGACCCGAGGACCGCGTCAGACGGGTGACTCGCCCACTTGTTTCCAAGTGCCTTGCGACTCTTCCCAATAGGTGCGCATGACCTTTTCCTGAGTGGTCTTGAAGTCGAGCAAGACCACCGTACGGTCTTGGTCGCGCCAAGACAGCAAATGCAAAATCCGGTCGTTCATCATGTTCTCTGGGCTGCGCGATGCGGCCTCTCGACCAGAGCGGGCGGTCAGGTATTTTTCAGACACCATTTGACGCAGCGGAGCCGGCAATTGGAAGGTCTGGTTTGCGGGCACCCAGTCAACCTTGGCCTGAATGAAAATTGGGATGCCCTTGGTTTGGTCTAAATCCAACAAGGCTTTCATGGTGTCGTTGGACAACACCAAGCACCCGTCGGACGCCTCGGGCAATCTGGAATATTGGGCAGACGGCGCGCCATGCACCCAAATGCCTGACCCCGTGCGCCCTTGGTGCCGGTCATACAAATTGGGATAGTTCAGTGTGATGGCACCCGCGCCATAAAGGTCGGGCAAGCGTTTTTCGTCGAGTTTTTTCTGGGTGAAATAAACGCCAACGGGGGTGCGTCCGTCACCTTCTTCTTTTTTGAAAATACCTTTTTGACCCACCGAAACATAAAAGTCATGCACCAGGTTCAACTGAGCGGGCTGCTCAGGGGTGGCGGTATTTTTGAACACATACATGCGCGAGGTCGAGGCATCGACAACCGCAAAATATTCGGTTGAGGCTGCTAAAAAACCAAACCCTTTGGGAATGCTGTTGGCAGGATAGGGTGTCCGCAAGGCGCTCAAGCGGTTGCGCAGTTCTTTGTCCAGACCGGCCACCACAGCTTGCTTGTCTTGGTCTGCTATTTGGTGCAGCGGGTTGGCCTTGGGGGCATCGCTGGCCAGGTTCAACAACTCCGCGTAAAGCAAAGAGCCCAGCTGAAATGTGGGGTAGTCGTTGACCAAGATTTCGGCGAATTTGACCGCCTCGGCATAGCGCGCGGCCTCGACCAAAGACTCGATTTGGCGCAAATAGTCTTCAGGCTGTGTCCACTGCTTGGGGGCTTCTTCTTGGGCCAATTCAATGTCGAAGACCAGCTTTTCGACGGACCCGTTCAGGGCCTTACCGGTGCTGCTGTGGGAGGTGTTGTACCAAAGGGGCAGCAGCAAACACAGCACCAAAACCGCTGTGGCCCAATAGCGCCAGCGGACAGGGATTGCGGTGGTGTTCAGGGCTGCAAGCTTCATGGCGTGAATTCGCGGGTGATTTTCCAGACGCCTTCTTGACGACTCAAATGAAGTGTTTTGAGTGTACTGCTCTGCAGGCCGTCGGCCTCATAAATTTGGGTGAAATTGGCGCGCATTTGGCTGGCGTCCAACGGCTCGATCACGAGTTGGTTGACTTGCACGGCAATCTTTGATTTGGAAGCGATGCGTTGCTTGCGCTCCTTCACCCACTCGGCGTGGCTTTTCTTGCCTTCGGGCTGGAACTGATCGGCATACGCATAGAAATAGCTGTCCAGGTCTTTGGCACTCCAACTGGCCGCCCACTGCGTCACCAAAGCCGTGATCTGCTCTTGCCTCTGCGCTTCTTCATTGGGCTGTGGTGCAACCGTCGGGGTGTCCTGGGTGGCTTCAGAGGCGGCAGTTTCTGGTGCAGAGGCGACCGCTACCTGAGGTTGCACGGACTCAACCACGACGGTGGGGGCGGGCTCGTCACCGATCCGCCCCACCCATTGTTGCAAGCTGGTTTGTGCTTGGTTCACCCAAGCCAGATCACTCACGCTCAAGAGCACGGCCGACACCAGCACGGCTGCCGCCAACAGCCACTTGCGCCAAGGCTTGGCTTTGGCACCTTTGGCGTCAATGAACAGCGCCCTCACTTCTGAGCGCCTCCAGCCGAACGCTCACTGGTGATCAGCCAACGTTGGTCTTGCAACTTCATCTCGATGAGTTTGACGCTGGAGACCTTGAGCTTGTCGGATTGGTAGTTTTGCCGGTAACGCAGCTTGATGGTGTTTTTGTTCACCAGCTTGGCTTCGACCTGCGAGATTTGAATCTTGATTTGGCCCTTGGACAAAATCCGGTCTTGGCGGTCTTTCAGCCATTCAGCGTGTGATTTGCCGTCGGATGGGGTGAAGCCGGGCACATACGATTTCACATACCGATCCATGTCCTTCTTCTCCCAAGCTTGAGCCCACAACTGCAAGGCTTGGGTCGCGGCTTGGGTCAACTCAGCTTCTTCAGCGCTGGCCGCTGGTGCCTTTTCAGGTGCCGTGGCGGGCTTGCTCTCGCTGGCGCGCTCTTTGGTGTTGGCCGATGCTACGGTGGTCTTCGCTGGCGCAGGTTCAGCCGCCTTGCCTGAGCTTTCAGCCGTTGCCGCGCTGGACGTGCTTGGGGCTGTTGCTACTGGTGCGGCGTTAGGTGAGACAGTCGGCGCAGGGCCAGGTGCCGGCGCGGCCGCGACCACTTTGGGCGAGTATTGCGCTAAGCCATTGGTGGACACCACCAAGGACAGTTTGTTGCTTTTGGCCGGGTCCAACAACTGCAGTGCCGACGCGTAGTTTTTAGACGCGAGGTGGGTCTTGAGGTTGTTGAGGTTGTTGTACATCAACTCCAAGGGCTGATTCGACTTGAGGGCTTGCTCCAGCGTGGCCTTGGCATCGTTGAGTTTGCCCTGCGCCGCATAAATGGTGGCGATGTTGTTGCGTGCAGCCAAGTAGTAGGGCGAAGACGACGGAATGACTGAAAAATGGGCGATCGCCGGCTCGTATTGTTCGCGCTTGAGTTGAATCAGACCTTTGTGGAAGTTCAACTCAAACACATCGCCTTTGGCCTGCGAGAGGCGCTTCAAAAGGTCATTCAGTTGCTCGGCGTTGTTGGTGCGCAAAGCCGCTTCAACCTCGGCCATGCTGGGCGGCGAGTTGGCCAGCGCATGGCCCGCCCATGCCCACGTGATGCACAGGGCAATCCAACTGAAACTGCGAGGCGTTTTCATCATTCCTCTTCCGCCAAAATGGACTGGTATTTGGACATGTTTTCCAAGACGATGCTGCAACCTTTGACGACACAGTTCAGCGGTTCATCGGCAATGCGAATGGGCAGGCCAGTTTGGGCCATCAACAACTTGTCCATGTTCTTCAACAAGGCGCCGCCGCCGGTCATGACAATGCCTGATTGAGCCAAGTCAGCGGCCAATTCTGCCGGGGTTTGCTCGAGTGCCAACTTGAGCATCTCAGAAACTTGCGCCAAGGGCTCTAAGAGGGCTTGGTAAATCTCGGTGGACGACAAGGTCACACTGCGCGGCACGCCCTCAGGGAATTTTTGTCCACTGACTTCGATGGAGAAAGGCGTCTCATTGGGCAACGCGTTACCCGCTTCAATTTTGAGTCGCTCGGCGCTGCGCTCGCCAACCAAGAGGCCGTGCTCGCGGCGGATGTGGTTGATGATGCTTTCTTCAAAATCGTCACCGCCCAAGCGAAGGCCGGCTTTGTAGACCACGCCACCCAAAGAAATGACGGCCAACTCGGTCGTGCCCCCGCCCATGTTGAGCACCATCGAGCCCTTGGCGTCTGCAATCGGCAGCCCCGCGCCCAACGCGGCAGCAATGGGCTCTTCAATCAGGTAAACCTCGGTGGAGCCGGAGGACAAAGCAGCTTCGCGGATGGCACGGCGCTCAACTTGGGTGGAGTCGCCCGGCACACTGATGATGATGCGCGGTTGCGGCTTGAACATGCCCTTGGGCAACGCAGTGTCGATCAGTGACTTGACCATTTGAGCGGTCATGGTGAAGTCGCCAATCACGCCTTTTTTGATGGGGCGAGCGACCACAATGTTTTGCGGCTCTCTGCCGAGCATGGACTTGGCCTCGTGACCCACGGCAATCACGGTCTGGCCTTCTTTGCTAGAAGAACGCACTGCCAGCACGGAAGGCTCGTTGACCACGATCCCTTGCCCTTTGATCCAAATCAGCGTGTTCGAGGTGCCGAGATCAATGGCGAGATCTTTTTTTAAAAACTTTGTGATTAACAAATGAAGCCTGGAACGTAAGAAATCTGGGATGGCCACAATCGGCAACCAATGATTTTCTCATTTTTTGCGATTGCTAATGCTTTTGGCGAGGCTGGGTTACTAATTCGAGTTCAGGTAAGCTTTGACAAGTAATTATTAGGAGTGGCCATGAGTGAGTCTTCTGCCTTTGGTTTTGGCCAATTTGTCCCAGGCTTTGACTTCTTGCAAAACTTGTCCAATACAGCGGCACAGCCATCACCTGTGACGGGCGCGGTCCCCGGCATGGCCAGTTGGGTGGCCCCCACGCTGAGTGTTGAAGAATTAGACAAGAGAATACAGGAGCTGAAGGCGGTTCAGTTTTGGCTGGACCAAAATGCCACGGCCCTCAAAGCCTCCATTCAAGCCATGGAAGTGCAGAAGATGACCTTGTCCACGTTGCAAAGCATGAACGTGAACATGGCCGATTTGGCCAAGGCCTTCACGGCAAAATCACCTGCAACTGAGACCTCCACTGAAGCGGCACCCGAAAAATCGCGCACATCGATCTTCAGTCCCAAACCAAGCCCCAAAACCACTCCCCAGTCAGAGCCCGCTGTTGAGCCAAATGCGGGCCCGGTGGATGCACAGCAAGGTGAGTCTGTGGCCGACGAGCCCACCGAGTCGGACGCCGCGCCCAAGGCGGCGAGCGACAAGCCGGCGGTTGACCCGATGCTGTGGTGGGGCGCACTGACGCAACAGTTTCAGGGCATCGCCGCGGCGGCCTTGAAGGATGTGGCAGGCGAAGCCATGAAGGCCGGCATGACCGCCAAGAGTGCCGCGCATCCGGGCGCCGCAGTCCGCAAGTCCAAGGCAACAGGCAAAACCAACACCAAAGCCAGCTCCCGATCGTCGGGCGCTGCAGCGGGTCCATCCGCTGCCAAGAAAGCAGTCAAGTCAGCCCAACCTGTTGCTAAAACCGCAGCGCGCTCGACCCGCCCGGCCGCCCAAAAACGCACCCCCAAATGAAGCTTTTTCCCTACGGCCATGCCACGCATCCCCAGTGGCGCATGGCTGCAGGTTTGGTGCTGGCGCAAGTGCGTGCACAAATGGGCTTGGCCGATTACGCCAGTGAGCCCAGACTGGCGCTGCTGTACATCACCGACCATTACGCGCCGCAGGCGCAGGCCATTCTGGACCATTTGCGCCAAGAGTTGCCCGCGGTCTCCGATTGGGCTGGCACTGTGGGCATTGGAGTCGCCGTCAACAATGCCGAATACTTTGACGAGCCGGCCATGGCGCTCATGTTGTGCGATGTGCCAACCGAGCACTACCGCGTTTTTTCAGGGCTGTCGCCCTTTCCGGCACAAGGTTTCGCCGATGTGGCCTTGGTGCATGCCGACCCGTCAACCCCTGAGCTGACTGAACTGATTCAAGAGATGGCGGGCCGAACCGCACAAGGCTATTTGTTTGGCGGCTTGACGGCAAGTCGCACACAAAACCCGCAGTTCGCGGTCACGGCCGGCCAAAGCTTGGCCGACGGGGGCGTCTTGGAGGGGGGCTTGAGCGGCGTGGCTTTTTCGCCCGAAGTGGGTTTGTTGTCGCGCGTGACGCAAGGTTGCCAGCCCGTGGCCAAAGAGCGCGAAATCACCGAAGCAGACCGGCATGTGGTGCTCAAGCTCGATGGCGAGCCGGCTTTGGATGTGCTGCTGGACGACTTGCATATTTCTTTGGACGATCCCAAGGCGGCCATTCCGGTGGTTCGTGCCACCTTGGTGGGCTTGAGCACTGTGGGCCAAAGCGGCGTGGGGCGCACGGGCCATTTGGGCAGCGATGTGCGTGTGCGTCACATCGTGGGCCTTGATCCCATGCGGCAAGGCGTGGCGGTGGCAGAAAATTTAGAGCCTGGCATGCGCCTGGCGTTTTGCCGACGCGACAAGCAGGCCGCACGCGCTGACTTGATTCGCGTGTGTGCTGAGATTCGTGAAGAGTTAGAGCCCGAGATGCTGTCCATCGAGGCCATCAACGCTTGGAGCGACGACCCGGTGGCCAACTTGCCGCCGCAAGGCAAACGCATCGCGGGTGCGGTGTACGTCAGCTGCACCGGGCGTGGCGGGCCTCACTTTGGCGGTCCCAGCGCCGAGATGCAAATCATTCGACATGCGCTGGGGGATGTGCCCTTGGTGGGCTTTTTTGCCGCAGGTGAAGTGGCTCACAACCAGTTGTATGGTTACACCGGCGTGTTGACGGTGTTCACCACCGATTGATCAGACGCCGCGTGCGCGTTGGCTTTTGAACTGCACTCTGAACTCGGCAAACTGACCGGCTTCGAGTGACGCGCGCACTTCGCGCATCAGGTTCAGGTAATAGTGCAGGTTGTGAATGGTGGTCAGCATCGGGCCCAACATTTCGCCGCAACGGTCCAAGTGGTGCAAATAGGCGCGGCTAAATCCGTCGCGCCCACCTTGCTCCCAAGACACGCCCGAGGCACCGGCGCAAGCATGGCAAGTGCAGGTGACGTCCAGTGGTTGTGGGTCGGTTTTGTGGCGAGCATTGCGCAGCTTCAGATCGCCAAAGCGGGTAAACACGGTGCCATTGCGCGCATTGCGGGTGGGCATCACGCAGTCAAACATGTCCACGCCATCGGCCACGCCCTGCACCAAGTCTTCTGGGGTGCCCACGCCCATCAGGTAACGGGGTTTGTGGGCCGGCAGACGGTGCGGCGTGTGCGCCATGATCTGCAGCATTTGCTCTTTGGGTTCGCCCACACTGACGCCGCCAATGGCGTAGCCGGGAAAGTCCATCTCAACCAAAGCTTCTAGAGATTCTTGGCGCAGGTTTTCGAACATGCCACCTTGCACAATGCCAAACAAGGCATTGGGATTTTCGAGTCGGGCAAATTCGTCTTTGCTGCGCACGGCCCAGCGGCGGCTCATCTCCATCGACTTGCGTGCTTCGGCTTCGGTGGTCAGATGCCCTTTGGTTTCATAAGGCGTGCACTCGTCCAACTGCATCACGATGTCGGAGTTCAGGCTGGTTTGAATTTGCATGCTGACCTCGGGCGACATGAACAGCTTGTCGCCGTTCACTGGCGAGGCAAACGTGACGCCTTCTTCGGTGATTTTGCGCATGTCCCCCAAAGACCACACCTGAAAACCGCCCGAATCGGTCAGGATGGGTTTGTGCCATTTTTCAAATTGGTGCAGCCCCCCAAAGCTCTCCATGATTTCGCGGCCTGGACGCATCCACAGGTGAAAGGTGTTGCCCAAAATGATTTGCGCGCCCATTTCTTCCAGGCTGCGCGGCATCACGCCCTTGACCGTGCCGTAGGTGCCCACCGGCATGAAGATGGGGGTTTGCACCACGCCATGGTTCAGCGTCAGTTGGCCTCGGCGCGCGTGGCTTGAGGGGTCGGTTTTGAGCAGTTCGAATTGAAGCATGGGCAAGATTGTAGGAGGGCCAAGAGCGCCAAGTGCGCCAGAAGACGGGCGGTGTGGGGCTGTTCGACAGCGTGTGTCGGGCTGAATTTAAGGCCGCGGCGAGCGCGTCAACAGCATCGCATCGCCGTAGCTGAAAAAACGGTAGGCGTTGTCAATGGCATGCCGATACAAGCCCATGATGTGCTCGTAGCCCGCAAAGGCGCTGACCAACATCATCAAAGTGCTTTTGGGCAAGTGAAAGTTGGTGATCAGGCGGTCCACCACTTGGAACTCAAACCCCGGCGTGATGAAAATTTCTGTGTCGCCACTGGCCTGACCCGAACGCGCCCAAGACTCCAGGGTGCGGACCGTGGTCGTGCCCACGGCCACCACCTTGCCGCCGCGCGCGCGGCATGCCGCAATGGCTTGTTGTGTGGCTTCGGGCACTTCGTACCATTCGCGGTGCATGGTGTGCTCGGCAATGTTTTCAGTCTTGACCGGTTGAAAGGTGCCGGCCCCGACATGCAGTGTCACGCTGGCGCGTTCTACGCCATGCGCCGTTAATGCGGCCAGCAGGGCTTCGTCGAAATGCAGCGCAGCAGTGGGCGCTGCGACGGCGCCCGGGGCGCGGGCAAACACCGTTTGGTAGCGCTTGGCATCTTCTTCGGTGTCGGCATGTTCACCGGCACCGGGTGGGCGTTCGATGTAGGGCGGCAGGGGCACCACGCCGTGTTTTTCCATCAAAGCGTGCGGCTCGTCACTCAATTGCAAGTGAAAAAGTTGGCCGTTCTCGTCGGGCCAGCGGCCCAACAGCACGGCATCAAATCCGCCGTTGCGAGCGCCGCCCGCCATGAACATCTGGCCGCCGATCAAGGGTTTTTTGCTCACCTTCATGTGCGCCACCACCTGATGGCCTGGCAGCACGCGCTCAATGAGCAACTCGAGTTTGCCGCCCGAGGCCTTTTCGCCAAAAATGCGCGCCTTGATGACCTTGGTGTCGTTGAACACCAACAAATCACCGGCCTTCAGCAGTTGGGGAAGCTCACGAAAAATTCGATCGACTGCGCCAGAGTGCGATCCATCGAGCAAGCGCGAGCTGCTGCGCTCAGCGGCGGGGTGTTGTGCAATCAGTTCGGGGGGGAGCTCAAAGTCGAAATCGCTGAGCGTGAAAGAGCGGGGCGCAGAAAGCATAGAGGTGCAGGGCTTGACAGGCCCGAACAATTTGGAAAAGCGAGATTTTGCCTGAAGGATAAGTGCTGGGACGTGTGCCAAGCCGCGGCTCTGACGGCACAATTGATGCATGCCCGTCTCGAAAACCGCTCCTTCAGCCAAAACGCTCAGCGCACCGCAAAAAGCGCTGATCAAACTGGGCTTGGTGCGCGACATTGATTTGGCACTGCATTTGCCTCTGCGCTACGAAGACGAAACCCGCCTTGTTCAACTGCGCGATGCCCGAGAAGGTGATGTGGTCCAAATCGAAGCGACGGTCACTGCTTGCGAGATCACGATGCGGCCGCGCCGCCAGTTGTTGGTGACGGTCGACGATGGCACCGACACCTGCGTGATGCGGTTTTTCAGCTTTTATCCTTCGCAACAAAAAGCATTGGCGGTGGGCAACCGCATTCGTGCGCGGGGTGAAGTGAAAGGCGGGTTCATGGGGCTGACCATGATGCACCCCAGCTTCAAGGCCGCAGGCGGGGTTTTGGCAGAGGCCCTGACCCCCGTTTATTCCACCGTGGCAGGTCTGGCCCAGCCGTATTTGCGGCGGGCGGTCATCACCGGTTTGAACCATGCTGACTTGAAGGAGACCTTGCCAGTCGGCCTGGTGTGGCCCGACCCGCGAGGAGCTTGGTCGCTGCGCGATGCATTGCAGTTTTTGCACCACCCCACGCCCGATGTGTCGTTGGCCTCGCTGGAGGATCGAACCCACCCCGCATGGGTGCGCTTGAAGTGTGAGGAGTTGCTGGCCCAGCAGTTGTCGCAGCTCACCGCCAAGCGTGAACGTGATTTGTTGCGCGCTCCGCCCTTGAGCCTGAAGGCCGATGGTCGCTATGGTCAGTTGCTGCGCACTTTGCCCTTTGGCCTGACCCAGGCGCAGCAACGGGTGGGGCAAGAAATCGCGCAAGATTTGGCGCGCTCGGTGCCGATGCACCGTTTGTTGCAGGGTGATGTGGGCGCTGGCAAGACCGTGGTGGCTGCATTGGCGGCGATGGTGGCGGTCGATGCGGGATGGCAATGCGCGCTGATGGCCCCCACCGAAATTTTGGCTACACAACACTTCGCCAAGCTGGTCAGTTGGCTAGAGCCGCTGGGGGTCAAGGTGGCTTGGTTAATAGGCAGTCAAAAGAAAAAAGAGCGTGCCGCCATGCTGGCCATGGTGGAGTCAGGCGAAGCTGCTTTGGTGGTGGGCACGCACGCGGTGATTCAGGAGCACGTCAAGTTCAAAAACTTGGCGTTGGCCGTGATCGACGAACAGCACCGCTTTGGCGTGGCGCAACGCCTGGCTTTGCGCAGCAAAATGCAAGCCGATGGCATGGAGCCGCACATGCTGATGATGACGGCGACGCCCATTCCCCGAACCTTGGCCATGAGTTATTACGCCGACTTGGATGTTTCGGTGATTGACGAGTTGCCGCCAGGGCGTACCCCCATCGTGACGCGCTTGGTGTCAGACCACCGTCGCCATGAGGTGGTTGAGCGCATTGGCGCTCAGTTGCAGCAAGGGCGGCAGGTGTATTGGGTGTGTCCACTCATTGAAGAAAGCGAAGCGCTGGATTTGACGAATGCCACGCAGACACATGCCGATTTGAGCGAGGCCTTGCCCGGTGTGATGGTGGGCCTGTTGCATTCGCGCATGCCAACGGCCGAAAAGAAAGCCGTGATGGATCTGTTCACCAGCGGGCAGATGGGCGTGCTGGTCAGCACCACCGTCATCGAGGTCGGTGTGGATGTGCCCAATGCCTCTTTGATGGTGATTGAACACGCCGAACGTTTTGGCTTGTCCCAATTGCACCAACTGCGAGGTCGAGTGGGCCGCGGTGC
>JACCDN010934506.1_pt1 | contig 19283 bp, 16 predicted proteins | sample 7441691 | NCBI WGS metagenome assembly JACCDN01 (sample SAMN15323439, study PRJNA562643) | freshwater metagenome | isolation source: river surface water | place: USA:Blue River Watershed | collected 2017-08-16 | reverse complement strand
TTAAGGCCAAGATCATTCATTACTCTTGCAGTTTTGATACTGATTTAATGAAGAATCTTATCAAGCAGCACGATGGAGTTGTTGATGTCATTTGTATAACAGGACTTCCTCCAAAAATTAAATTTAAAAAAGGTTACTTTATTCATCCGGAATCTTTTGCCATAAAAACACTGGCCAAAAAAACACCAATTGTAGATGGGCAAATTTTTAAAGATGTCTATATTCCGCTGTCATTAAGACGCTTTTATCTTTCAAATCCTCAATTTTTAACCAAGAAAAAAATTGGTTTTTACTCAGGTGCTCTCCAAAAAACTTACGTTGAAGTTTTAGAGGAACTAGAAAATAAACTAATTATGGCCGACCCATATTTCTTTTTGAAACTTCCATTTACATTGGAAGGAAATAAATCTTTAGAAAAATTTATCAAACTCCTGGCACCTTTGTTAAAAAAGATGAAATTAAATAAGACTCAAGTGGGGAGTTTCGATCGGACATTAAAAAAAATTAATCCTGCTTTAGATGATTTTTTAAGTGCAGATATATTGGTTGGTAATGAAGCGAATATTAGCTTTCTCGATTTGAACCATTTAAAAGATAAAACTCTTATTGTCGATGTCGTTACACCATACTTTGAAAAAAAATTAATAGATGCCGGACTTGATTCGGCAATGATTTGTTTACCTACAGATAAGTATCCATTTATTAATTATTCGATTCTCGAAGCCTTTACACAATTGTCAAAAAGTGCGGAAACATTTATTCGAGAAGATGATGTTGTTGCGATGATTGACAAGTTGAAGTTAAAGCCGCTTGTTAAAAAATATAATGAAAACGTAGATAGAGTTGTACGTTTTGCTTTTATCATTCATCCACTTAGCACAAGATATCTATTTAAACATCCATTTCTTAGACCATTTAAAAAATATTCCGCCCCGTTTGAAAAAATTACTGAAGACTTAATTGCTTTTTCTCCGGGTTTTTATTATGGAGTTATAAATGGAATACAAAGTGAGAAAAATGGAAGAAATGTTCAAGGCTTAATTTATACCGTTACTGAAACACCTAAAAAATTAATTGAATCTGGGCCGGAGGTTATTTATCAAAAAATTTTAAGGCTATGTGAAAAGGCGAGCGATGCTGGAGCTAAAATTATAGGCCTTGGCGCTTACACGAAAATTGTTGGTGATGCAGGAGTTACTATTGCAAGATTTAGTCCAATTCCGGTGACAACCGGAAATTCACTTTCGGCAGCTTCCACACTTTGGGCCGCCAAACTTGCTATTGAGAAAATGGGATTTGTTAAAATTGAAGATAATAAATTTATTGGGTCAGTAATGATTGTTGGAGCTACTGGTAGTATTGGGGCCGTTTCAGCAAAAATCTTAGCATTAAATTGGGACGAGGTTATTATCGTTGCTCCCAGGGCCTATAAACTCATTGAGCTTAAAGAAGAAATTTTGAAAATTAATTCAAAAGCTAAAGTTGAAATTTCAACTTCGGCCGATGAACACTCGCATCGTAGTGACCTGATCATTACGACGACTTCATCCAGAGGTGAAAAAATTCTCGACATTATGAAAGTAAAACCTGGAGCTGTTATTTGTGATGTTTCTCGTCCATTTGACATAAAAGAAGAGGAGGCTATCTTAAGACCAGATGTTATGGTTATTGCTTCAGGGGAAGTGATTCTTCCTGGTAGCCTGGATATGAAGATCGATTTAGGCCTGGAAGGAAATATCGTTTATGCCTGTTTGGCAGAGACCGCCCTTTTGGCGATGGAAGGGAAGTATGAGTCATTTACGCTTTCTCGAAATATAAATTACGAAAAAGTTTTAGAGATTGACCGGCTTTCTAAAGAACATGGAGTGAGGCTATCACAAATTATGGGACATAATGGTTTTTTAACGGATGAAGAATTTCGTTTGTGCCGTGAATATGCTCAAAAGAGAATAAATAGAAAAAATTAGGAAAGTATGACACATAAATATTTTAATCAACTTAATTATACTCTGGGAAATGAAGACACGACTTTAGAAATCGAAATGGTGCTAAAACTCAATCCGGAGAGTGTCTTTAGTGTGTGTGGCTCAGGAGGGCGATCTTTGCCTTTGCAGTCATCGAAAACGAAAGAGCTTTATCTTTGTGACCTTTCAAAATATCAGTTGGCACTTGCAGAACTTCGTCTGGCCACTTATAACGAATTATCGGTTACGGATTTTCAAATTTTTTGGGGCCATTGTCCTTATGGTGAAGTTGATTATAGTGAAAAAAGAAAAGCTATATATAAAAAACTTAATTTGAAAATGGAAACGAAACTATTTTTTGACCAATTATTATTAGAAATTCATTACGAATCCATTTTATATTTAGGAAAATGGGAAAAGACTTTTTATGTTTTTGCTAAAATTGCGCATAAAATTTTAGGAACAAAAACCATTGAAAGACTATTTTCATTTAAAAATATTGAAGATCAAGTTCAATATTATCAAACCGAATTTCCAATGATTCGCTGGAAAATGATGCTTTTTTTATTGGGAAATAAGTCAGTTTTCAATGCGCTTTTATATAAAGGTGATTTTATAAAAAAAAATGCTCCCCAAACCCATTTCGAATATTACTTTAATGCTTACGACAGACTTTTTACAAGAATTTTGGCCAGAGAGAGTTTTTTTTTGAATTTATGTTTTTTTGGAAAAATAAAATTTCATGAAGGAAATCCAGTAGAATCTAGTGAAGATACTATTAAGCGAATTAAGAGCTCTTCCGCTGAAGTTAAATTTATTAATGAAAATATGCTGGCATTTCTAAACTCAGGTGTTCACAAATTTGATTTTTTGTCACTTTCAGATGTCCCATCGTATTTTGGAAGTGACGTGGAAAAAAATTATTTGCAAAACATCAAAAAAAGCTTAAAAAAAGATGCCATCGTGGTTGTTCGTTATTATTTAAGAACGGCCGTTGCTGATCTTCGTGGTTACATTGATGTAACTGATCAATACAAAGACCTTATTCATAAAGAAAAAGTGCAAATGTACAATGTTTGTATTTACCAATATCAAGAAAATTAGAGTATAATAAGTTCATTATTTTTATAATAAATTTTTGGGGAGGCCTATGTTTTTATCTGCGGAAAAAATTGTCGAGTTACAAAATTGGCGTTATGCTACTAAGAAATTTAATCCATCAAAAAAAATTGATGATAAATCTTGGAAGGCCATTGAAGATTCATTGGTTTTAACTCCATCTTCATACGGCCTTCAACCTTGGAAATTTTACGTAGTACAAAATCCAGAAATAAGAAATGAACTCATGGCCGCTTCATGGAAACAAGCACAGGTTGTTGATTGCTCCCATCTGATCGTTTTTGTTATTAAAGAAAAATTAGATGAAGCTCATATCGATTCGTTTTTAAAATCAATGGTAGACACTCGTGGCGGTGACTTGGCAGCTCTTGATGGATATAAAAAAATGATGATGGGTGATTTAGTAACAGGAGCAAGATCTCAAGTTATTGGAGAATGGGCGGCAAGACAAGCCTACATTGCGCTTGGAAATTTAATGACTACATGTGCGTTTTTAGGTGTTGATGCCTGCCCAATGGAAGGGATTAATCCCAAAAAATATGATGAAATTTTAGGGCTTACTGGAAGCGGCTGGAAAACCGTTGTGGCGTGTCCAGTTGGATATCGTGCAAATGACGATAAATATTCCTCTCTGAAAAAAGTCAGGTTTAAGAATTCTGAAGTTGTAACTTTTGTAAAATAAACTGACCCAATAAAAATTTTATTGGCCTCTTGGGAATTTTATTCTTCTTTTTTTAGGCAGTTACGCTGCCTAGCTATTGATCGCCCTCTGAATAAATTACAATGTTAAACATATTAGGATGGATTTTAATTATAATGATTAGGACAAGTTTATTTGTTAACGATTGTGGAGTTTAAATGGAAAATTTAAATTATAGAAAAGCGACACTACTTTTGATGGCCGTATTTTTGGGCCAATATACTTTTGCTGAATCAAAATTTTATTGTAATCGCGAACAATCCCCACCTTCTGGTTATTTTGGGCAATTGATAAGAAACAAGTTCTCTGGGGACGAAGTTATTGTTCTAAATGGCAACAAAGTCGATGGTGTTATCAATCGAGATTTTGAACATAAATCATCTTATAGATTCAAATTGAATGAAACTTTAAAACTGGAAGATATTAATATTTGCACTAAGGCGGCAGGCTCTAGTCGTATTGCTAGTACTTTGTGCGTTTTAGGTAACCTAACATATAAACCAACTCGCGATGCTTGTTTGGAAAAATGTTTAGTTGATCAAATTTTTTCCAATGAATTAATGGTTGAAAAAGTTAATGAGGGTGTCTTAAGTATAAGCTATACGCTTGAGGGAAATCGATATGGTGGTAAATTATATTGCTTTGAAGAAAATGCAATTGATTACCACGCTGCTTTTAATTATGTGATTTATGCTAACAGTTATAATTTTAGTAATATTATAAAGTATAAAAATGATTATTTTGTCGCGAAACCAGAAAATTCTGCTACTCAATATCTTGATCGAAAATACGAAATATTTTCTAAAGACAAGCAAAACGTATCTTTAGATTTTTCAAACTTATCAAAAAAATTAACAAGCAATGAATTAAAAGTTTTAGATCTTTCTATGTTTAAGGAAAAATTTCCTCTAGAAAAAGTAAAAAGAGCTGAGTGCTTAAATCACTTTGCTGTAAGTGGAGACTTATCCACTTTTAATGGGGGGAGATCATTAGTGATCGAGAGCGATTCAGCAGTTGATCCGTCAAAAAAATACACCCAGTTTAGTGGTGAACTTAGAGAAGAAAATAAGAGAGTGAAGCTCTTTAGAAAAAATAGAGAAGTTCCTGTTTTTAAAATATCTGAAGAAGTCTTTACGTTTGGAGAGTTCTTATGCTTTTTAAAGTAAGACATAGAAACTACCTTAATAGAGTCTAATTTAAATCTCTTTTCTTCTTAATTTTTAATATCAAAATCCAAGTTGAGAAAGGCTTCACTTTTGCGGTGAAGCCCCTTTTCTGATTTTTTTATTCTGTGCTTAAGAACCACAGGCAATACACGCTTCTGGATTCTCAAGCGAACAAACCATTGCTTCTCTTTCTTCATCAACTGACTTAGCAGGAGCTGCTTCAGTGTTTTTTACGGTAAACTGAACTGCATTTACTGCGGCCCTTGTTCTTAGGTAATACATACCCGTTTTAAGTCCTGCTTTCCAAGCATAGAAGTGCATTGAAGAGAGTTTTCCAAAGTTTGGGTCTTCAATAAAGACGTTAAGTGATTGGCCTTGATCGATATAAGGTCCACGTCCTTGGGCCATATCGATGATCGCTCGCTGTTTAATTTCCCAAACCGTTTTATAGATGGCCTTTAATTCTTCAGGGATTGAGTTAATGCTTTGAACTGAACCATTGCTGGCAATGATTTCATTTCTCATTTTATCATTCCATAATCCTAAGCGAATTAAATCAAATACGAGATACTTGTTAACAACGGCAAACTCTCCAGATAAAACACGTCTTACGTAAATGTTTGATGTGATTGGCTCAAAACACTCGTTGTTTCCTAAAATTTGAGAAGTTGAAGCCGTTGGCATTGGTGCAACGAGAAGCGAATTTCTTACTCCGTGTTTTGAAACTTCAGCTTTTAGTGCAGTCCAATCCCATCTTCCAGACTTTGGAGTAACTCCCCACATATCAAACTGGAAAATCCCTTTTGACATTGGTGAGCCTGCATAAGTTTGGTAAGTACCATTTAATTTTGCCTGATCTTTGGAAGCAGTGACAGCTGCAAAATAGATCGTCTCAAAAATATCATTGTTAAGTTCAAGTGCAGAAGGAGATTCAAAACCTAGTTTCATTTCAAAAAATGTATCCGCTAATCCTTGAACACCAAGGCCTATTGGTCTGTGTCGCATATTAGAATTTTTGGCCTCTGGAACTGGGTAGTAGTTGATATCGATGATTCTGTTTAAGTTAACAGTCATTTGATAAACAACTTCAAAAAGTTTTTGGTGATCGTAGAATCTTTCTCCATTTTCTTTTGTGGTGACAAATCTGTTTAAGGCAACAGAAGCCAAGTTACAAACAGCAACTTCATCTTTATCTGTGTACTCTAAAATTTCAGTACAAAGATTTGATGATTTAATAGTTCCCAAGTTTTTCTGGTTTGATTTTTCATTTGCCGCGTCTTTATAAAGCATGAACGGCATACCAGTTTCAATTTGAGCTTCAAGAATTTTAAACCATAGATCTTGTGCACGAACCACTTTTTTAGCGATTCCTTTTTCTTCGTAACTTGTATAAAGGCGCTCAAATTCCGCACCATAAGTATCAAATAATCCCGGAGCTTCATGCGGACAAAAAAGTGACCACATACCATCAGTTTCTACACGCTTCATGAATAAATCCGAAATCCAAAGAGCGTAGAAAAGATCGCGGGCACGCAGTTCTTCTTTTCCGGTATTTTTTCTAAGATCTAAGAAATCAAAAATATCAGCATGCCATGGTTCAAGATAAATAGCGAAAGCACCTTTTCTCTTACCACCACCTTGATCAACATATCTTGCAGTATCGTTAAAAACTTTAAGCATTGGAACGATTCCGTTAGATGTTCCATTAGTTCCTTTAATGAAAGAGCCTTTTGCACGAATATTGTGAACCGCTAAACCAATCCCACCCGCTGATTGAGAAATCAGAGCGGTTTGTTTTAGAGTTTCATAAATTCCATCGATGGAATCGTCTTTCATCATCAGCAGGAAACAAGATGAGAGTTGAGGCTTATTTGTACCAGAATTAAAAAGAGTAGGAGAAGCATGAGTAAAATATTTTTCACTCATTAAGTTATAGGTTTTTATGGCATCTTCAATATTGTTTAAATGAATTCCTAGTGAAACACGAAGCAGGAGTTGTCCAGGGCGCTCAGCAATTTTTCCATTCATACGCAGAAGGTATGATTTCTCAAGAGTTTTATATCCGAAGAAATCATAGTTATAGTCGCGCTTATCTACTAACGTTTTATCTAAAAGTTCAGCATTTTCGACAACAACATCGTGCAATTCTTTGGCAATTAATGGAGAATGCTCACCAGTAATTGGGTTCACGAAGTTATACATTGCTTTGATGTTTTCAGAAAAACATCCACGCGTCTCTTTATGTAAGTTAGATACCGCAATTCTTCCCGCTAGCACTGAATAGTGCGGGTGTTGAGTTGATAAGTAAGCCGCTGTTTCAGCTGCTAGACCATCTAATTCTTTTGTTGTGATCCCATCATAAATTCCTTCGATAACTTTTTTTGCGATCTTCATGGGATCGACATAAGTTCTGTCTAAATCGAAGCAAAGTTGATCAATTCTTTCCGTGATTTTATCAAATTTTACGGGCTCTTTCTCGCCACTTCTTGTGATGACGTACATGTGTGTCTCTCCTCTTAATAAATTTCTAAAAAAGTAAAAAAGTGCCTGGCACTTTTTTAGAACTCTGCGTCTAATGTGAATGTCTGTGTATTTTTATCTGCAAGAACACCTGGTCTTTGGTATTCAGAAACTCTTTTCTCAAAGAAGTTAGTTTTTCCTTCTAGCGAAATTAGCTCCATCCACTCAAATGGGTTCACTGCTTTATAGTGTGCTTCGACCCCTAAGTTCTGTAGCCAGTGATCAGCAACAAACTCAATGTATTGTTTCATTAAATCTGCATTGATTCCGATTAAAGATACTGGAAGGGCTTCAGAGACAAATTCTTTTTCAATCTCTACTGCTTCAGTAATGATCGCCTTGATAGTTTCGTGGTCAATTTGTTCTTCTTTAGTTAACAGTGAGTGCATATGACAAGCGAATTCACAATGAAGACCTTCGTCCCGTGAAATGAATTCGTTAGACGTACAAAGCCCTGGCATCAGGCCTCTTTTCTTTAACCAGTAAATCGCACAGAAAGACCCAGAGAAGAAAATTCCTTCAACTGCCGCAAAAGCGATAAGCCTGTGAGCAAAAGATTTTTTTGAAGTTATCCACTTCATTGCCCATTGGGCCTTTTTAGCTACACACGCCAGATTTTCTGTCGCATGAAAAAGACGATCGCGCTCTTTTGAATCCTTGATGTAAGTGTCAATTAGAAGAGAGTACGTTTCGCTGTGGATATTTTCCATCGCGATTTGAAAGCCGTAAAAGCATCTTGCTTCAGGAATTTGTACGTCTTTCATAAAACGAATTGCTAGATTTTCATTTACGATACCATCGCTGGCAGCAAAGAAAGCTAGAACGTGAGAAATGAAGTGTCTTTCGTCATTGGTTAATTTATCCCAGTCTGTTTGATCACTTCCTAGATCAATTTCTTCAGCAGTCCAAAATACCGCCATATGTTTTTTGTATAAATTCCAAACCGAATGATACTTCAGTGGGAACAATACAAAACGGTCGTCGTTTGGTGCTAGGATTGGGTCAGTTGAAACGGCCTTGGTAGCTGTTTCTTTAGTTTGCTCTGCCATAATGGCTTCCTCCGTGAATGTCGTGTCTCATGTGTGTGTTGTGTGTAAAGCCTTTGCTTTTTTTAAGAGTAGCAATCAAAGATCATCTCTCAAATGAAAAAATGCGCTAAGGAGATTCTAAGAAGCGGCAAGCAAAGCTGGACTTGTATAATCAGAGACTGCTTGGAAATTAACAATATTATATAGTTGAAAATTCGAGACGAAAAGGATCGATCTAATTTTTACAAACTTAACAGCTCATACATCTGGTTTTTCAAAAGTAAAAAAAACAAAAAACGAGAAACGCAGAGCATTAAAACACAATATCTGGGACTAAAATTAAAAACCAGGCACTATATCTTGTGTGTCTTTTTTAGTTTTGCTACCTAGGATTGCTAATCTTTAAGATCTTTATATAATCATAAAGCATGTCACGAAAATTAATTTTATCGATATCCTTTTTTTTATTTGGCTTGCTTTGTCAGCAGGGCGCTGTCTATTCCTTGACTTGGCAAGGAAGCACAGCGCCTACTGCCTGCTGTGGCGGCTCTGCCTCTGGTGCTGGAAGTTGTAGCTCTGGATGCCTTGAAGGCCCGAAAGTTGGCTATTGTGGTGCTGTTAACTCAAGCCCTCCACTCAGTGGCTTCGGAGGAACCTGTGCTGTCGAAGGTGTAACTAGTTGGTGCAGTAGCTCTCCTGGTGGCACACAAGCTGCTTCTGGTGGACCAGCTGACTCAGGCTGTGTGGGAATAGTTGTCTGCACATGCACTTATTAAAAATTTTTTCTGATCACCTTTAATTTAATTAAGCTGGCAAAAAACTCTAAAGCCATTATAATTTTCATTTGTCGATATATTGCCTACTTCAAGAGAAAGCAAGTCTTTTGAGGTATTTAGATTAGATGTACTTTGATAAACTTGGTTAGTATTCATGTCTGTTAAGCGTACAACTCCAAAAGATTTTTCAAATGTTACAACACCACTTATGCCACTAAAGAGAGCTAGTTTAAATTCTTCAATTGTTCCGCTGTGAGAAGAGTCGATAAAAACCTCCACTTTTTGAGTATTCGTTTTGTCACCAAAGCTCTCGAAAACCTCGCAAGTAAGTTTAGAGTTTGCAGAAAAAACTAGTTGAGAGAAAAGTAATCCAGCAATAGAAAAAAATGATCTCATACATCTGCTCCTAATAGTTGAAATTTTACTGTCTAGGGAAAACTAACAACATAAAAGATGGAAGTCAAACAACAGAAGACTAAAATAGATAAAAAAAGTTGAACAGTACTTTTGCGAGACAAAAGTAAACTTGTCTCGCAAGTAACCTACTCAGTTGAATATGAATCTGAAACTGCATTTAGCACTGCCTTTTCAAGAATTGTTGGAATGTCACCGAGCAAATTTAGGTATCAGATCGACTCTTAGATATTAATAGATTTAAAGATTGCAAAATTTGAAAAAGCCTTTGAATCCTATCTAAAATTTGTTACTATTTTATTTGAGGTTATATTTATGAAATTAATTTTCTCCCTTTTAGTCTTTTCTTTTTTTCATTATACACTGGCGCAAGAGATCAAGCTTGTTGCAGATAAGTGGTGCCCATACAACTGCAGTACAGAAGGAAGCAGTCAAGGTTACGTTGTAGAGATGGCAAAGGCCGTTTTCAAAAAACATAAAATTCGTGTTAATTATCTGGTAAAACCTTGGAATGAAGCTGTAAAAAATACCGAAGAAGGCACTGCTGACGGTGTTATTGGTGCACTCCCTTCAGACATACCGGCCGCGATTTTTCCAGACGAACCAATTGGGTTTAACAATGAATGTTTATTTAGTTTAAAAAATAAAAATGCAACCTATCAAAAAACTGAAGATTTAAAAGGTAGAAAATTAGGAATTGTTGAAGGATATGGCTACAGCGACGAGATGATGGAATTTCTTGCCAAAAATAAAGAAAGCACAGTATCTGTGTCTGGTGATAATCCAGTCAAAATAAACTTAGAAAACTTACTAAATAATAAAATTGATTGGTTTGTTGAAAGCAGTGATGTCGTTAAATATACAATCACAGGAAGATCTAAGTACGAAAGTGTTGTGAATGTAGGATGTGTAAAAAAAGCGCCCATATATGTGGCGTTTTCACCCAAGTTAAAAAATGCCAAAGAATTTGCCAAAATCTTAGATGAAGGTATCGTTCAATTAAGACAAAGTGGTGAACTGAAAGCAATTTTGAATCGCTACAATGTACAAGATTGGAAGTAAAAAATAAAAAAAATTTAAATAGGGATAAATGATCCTCATCGCAGGTAAAAAAGTCAGACGAAAGCACTTTTTGGCATTAAATTAATTTGACAGCTTTTTAAACTAGGTTCAATTTAAGCTTTAAACATTTTTCGATATTAAGACTTAGGTAGAACCCATGTTTGCTAAATTAAAACATTATCTTATTGGTGATCCATTAACACTCGACAAATTAGAAGAAGAGCAAATTCCTAAATGGAAGGCCCTTGCCGTTTTATCTTCTGACGCCCTTTCTTCAGTGGCCTATGCAACAGAAGAGGTTTTAATACCATTATCACTATTTGCTGCTGCGGCCATGGCCTGGTCAATGCCTATGGCAATTGGTGTTGCATTATTGCTTTTAATTATCACACTTTCTTATCAGCAAACCATTCAAGCTTATCCACATGGGGGAGGGGCTTACACGGTTGCTAAAGAAAATTTGGGCGAGAACGCAGGTCTTGTTGCCGGAGCAGCATTGCTCATTGATTATACTCTCACGGTTTCAGTTTCGATTTCAGCGGGCGTGGAAAATATTGTTTCTGCCATACCACAATTGGCATCGCTTAAAATTATTTTAGGGATTATTTTTATCCTAATTGTCATGTGGTTAAACCTAAGAGGAATTCGCGAATCATCAAATATTTTTGCACTTCCTACTTACTTTTTTATTTTTTCTATTTTGCTTTTAATTGGAGTTGGTGCTTATAAAGTAGTTATGGGAATTGATCAACCAGTTCATCCTGTACTGCATGAAGTTTATCCAGAAGTTCCAATATTTTTATTATTGCGTGCTTTTGCATCAGGTTGTTCGGCATTAACCGGAGTAGAGGCAATTTCTAACGGGGTACCCATCTTTAAAAAACCATCACAAAAAAATGCAATGGTGACGATGATTTGGATGTCCGTTATTTTAGGGGCTTTCTTTTTGGGGATTACTTTGCTTGCTCATATTTATGGGATTGTTCCAAGTCATGGAGGAGAGACGGTCGTCAGTCAATTAACCAGATCAGTATTTGGAACGGGGTTGTTTTATTACTCTAACCAAGTTGCCGTTGCGCTTATTTTACTTCTAGCTGCTAACACTTGCTATGCGGATTTCCCAAGATTATCTTCTTTACTTGCCAAAGATAAATTTCTTCCAAGACAATTAATGTCAGTTGGTGACCGTTTAGTTTTTTCTAATGGTATTATTTTCTTAACAGTATCGGCCAGTATTCTTCTAGTGCTTTTTAAAGGATCAACTCATTCGCTAATTCCTTTATATGCAGTTGGGGTATTTTTATCATTCACACTTTCGCAGACCGGAATGATTATTCACCATATAAAAATAAAAGAGCCTGGTTGGCGTATAGGTTTAGTTATTAATCTGGTCGGCGCAATTACAACGTTTACAGTTTTATGGGTTGTTATTTTAACAAAATTTACCCATGGGGCATGGATGGTTGTGATTCTTATTCCGACCTTTGTTTTCTTTTTCAAATCAGTAAAACGTCATTATTTAGCAGTTGGGTTTCAATTATCTCGCGATACTTTTCATCAGGAATTGCGTCCAGTGGATCTTCGCTATTCTGTTGTTGTTCCTATTTCTGGAATCCACCCGGGTGTAGTTCAGGCCATTCAATACGCGCTTACAATTTCAGATAATGTACGGGTTTGTTATGTTGATCACGATCCCGTCGGGACTGAAAGAATGCAAAAAGTTTGGGATAAATGGTCCCAAGGATTAGAGCTGCATATTTTACCTTCGCCGTATCGATCAGTTTTAGGCCCATTATTAGACTTTATTGATAAGGTTCATGTGGAAAGTGGGAAAGACATGGTGTCGATTGTGGTTCCAGAGTTCATTACTAAAAAATGGTATCATCAGTTTTTACATAATCAAATGACTCTAGTCCTTCGAACGGCGCTAAGGCTTAAGAAAGGAAAAGTTGTAACGAGTATTAGATATCATTTATAAAGAAATCATTCTTTTTAGAAAGGCTTGTTCGTGATGATTCCATCATGTAAATAAATTTTTCGCTTGGCCCTTTCACCATATGTATTACTTATTGTTAATTTCAATTTGAGTGTTTTCGACAATACCATCAAATGAAATAGAGAGTTTTAAAATATAATTTTTTTCATTTTTTAAATAGCGGGTCGGCTTAATTGAGTAAACTTGATTTTCAAAGCTCAGCTCTAGAGGGTAGTCTCTACCTTTTACGTGTGCGATGGCATTTAACACAAGCCTGCGATCGATTGGATCTTTTAAGTTTTTGCTATGAAGATAAATATCAGTCTGTTCATTTTTGTTTACAATTTCGAGTATGCCATTTGAAATTTTTTTGATTATCCCCCCATGAACTGGAACAAAATGTTTTTCAATTTCAGCAGCAAATGTATTTGAAAAAAGCATAAAAAATGATGCGAGCAAAAGTAAAAAAAACGAATTCATCCAAAGCCTCCTTTAAAACCCCTAAAGACAGCTTTGATAAGCATAACCTAAGTGCATGCTTATAACAGTGATTTATATCAATTAATAAAACCATATGAGCTAATTTGGCAGAGTTTTTTGTTGTTTTATCAATTTTTCATAACATTTCTAATTAAGCGACATTAAGCGGTGGCCCTATTCATTTGGTGCATTTTTATTTTTGCTTCGTCGATCATTCGTTCTGGTGCTTTTTTTAATTTCTGGGCCATCCCAGCAATTCTAAGACTTAAGATGAGCCATTTTGTTGGGTCGAAGTGATACCAACGAATTCCATTTCGATAGTCGTTAGGAAACGTATGATGAAAATTGTGGTAACCTTCACCATAAGTAAATAAGGCCATAATAAAACTATCACGTGCACTATGCTCTTTTGAATAAGTTTGCTTTCCAACTACATGGCAAAGTGAATTGATGAAAAATGTTGAGTGATGGACCCAAACAATTCTTAGAATGCCGGCCAGTGCAAATCCACCCAAGAATGATCCCATAAAATGGCCAATAATTCCTGGAAGAATCATTCCAATTAAAACCGAGATTAAAAGATAATAACGATGTTGAAAACGCATAAGTGGATCACGAACTAAATCTTTAGCGAATTTGTTATCAAAAGGATTTGTGTCATTTTGTTTATAAAATATCCATCCAATATGAGCGTAGAAAAATCCTCGCCCAATATTATATGGATCATCCTCTTCATCGACATGATAGTGATGAGCACGATGGTCACTGGCCCATTTTAAGGCAGAGTTCTGAAAACAAGCAGCTCCAAATAATAAAAAGAAAAACTTCACTAACGGGTTTGCCTCATAAGTACGGTGAGCGAAGAGGCGATGGTAACCAGCGGTAATCGAAAAGCCGGTAACGATATAAAATGCAAGTGCCAAAATCCAAAATGGCCATTTGGCCCCTTCGTAACTCACATGAAACCATAATCCCAGGAGGATCGAGAGTAACGGTGTGCTTAGGAGAAAACTAATGTTTACCCAGTCGAGTGGTTTTTTTGGCAGTTGGTTTTGTGCTCTTAATTGATAATTCACTGGTATGTCCTTGAATAGATTTTCCTCTCTCCAAGAATACAATTAATTGCATTATTCTTTTGTAAAAGATTGGTAAAAGCGGGCATAATTAAAGAAATGTTAGTGAAACTTAGGATGTTTTATATGAGATTATTTTATCTGCTGATTTGTGGATTATTCATGGGACCAGTTCATTCGTCCGGCCAAAATCCAGCTCCAACAGATCGCACTAAACAGATTTTAAATGAGAGTTATCTAAGTTCTGATTATATAGATGATACAATGGATTGGATCAAATCAAAATCTAAGATCGAAGCGGATATCGTTTTTCAAATGCCAGAATATTATAATATGCGGCAAGGCTTTTATTACAAACAGCATCGCTACTCTTTAACCAATTTAATTTTAGATTTTGGAAACTATAGCAATATGTTGCGTTTGAGTGTTTATGAAGATGTAAATAATAATAAAAAACTTTCTTTTTCTTTTGATTGTCGTGCCAATTTAAATAATAAAAATGCTTCCAAAAAAACCAAAGACACTTGTGCGGAATTAGTAAAGCTACATGACCAAAAAGATCGACTTAATAAAATTTTAAATTCAATTATTGAATCAGATATTGAATACAATAAAAATGACGAGAGTTTTCGCTTTTATATGAGCAATGATCATACAGCTAAAGCACGCGAATTAGAAAATGTACAAAATGAAAGAGAGGTCAATGAAGTATTTTTTCCTGGCGCTGATATCACAAGCATTATTGGAACGACGACAGTTGTTGGAAAAAAAGAAGACAACGTCATCATTCCTCCTAAAAAATTAAAAACGCGCATGATTATTGTGCCTGTCTATGAAGGACCAAAACCATTTCCTCCAAAAGGCGATATGGTTTTAAACACCACTTGTAATGAAGTTGAAAAGAAAGAAGGTGAGGTTTGGAGTAGGCGTTACGAGTTTCAATGTATCGGTGGCAAAGTTGTATTAAAGAGTCGCTTCTATAAAGATCAGTATGTGGAGCCTTGTAACAAAGAAGGCAAACAAGATGGTGATGTTTGGAATCGTTATGCCAACGGAGTCTCAAAATCTGCAAGTAATAGACCTGATGAATATCATTATTATGATGTTGCAACGTGTGTGGACGGAGAAACAGTTGATGTGCGAAGCCTGCTTTATAAATTTAAAGAGTGTAAGGATCTAAAGAAAAAAGTAGGGGATAAATGGTGGGCGGTATTTGATACCACAACTATTTACTGCAAAGGTTACCCTGATTGTGGGTCTGAAAAAGTAGAAAGAAATTTAGAAACCGCTTATGAATGTAATGAATTTTCTCATATTGTTCCTTCTGCGGACAGGTCAATGGCCGGAAGCGGGACTCTCTTACGTCAGATTCTCATTGATTCACAAAATTTCATGCAATGGATGCGGCTTGGTATTTATCCAAACGGAGACTGTAAAAAGAAAAATCCTGAGCACAATAATATGACCGTAGAAGATAGAGACAAAGTACCAAAATGTTTAGAAATCACCTTGCCGAGTAATTTAATCAATAAAAAGAAAGAAACAGAAGGATATTTTAAAATTAAATCTTTTACTGAGGTAAAGCAAAAAAGTTCCGAAGACGATGCAGTAGTCACTGATCTTAAAGGTACATTTTGTAAAAATGGAAAATCGATTAAGTATATCTGCGGTGAAAAACCGAGTGATGGGGACGAACGCTGGAGAGTTCAGCCGGGTGGAGCTTGTTATCATTTAAATACAGACGAAATGTGCAAGTAGTATTGTGAATTAGTACATGTTGAAAATTTTCTGCCTATCTTAAAACATCTTCAAGCACTAAGGAAGTCTCACTTTTTTCATCACGGTATTTGACGATAATCGCACAGTTCATATTTAAACCTAGCTTTGAGCCCCAAGAATTTTTTGATGAAACGGGCCTTGAGCCAGGTACAACAATGGCATTTTCTGGAATGGCTTCACCTTTATTAAGTTCACGCTCGTTTACAAGGTCGTAAACTGGTACCCCCTTAGAGAGAATTACTCCCGGAGCAATAACCGCTCTTCTTTTAACGATAATTCCTTCAACGATAACTGCACCTGCACCAATGAATGCTTCATCTTCAATAACAACAGGATTCATTCCAACCGGTTCTAGAACTCCGCCAATTTGTACTGCCGTTGATAGATGCACTTTTTTTCCAATTTGTGCACATGAGCCAACTAAAACGTGTGAATCAACCATGGTGCCTTCATCAATATAAGCGCCAACATTGATATAACTTGGAGGCATGATGATGACACCTTTCGCGACATATGATCCTGAGCGCACACTTGTTCCTCCTGGAACAACACGCACACCCCGTTCAACGCTAAATTTTTGAGCTGGAAGATTATGTTTATCCACAAAACCGCCTTCCATAACGGCCAGATGCCCTGCTTTGAAAGCGTCAAGTATATCTTTTTTTACTTCGATATTGGGAACCCAAATTCCATCTACAAAATTAGCCGAGCGAACAATTCCATTTTCTAAATCACGTAGAGTTTGTTGCCATTTTTCCATAATTATTTTCCCCAATTTTTTACATCAGTATCAGCTTGAATCACTCTCTGCATTCCAGCTTCATCTAAATCTTTATGATTAAGTGGAGCACGCAAAATTTCCGTGGTAATTTTCTTTTGATAAAAAGCTAATCTTTTTACAGGAACAGGATTAGCTGCAATGAAAAGAGTATCCGTCCATTTTTTCCAAGATTTATCTTCTGCCTCTGTGAGCGTTTTTTCTAACGTCTTAGTGACATATTTATACGTTTCAGCTGGCCAGACGTTAGAGGCAACGCTGACAAGACCAACTAATCCATGTGGCCTAAAATTATAAATCATCCCATCATCACCAGAGTACATACGTGCGTTTGGTGCAGATTCATGATATTTTTTAAAATCATCAACAGAACCAGAAGCTTCTTTTATTGCCCAAAAATTTCTGTGATCTTTTAGCATCGATACAGTTTGGAAACTCATTTTTACACCTGTTCTACTAGGAACATTGTAGAGCATACATGGCTTAGAAGCAGCATCTAAAATCGCTTTAAACCACTCGTATTGCCCAACGGTACCAGGCTTCGCATAAAGCGGAGTGACGACTAAATAGGCGTCTATAGTATAACGAGCTTCTAATTCTTTTACATATTCCAGTGTTTCTTTAAGATTAAATCCTGGAAGTCCCGTCATGGTAGGAACCGTGAGTTTTAATTTTTCGGCAAAAGATAAAATTTCATGGGCCTCACTTCTAGAAAGATTTAATCCTTCTCCAGTTGAGCCTAAAATAACCACGGCAATTTTATTTTTTTCTTGTTCACGCAAAAGTGCCTCAAAAGATTTGTAATCAATTGATCCATCAAGATTCATGGGAGTAATGATTGCAGTCCAAAGGGGAAATGCGTTTAAGTCTTTTTTCATATAATCACCTTTTAAACATTTAATTATCTAAATTTAAGTTCACTTGAAATAATATCTTGAAAAGAATTTAATCCGTAAGGAATAGTTGGATCTGATGCTAATTTTTTTGCCGCAAAAATTGCGCCTTCGGCAAAAATTTTTCTACTTTTTGCATTGTGGGCAAGAGTAATGGTTTCAAACGGAGTATCAAGTTTTAACTCGTGAAATCCAATGACATCACCGGTTCGATCACTTGTAATTTCTACCGGAAGGTTTAGCCACTTTTTCCAAGACAGTGCTGTTCCACTTGGTGCATCCATTTTTTTAGTGTGATGAACTTCATGCATGGTAAAAGTATACTCATTAAATACTTTTTGCGCACGATTCATTGTTATAATCATTTGTTGTACAAGATTCATCCCAAGGCTGAAATTAGAGCTATAAATCCAGCGAATCCTATTATCTTTTAATTTAAAATTTAAAGTTCTAGGCCACTCGAAACCAGTCGAGCCTGTAACAACAGGGATTTTTGTTTCAACTAGCATTGGAATTAATTCTAAGAAGACATCGCCTGGTAAAAAGGAAATGATAACATCATGACCCTTTAAATTTATAGGTGTTGGTCGATTTATTGTATCAAAGATCGTAACGATTTGCCCTTTTAAAAGGTCAATTACTTCACTTCCAGTTTTTCCTTTTCCTAAAACTGCTATCTTCATTGGCATCCTTTAATTTGAATCTTCAATAAATGTTTTATGTAAGCGCTTTATGACTTCTTTATCGTTTGCTTGTTCAACTAAGAAACAAAAGTTATGTTTGCTGGCCCCATGGCAAATAAGTCTAACATTGATGTCTGGGATCATCTCGAAGATTTTTTTAGATAACCCCGAGGTTTTGTGTAGTTCATTTCCGATAAGAGAAACAAGGCTGAGTCCTTCTTCCACGTTAAGATCTCCAAGTTCCCCTAAGTCATCCATTAGGCCTTTATTTAAAAGAGTCGAATCGTCTAAAGTCATGGCCACCGATACTTCTGAAGTCGTGATAGAATCAACTGAAACTTTGTGGTCATTAAAAATTTTAAAAACTTGATATAAAAATCCGTGAGAATAAAGCATTTCCGGAGTTGTTAGTGTTAACAAAACTTGATTTTTTCTAAGCGCAAGTGCTCGCACACTTGGATAATGGTCAACATTTCTTTTAACCCAAGTCCCACCTAAATTAGCGTCAAAGCTAGAGCCGACAAAAACTGGAATATCACATCGCATGGCCGGCAACAGAGTCGCGGGATGCAGAACTTTCGCTCCAAATACCGCCATCTCACTTGCTTCTTTAAAAGAAATTTCTGATATTCCTTTCGCTTCTTTAACAATCCTAGGGTCGGTCGTTGCAATTCCCGCCACATCAGTCCAAATCTCTAAAATATCTGCTTCTAGTGCCTCCGCAAAAAGAGCTGCTGAATAATCAGAGCCTCCACGACCTAAAGTAGTCACAAAGCCATCGGAACTTTTACCGATAAATTGACTCAATTGGACTTGAATCTGTTCTTATTGGAGAACACTCCCTACTTCTTAATAAATCAATCCGCGAATCTG
>JACCDN010248632.1_pt1 | contig 19293 bp, 19 predicted proteins | sample 7441691 | NCBI WGS metagenome assembly JACCDN01 (sample SAMN15323439, study PRJNA562643) | freshwater metagenome | isolation source: river surface water | place: USA:Blue River Watershed | collected 2017-08-16 | reverse complement strand
TCTATGCACTGGCTTCAAACCATCACGAACATCTGGCAATGCGCGGCCAACAATAACACTCATCGAGTATTGCAAATATGCATCTCGCATTTCTTTATTGATATCGACTACAGTAACACCTTTTGGTGGTTGATTTTGTTCCATTACAATTCCTATCTATTAAACATCAAGAGCTTTAACCATCAACGCATTATCATGAATGAATTTACGTCTAGGCTCGACTTGTTCGCCCATTAGCACCGAAAAGGTTTCATCTGCGGCAACAACATCATCAATGTTAACTTGCAACAATGTTCGGTTTTCTGGATTTAGAGTTGTTTCCCACAACTGAACTGGATTCATCTCTCCCAATCCTTTATACCGTTGAATGTAATAACCCTTTTTTGTATTTTCCATAACGTATTCATGAAACAATTTATAATTTTCAAAAGATTGTTCCGTTTTATCGATATGAACGCTGATTGGTAATTTTGATACAGCTTGCATCTCTGTCCACAACTGTTTCAACTCTGTCCATTCTGGCGTACGAAATGTATCTGCATTTATTTTTGTAACCATACGCTCTGCATATCTGGTGGTATGAATTTGTGCTTCATAACCAGATTCATTTTTTTCAATTTTTGATGAAACCTCTGTCACACCAAACGAAGGATTGGCTTTAATCCAATCATTAATCAAAGATAAAATATCTTTTACATCATTTTCATTCTTAAAAGCGTTTTCTTGGAAAGAAAATTTACTGATAAAATAATATAAAATATCTTGGTCATATTTCGAAGATGAGGCTTTCAATAATTTGTAAAATCTTTGAGTCGATAAAATCATTTTTTTTGTATCTTCTTCTTTCATGTCTTTCAATGCAGAAGTGATTTTAACTCCAGCTAATCCTAAGCCTAACAAGAACTCTGTCAGAGCATTATCATCTTTCAAATAAACTTCTTGATTGCCTTTTTTTGCTCTGAATAATGGTGGCTGTGCAATATAAATATATCCACGCTCTAAAACCTGCGGCATCTGTCTGTAGAAGAATGTTAACAATAATGTTCTAATGTGTGATCCATCGACGTCGGCATCTGTCATGATGATAATTTTGTGATATCTGATTTTATCAACATTGATATGATCTTTACCAATACCTGTACCAAAAGCAGAGATCATCATTTTTATCTCATCATTGGAAAGCATTTTATCAAAACGTGCTTTTTCTACGTTTAAAATTTTTCCCTTTAATGGCAACACTGCTTGTGTACGACGATCACGAGCCTGTTTTGCAGAACCGCCCGCAGAATCTCCCTCGACCAAATACAACTCACACAATGCCGGGTCTCGTTCTTGACAGTCCGCCATTTTGCCTGGCAATGAACCGCCATCTAAGGCAGTTTTACGGCGAGTAAGATCTCGTGCTTTTCTAGCGGCATCTCGAGCGCGCGCAGCCTCTACACATTTTCCAATAATATTTTTTGCTATTGTTGGATTGCGATCCATCCAATCAGCAAGCTTATCATTCACAAGAGACTCGACAATACCTTTTACTTCAGCATTACCAAGTTTTGTTTTTGTTTGGCCTTCAAACTGTGGCTCACGAACTTTAACGGATACAACAGCTGCCAAACCCTCGCGGATATCTTCACCTTCTAATGAAACTTTTAAATCTTTCAAAAGATTTTTTTCTTGTGCATAAGAATTTGTTGTTCGAGTCAATGCCCCACGAAAACCGACAAGGTGAGTACCGCCCTCATGAGTGTTGATATTATTACAATATGAAAAAATAGATTCAGTGTAGGAATCATTCCATTGTAATGCGACTTCAACTTCGACAGTTTCTTTTTCTCCGCGAAAATAAATAACATCCGCGTGCAAAGCTTTTTTGCTTTGATTTATATATTTAACAAATTCAGCAATACCATTACCGAATTGAAATTCATTTTTTTTATTATTACGTTCATCTACGATTGAGATATACAACCCAGCATTTAAAAATGCTAATTCACGTAAACGATTTGAAAGATAATTAAAATCAAAAGTTATAGTTTCATCTTTGAAAATATCTCGGTCTGGTTTGAAGTTTACGGTGGTTCCTGTTTTTGTAGAATCACCAAGTCGTTGAATGTCTCCTTGCGGAACACCACGATGAAAAACTTGTTCATACAAACCACCCTGACGCTGGACTGTAACTTGGCAACGAGTTGATAAAGCATTCACAACTGAAGCACCAACTCCGTGTAAACCACCAGATACTTTATATCCACCACCGTCAAATTTTCCACCAGCGTGCAAAACCGTCATAACAACTTCTAAAGTTGATTTTCCTGTTTTGTGTTTATCAACTGGAATACCACGTCCATCATCCTCAACTGTGATTGATTCATCTGTGTTGATAGTTACAATAATACGTTTACAGTGACCAGCAAGAGCTTCATCTACTGAGTTATCAACAACTTCATAAACCAAGTGATGAAATCCACGAAAGCCAGTGTCACCAATATACATGCCTGGTCTTTTTCTAACAGCTTCTAATCCTTCCAAAACCTGAATAGAGTCTGCACCGTAATTTTGACTGACTTGATTTGATTCACTCATCTATGTTGCCCCTTACTTAAATCTCGATTTGCCCATCACGTATGTTGAGCACAGTACAATTCTCAGACTTCATACTTAACGGTAAGCTTAAGTCTGTTGTTGTTACAAAAATTTGAGCGTTTATTTCACTCAAAAATTGAATCAACGAAGCTCGCTTCTCTGCATCCAATTCAGACAGCACATCGTCTAAAAGCAAAAAAGGATAAGCTCCGTGAAGATTCCTATGATACACAATTTGCGCCATTTTGAAAGATAATATCAGCGCTCTTTGCTGCCCCTGCGAACAATAAAATCTCGAGTTATTTTGATTATATAGAAATACGATTTCATGCTTTTGTGGCCCGACAAGAGAAACTCCGCTTGCTAACTCCGCATCATGCAGCTGTTTCATTCGAGAAATTAACTTTTCTGTGATCTGATTTTGTTCCCAATTTGTCGCTGTTTCGCTCGAGATCACATACTCCACTGAGATATCCACATTTTTATCCTGAGATATATATTGCATGGCGCTATTTATGAATGGCTTTAATGCCTGCAAAGCTTGCACTCTTTGAGAGCAAAGTTCAGCTGCCTGTTTTAAAAAAATGGGATTTATGCTTTCTAAAAGATTTTCTGTTTCTACTTTTGAGGTCTCTGCATTTAAAAAATTCTTTAAAATTTTATTTCTTGTTTTTAAAGTTTTACGAAATTGAGAAATCAAATCAACATTCAATGGCTTTATACTCATCAATAAATCATCAACAAGCTGTCTGCGTTCATCATCACCCTCTTTGATTGAGGTCAAACTCTCAGGTGAAAAAATAACGCAAGGAAAGCGTTTAACAACTTCTACAGCTGATGTTTTTTTATTATTTATTAAATGCGTTTTTTTTGATTTTAATATTTGAAGGCCTAATTCAAAATCTAATTGATTCAATTCTGCTTTAGCAAAAAGTAAACTTTCCGAAGAACCAGTTTTAATAAAATTAGAATTTTCCGCATATCGAAATGACGTTCCAGAGCATAAAAGATAAATGCTTTCTAGAATATTAGTTTTACCTTGGCCGTTTTGACCTAAAAAAATATTCACTCTAGGAGAGAATTGTAAACGTGCTTCAGCAATATTTCTAAAGTTTCTAATCTTCAGTTCTTTTATCATCTCAATTTTTTAAAACTTAAATTCGCATTGGCATAACGACACAAGTATAATTTAAATCATTGTGAGGACGCATCAGGCCTGGTGATAATTGGTCATTGATTTCAAAATCAATATCATCATCATGAATAGCATTTAAAATATCCGTAATGTATTTTGCATTGAAACCAATTTTAATTTCTTTACCTTCATAATTTACTTCGATCTCTTCTTTTGCGTCTCCCAATTCAGGATTGTTCGAAGCAATTTCCATTTTTCCACTGGATAAAGTTAAAGTAACAGCTTTAGATTTATGATTTGCAAAAAGTGAAACTCTTTTCAATGAAGTTAAGAAAGCCTCTCTTTTAATTTGAACTTTGAGAGCTAAATTCTGTGGAATAAACTGTTGATAATTAGGATATTTTCCTTCGATCAATCGAATCATTAGTGTGGTTGAATCTTTTCTGACGATCAATTGTGATCCTTCAACAGCTAATTCAAATTCACCACTCATAGTTTCAAGAATTTTTTTAATTTCTTGTAAACCTTTACGTGGAATAATCACACCTTGTTCTTGATTGATTACTTTTGTTGAATTTATATTTTTATTAATCAAACACAAACGGTGACCATCGGTTGCTACCATGGTGTATCCATGATCTGCTTTTTGTTCAAAGTACACGCCGTTCAAATGATATCGAGTTTCATCCGTCGAAACAGAATAAATTGTTTTATCAATCATCTCTTGCAACGCTGATGCATCTACTTTGGAAAATCTAGAACCTGTGTATGTGGGAAAGATTGGGTATTCATCCGCAGAGATACCCACAATTTTGGATAAATATTTTCCTTGTTTGATTTCAAGCCAGTTATTTTCTTTTTTAATTAATTGAATTGAACCTTCTGCTAATTCTTTTGCTACTTCAAATAAATTTTTTGCGCTCACTGCAACTTTGCCAGGCTCGATAACTTTTGTTTTTACTGCATCCGTTAAGCTGACTTCAAGATCTGTTGCATAGACTCTTAAAATTCCATCTGCAGCTTCTAATAAAACATTTACTAGAACAGGCATCGTATTTCTTTTTTCAACGATGTTCTGAGTTTTTCCAATCAATGCTATCAGATCTTTTTTTTCTATTTCTAATTTCATTTAGATTCCTCAATTTCTCTTCTTAATACTCTTATACTATATATATATATATAATTAGTAGTAGTAGTAGGGGCGTGGAAAACTTAGCAAACCTAGTAACTAGTTGTAAATTCAAAAGAAAGTACGTGGATATTGGCTCTGGATAACTCATCATGAAAAAAGCCAAAAACCGGGATATCTTTTGTCCACAAGTGTGCTCGCAGGCTTATCCACGAATCTACACACAACCCACATTCACACCCCTGTGATATTGTGGATTCTAGTTGTTAACTCTTCGATATCATTTTTAAAATCCAAATCTTTCGAAAGTAGATAATCCACGCGTTCAATCGCATTCATCACAGTTGTGTGATCTTTGCCTCCAAAAGCGCGGCCAATATCGACTAAAGATTTATCCAATGTCTTTTTAATTAAATACATCGCAGTCTGTCGTGGAACGACAATTTGTCGCGCACGAGATGTAGATTTCAAGTCAGAAATTTTAACTTTAAAATGGTCTCCGACCATTTTTTGAATATCTTCCATAGAAATCGTGCTTTGTGTTTCATGTGTAGAAAGCACACGTTTTGCTAGCTCAATATCAATAGATAAACCCTGTAACTCACTAAACATTTTAACTTTTTTTAAATTTCCTTCAAGCTCACGAATAGATCTTTTAGAAATTCTAGCGATATAATTAACAACATCTTCTGGAAATCGAAGACTCATTTTTTCGGACTTATAACGAAGAATAGCAACTCGTGTTTCTAGATCCGGCATCGAGATATCAGCAATCAATCCCCATTCTAAACGAGAACGATTACGATCTTCCAAGCCTAGAATATCTTTAGGCATTCTGTCGGCAGCGATAACGACCTGTTTTTTTCTGTCTATATAACTATTAATAGTATGGAAGAATTCGGCTTGAACGGCCTCTGTTTTTCCAATCATTTGAACGTCATCGACAAGCAGAATATCTGACTGATCACGAAATTTTTGTCTGAATTTATCCATCTCATAGCGTCTAATTGCAGAAACACACTCGTTTAAAAAGCGTTCTGCACTGACATAATTGATTCGTAGATGAGGCTGAGTTGCTTTAATTTGATTACCAACTGCATGTAACAAGTGGGTTTTACCCATTCCAACGGGTCCACAAATAAACAGTGGATTATAACCCTCTGCTCCTGGATTTTGCGCTACGTTATATGATGCTGCATGGGCAAACTCAGTATTTCGACCAACTACAAATGTAGAAAAGGTATAATCTGGATTTAACAGGTCAACTTTCGGGTTTGTACTGTTGCTATTTTGCTGAGTAGGCGTGGTATTGTTTGCCCACGAATTAGTCTGCTGATTAGGCTGGATATTCATTTGTTTATTTGGATATCCATGCTGGGGTTGAGCTTTCTCTTGAGTAGTCAAAAAAGCGTCCTGAATATTTGATAACTCTGGGTTTATTGGTTTTACTGTACTAACAATAAGATCCAATTCAAAATCTCTTCTGAATAACTCAGAAATTTCGGAATAGATTTTTTCCAGAAGGTTTTCCACAACAAAGTACTGGTGAAGAGCACTTGGAACACCTAAAATCATTCTTGGTAGGTTGATGGTCCCGACAGTTTCAATATATGTAACAGGATCCAACCATGTTTCGATCGACTTATTGTCTTTATTTCGTGATTTAATTAATCTTTTTATTTCTTCCCAAAACGCCGCGTTGAGTCCACAAGTTACAGCTAGGGCAGCATTTGCTTCGGGCGCAGCCTGTGTGACGGGTTGATTATTTGATGGAATAGATGGCTGAATGCTCTGCTGACCATTTGTGTGACTATTGCTTATGCTATTGTTCATACTGCTATTTATATGACCACTAGCTTGGCCGTTGATAATTTCATTGATTTTAGAACCAATTTGGCTATTCACGTGCTTTTTCCCCCTTTAAGCTCGATCCGGACGAATTGATTTACTCGAACCCTTGATTATCAGGGTGTTGCCAGCAATTCAACCCAGTTTTCCACAATGACAAGTGTTGACCATTTCACCGCATTATGGTTTTATCCCCCTTCAAATTCTTGAAACCAAAAATGACGTTATTCGTCGTAATTAACCAAGTAGGAGTTCTGTCATGAAAAGAACGTATCAGCCAAAAAATAAAAAAAGAAAAACATCTCACGGTTTCCGCGCTCGTATGGCGACAAAAGATGGCCGTCAGATTTTATCACGTCGTCGTGCTAAAGGCCGTAAACGTCTAACGGTTTCTATTGGTGGAAAATAAGAGACCCAGCGTAATAAAGAGAAGCTCAGATTTTTTACTTATTAAAGAGAGCGGTCAAAAAAAGCTTTTATCTGCTTGGTTGCTACTCTCTTATAAGAAAAACTCTTTAGATACTTGGCGTTTTGGAACAACAGCGAGTCGTAAAATTGGTCCGGCTGTTATCCGCAATAAACTTAAACGGTGGGTTCGAAGTTATTTTCGAGCTCATTTTAATGATTTAAGTTTAAACGAAGAATCGGCTTTACTCATAAGAACAGAGTTAGATACAGAATGCGATATAGACGCTGTATCTATTAATAGTGATAAGAGTAAAATCGTTGAAGTAGCTGTTATCTTAAATTCACAAGAGTTTAGGAAAAGATTTTTAAATAGTTATGACGTTAATTTCGTTTTCCGCCCAATGCCTAAAGATTTTTATAAAAATATGAGCTATCAAGAGTTTGTTAAAACTTTAGACTATGGGCTTAACTCAATTGAAGCATCAGAAAAAAAAATACCAAGAAAAATCACAAAATGAATCACAAAATGATAGTGCTCTGAATATTCAAATTCACAGGCCTCGATCATTTTTCTCATCTTTTTTTCTTATTATTATTGGTTTTTATCGCAGCCTAGGCAGTGCCTGGCTGGGCGGTGCTTGTCGATTTGAACCCAGCTGTTCACAATATGCTGCCGAAGCTTTTGAAAAATTACCGACATTTATAGCTACAAAATTAGTTCTTATAAGACTCCTGCGCTGTCGTCCATTTGGTGGAATGGGATATGATCCAGTACCATGCTGCGCACACTTTGTAAAAACTCAAGAGGGGAATGCCTAATGAACGAAAAGAAAATTCTTGGATTTGATATCCCTACGATTTCAGCCATAGTTTTGACTGGTTTGATATTTTTTGGCTGGCAAACATATATGGCAAAAAAATATCCACAGATGAATAAAAAAACAGAAGTGGTGGCAACAGAGAATGCACCAGTGGCGCAAGAGAAATCAGAAGCAGCCAACAGCGCCGCAAACCCGCAGGGACAAGCGTCCACCCAGCATTTAGAAAAAGATCAAAACCAAAAAGAGCAGGTTTTAAGTTACGACAGCACTGAAGCCTCGATGAATATTAGTTCGTCTGGTATGGGTCTTAAAGATATTGTTTTACACAATCATAAAGACAGAAAAAAACAGCCAATGAAAATTGGTCTAAATGATAAGCCTACATATGCTCTTTCTCAAATTTCTGATCCAGCCCCACTGTTTTTCAATATTAATAAAATAGACGAGAATATTTTTGAGGGTGTCGCTTTCGCAGGGCAAACAAAAATTACTAGACGTCTAGAGTTTGATGTTAAAACAGGAGCGATTAATAATTCTGTTTTAGTAGAAAATATTGATCCTCAGTTTAAAGGCCTTTCTTTAGATATTTCTGAGACAACTCTAGAGAACGCAACGGGTGGTAATTTTTTAATGCCAGCACTTGAGCATCAAGAGTTTATTTTGAATCAAGAAAATAAAGTTGAGCGAGTTAATAATTCTGCTGCCAATGAAGCAATCAACAAAGAGTATAAACAAGTTTCTTTATTAGCGCTTGGCTCACAATATTTTACATCTGCAGTGGTTGATAAATCACAAGTCATTCCAGGAGCAATAATTGTGGGCGGCAAAGATGCCAAAATTCTTTCCGCACAATTGCAATATAAACCCATTCTTGGCCAAAATAGTATGAGCCTATCGTGGATTCAATATTCTGGAGCAAAAGATTTTGAACACCTAGAGAAAATAGAGCCTCTATTTGCTAAAATTGTTAATTTTGGCATATTAGAAGCAATTTCAAAATTTCTTTTATTAAATTTAAAATGGTGGCATTCGTTAGTTGGCAATTGGGGCGTTGCAATTATTTTACTAACTCTTTTGGTTCGGATTATCGTTTTACCTTTTAATATTTCTACCTTTCGATCAACAAAAAAAATGCAAGTGCTTCAACCAAAAATTCAAGCGTTACGCGAAAAATTTAAAAATGATCCGCAAGGAATGAATCAGGCACAAATGCAGCTCTGGAAAGAAAACAAAGTCAATCCTTTGGGCGGCTGTTTACCAATGCTTTTACAACTCCCAATATTTTTTGCATTGAATGATGTTTTTAGACAAAGTATCGAGCTTTATCAGGCGCCTTTTTTCGGATGGATTTCCGACTTGAGCTTGAAGGATCCATTTTTTGTTTTGCCAATTTTGATGGGTGCCTCAATGTTTTTTCAACAAAAAATCACGCCAACAACAATGGATCCGGCACAAGCAAAAGTGATGAAGTATATGCCAATTCTATTTTCTTTTATGATGGTTGGACTGCCTAGCGGTTTGACTCTCTATATTTTTATTAACACGCTTTCTGGAATCGCTCTTCAGCAAGCATTTATGGGTGATCGTAATATAATTTCTGCAAAAGCAGTTAAAGCCTAATGAAGGAGAGAATCATGTCTGGTTTTTTTAGTAAATTATTTGGTATCGGTAAGAAAAAAAGTGGTAACAGTGAAATTGAAACATTAGTGCACGACACTGTTTCAACATTGATTGAAAAAGCACAATTTGACCTAACATTTGATGTTTCATCAAGTGTAGATGATCGCGGTGAGCCGCAAGTTTTAATTAACTTTTCTGGAGATGACGAAGAGTTATTAAAAGATCGCGAAGGACAAATGATAGAGGCTGTTCAGTTGTTTTTAAAACGCGTTTTACAACATCATTTTCCTGAAGACAGAACAAATATCGTAATTGATTGTAATGGCTTTCGTGACGAATCCAATCAAGCGTTAATTGATCTTGCAGATAAACTAAAAGGCATTGCTTTAGAAAAAGGTAAATCTGTTTATTTCCGCGCATTACCTCCAAAAGACCGCAAAGTTATTCACCAGTATTTGGCTGGTGATGATCGTGTAAAAAGTCGTTCGGTGGGAGACGGATTGTTTAAAAAAATAAAAATTTATCCAATCAAAATGCAAAATAATAATCACGAAGACAACAACCCAGAATAATTTGTGGATATAAGATCAAGAGATGCCGATACTATTGTAGCTCAAGCAACCCCCGCGGGTTATGGTGGCATCTCTGTTATTCGTGTTAGCGGGCCGAGTGCTTATGCTATAACAACAAAACTGTGTTCATTTTTACCCGAAGTTATTCATTCACATCAAGCGTGTTTTGGTAACTTATATTCAGCCAATCATATTTCATCAGAGCCAATCATTATTGATGAGGTTGTCGTTACAGGATTTGCTAATGGCAAATCTTTTACCGGCGAGGAAAGCACTGAAATTTCATGTCATGGCAATCCATTGATTGTGAAAGAAATTATCTCTCAATTGATTTTCTGTGGTGCTCGCGGTGCGGATCGCGGTGAATTTACCTATCGTGCCTTTATGAATGGTAGAATTGACCTTGTGCAAGCCGAGGGCGTTCTGTCGCTTATCCAAAGCCAATCTCAGACGTCTGCTCTACAATCTTTGAGACAACTTAAGGGCCAGCTTTCAAATGAATTTGAAGCCCTTGAAAATGATATTACCTGGTGTTTAGCGCATATTGAGGCATCGATTGATTTTTCAACCGAAGGTATTGATGTCGTCGACAACAACGTTTTAATATCAAGATTACAAAACATTCTTAATAATACTGAAAAACTTTTGTCCGGGTATAAAAGCGGACAAATTTTAAGAGATGGTTTTTATGTAGCTCTAGTTGGCAAACCTAACGCGGGCAAATCTAGCCTGTTAAATCTGTTGCTAGGTGAGGAAAAAGCTATCGTTACTCATATTCCTGGAACTACTCGAGATGTGATTGAGGGTGCAATTTTACTGAATGGTTGCCGTGTTGTTTTTTCTGATACTGCAGGGTTGCGGCAGTCTGCAGATCTGGTTGAACAGATCGGAATTCAGCGCAGCTACGAGGTTTTAGATAAATCAGATTTAATATTTTATATTTTTGATAGCTCTGCTCCAATGAGCCAAGACGAAATAGATTTAATTAAACAGTTACCAATCAGTAAAATCATTTTTATCGCCAATAAGACGGATTTAACTGCAGATGGCGGTTTGTCTTCAAGTCAGCTACTTATAAAAAACTTACAAGGTTTTATTCCTGTTAGTGATGATATGGTATGTATGACTTCGACATTGAATCAAAATAATGTTCTAAAATTAAAAGATGTAATTGCTAACAAGCTTGAGGCTTTCCACTTTCAAGACTCAACAGTTTTATTTCAAACACGACAATATGACTGTCTGTTGGATATGAAAAAGTATTTGGTTGAGGCTGTTTCGCTGGTTGAGTCCTCTGCGAGCCCCGAGTTTTCGGCGTTACCTCTTAAAGAAACATTATTGAAAGTGCATGAAGTACTTGGAAAACACTTTGATGATCAGATCATGGATCGAGTTTTTAAAGAGTTTTGCATAGGAAAATAAAAATGAACCACAAAACCGATTTTGATATAGTTGTTGTTGGCGCTGGTCATGCCGGCGTCGAGGCTGCTCTTGCCAGCGCTAGGTCTGGATTGAAAACAATCGTTGTTACTTCAAACATTGATCGCATAGCGTATATGAGCTGCAACCCATCTATAGGTGGCCTGGCAAAGGGTCACATGGTTCGTGAAATTGATGTCTTGGGTGGCGAAATGGGTCTTGCCGCAGATGCCAGCTGCATTCAGTTTAAAAGACTGAACTCTACCAAGGGGCCAGCTGTTCGTGGTTCACGCGTACAAAACGATAAAGATCTTTATTCTAAATACATGACGCAAAAACTTTACTCTCATCCCAACATCAGTGTTTTGCAGGGCGAGGTAAAATCTTTGATTCTTGAAAATGCGGTTTGTCGCGGCGTTGTTTTACAAGACCAATCTCAGATTTTTTCCAAATCTGTTATTGTGACAACTGGAACTTTTATGAATGGAGTGATGCACACGGGACTTCAGCAAGAGCCCGGCGGTCGCGTTGGCGACAAAGCCTCCGTTGGTTTGTCTGATCAGCTCAAAGAATTTGGTTTTAATGTACAGAGATTAAAAACAGGAACTCCCGCGCGCCTTTACCGTGACAGTATTGATTGGTCAAAAACGACACCTCAATATGGTGATGAAAGATTTTATCCCTTTAGTTTTCGTTCTTCTAATGAGTATCAACTACCTCAGGTGGAATGTTTTTTGTCTCGAACAAGCGCTAAAACACATGAAATCATTCGTGCGAATTTGGATAAATCTCCAATGTATTGTGGGCTTATCGAGGGCGTTGGTCCCAGATACTGTCCATCAATTGAAGACAAGGTTGTTCGATTCTCTCAGCGCGAATCTCACCAAACGTTTCTTGAGCCAGAAGGCCTGAGTACGGATCTTATTTATTTACAGGGAATTTCTACGAGTTTGCCGGTAGATGTTCAGCAACAATTTTTGGTTACCATTGCCGGCCTTGAGAATGTCAAAGTGGCTCGATATGGTTACGCTGTCGAGTACGATTTTTTTGAGCCAACTCAGATTTGGCATCGACTTGAAACTCGCCCAATTCAAAGTTTGTTTTTGGCCGGTCAAATTAATGGAACCAGCGGTTACGAAGAGGCTGCTGCGCAGGGATTTGTTGCCGGCATCAATGCTGCTCGGTCCGTGTTAAATAAACCCGAGTTTATTTTGGATCGTGATCAAGCCTATATCGGAGTATTGATTGACGACCTTGTTACCAAGGGAACTCGTGAGCCATATCGTATGTTCACCTCTCGCGCCGAGCATAGATTGGTTTTACGTGAAGACAACACCCTGGACCGGTTGGGTGAGATTGGTATTGAGCTTGGTTTAATGGGCGATATTGCTAAAAAACGAATTGAATATTTACGATCTGCTCGCGCCGACCTCATTACTCGGCTGCAACAGACCAAGGTTTATCCTAAACAAGAAATGCAAGAGAAGTTAGCGAAAATCCCAACTCCTGTTTTGGGAAAATCTATTAGTTACGAAGAGCTACTGCGACGCAATGAGATTGATTGTTCCATGCTTCCGGGTCTGGATTTTGATCTAGATTTGAATCCAGAGATCTGTGAGCCTGTTGAAATAGAGGTTAAATACTCTGGCTATGTTAAGCGTCAGTTGCAGATGATCGAGCAGTCTAAAAAATTCGAAAATTTGGAGCTTCACCCAGATTTAAATTATTCAGAAATTCGCGGTCTATCGAATGAAGAGATAGAAAAATTAGTTCGCATTAAACCCAGGACTTTGGGGCAAGCGCAGAGAATAAGTGGTGTGAATCCATCAGCGATTCAGGCTATAATGATATACTTCAAGGGTAAAAATTTATCTAAGGAGTTATCTCGTGGCAGCAGCACAGAATGAAGACAGCGGATCGGCAGCACTGGTATTAAATTGGCGTATTGATCAGTGGTTTCCGGACCTGAGCCCCGCTCTGAGAGCGAGTCTTAAGTTGTATTATACTGAACTTCTTAAGTTTAATAAAACGGTCAATCTTATCGGCGTTAAGACTCTTCCTCACGCAGATGCCATTCATTTTGCGGATTCAATTTTAGCGCAAAAATTGTTAGCCAATGAAATCAAGGCTACCCATGTTTATGATTTTGGATCGGGAAATGGGTTTCCTGGTGTTATCTTTGCCATGATGATGCCCGGCGTCAAATTTACGCTTATTGATTCTGATTTGCGCAAATCGGAGTTTTTAAAACATATTGTTTCTTTATTAAAACTAAAAAATGCCGAAGTACTAATTCAGCAAGTAGAAAAGATTCCTGAGGGCTCGGTTCAATGTGCTATTAGTCGCGGTTTTGCTCCAATAGCTAAGTCTCTTTTAATGACGAGAAAGACTTTTGCAAAAGGTGGTATTTACTATCATTTGAAAGGCGAGGAGTGGGCTAGTGAAGTTGCTGAAATTCCAACTCAACTTTGTTCTTTTTGGGAACCTAGTCTTCTTGGTGGATACAAGCTCCCAATTGGAGAGGTTAAATTCTCTGTAGTTAAATCTGTTAAGATCCAAGATTAGATTTTTTTTAAAAATTATTTTTGTTTCTTTTAAGCCCAGGCCTTCAAGTCTGGGTTTTTTTATTTGTGAATGTTCCACGTGGAACATTCTTAGTGTCCTTTTTTCTCACCCTCGGCCGGCTTTTCTGCCTCACCCTCGCCTGCAATTTTCTTTTTCGGCATTGGAATTCCAAGTTCGTTCATTCTTCTCTCGTAAGACCAGTGCAGATTTGCATTCTCGTTCTTTAGTGATTCTTTGTACTGAGCCAACTCTGCTGGCGGCGGCCACGGCTTCTTTGCATAAAAGGCTTTGAGATATTCTATCCTGTCGCGTTCTTTGCGGCTTTTGGCTCGAATTTCCCAATAGCGTTTTTTTTGTTTTAGGCGATCGATTATTGCGGATGTTTCATAAACGTGCTTTTGCGCGTATTTGATTTGTCCCGTTTGTGGCTCGGCTTTTTTTAGAGTCACAAGATGTTCATCTAGTTGTGTTTGAAAGTTTGCTATGTCGGCACCCACTGCCGCCGCTTGCTTTTCTAAATCTTCATACACCTGATCTAGCTTTTCTGGTTCTGGATTGGGTTTTTCGCACCCGATCAGGACGCTTAACTGAAGAAATAAAATAGTAATGGCAATAATTTTAAACATGTTCCACGTGGAACATCGGATAAAAAATAAAAAATCTTGAATAATATTTTGAAATAAAACACCCTTAGTACCCAAGGGGAAATTCATGGTAAAAACAATTTGTATTGCGAATCAAAAAGGTGGGGTTGGTAAAACAACAACATCAGTGAACCTATCATCTGCGCTAGCGCAGTTAGGAAAAAAGGTGCTTCTAGTGGATATGGATCCTCAGGGAAATGCATCCTCTGGTTTGGGGCTGAAAAGGCACGAAAGCCAGGAGTCGAATATTTATCATGTCTTAATTGGCGAAAAGACATTGGATGAGGTTACTCAGAAAACAAGAGTTAAAAACCTGTCTGTTGCCAGTGCAAATCCCGATTTAGTTGGTGCTGAAATTGAACTTGTAGATCTTCCTCATCGCGAATATCGCTTGAAAACAGCGATAGCTACCGTGGCTACTCAATTTGACTATGTTATAATTGATTGTCCACCGTCGCTGGGGCTTTTAACTTTGAATTCATTGACGGCTGCGGATTCATTTCTTGTTCCTCTTCAGTGTGAGTATTATGCGCTTGAGGGTCTGAGCCAGCTGTTGAACACGGCTGGAATCATAAAAAAGAATTTAAACCCGTCTCTGCATATTGAAGGCATTGTTTTGACAATGTTTGATACGCGAAACAATCTAAGCCACCAGGTAGTCACTGAAATTAAGAATCATTTTGGCGAAAAAGTGTTTTCTGCAATTATTCCGAGAAACGTTAGATTGAGCGAGGCGCCTAGTCACGGTCAGTCTATATTTGAATATGATGCTAGATCAATTGGGGCTTTAAAGTATATGGAGTTGGCTCATGAAGTTGAGCAAAGAAACCAAAAGCAAGATGTGAATAGCCAAAATCAACAAAACAAAAACCACGAGGCTTCGATATAAATGTCTGAAATTACTAATGATAATTTAAACAAAAAGAATAGATTGGGTCGTGGCTTGGGTTCTTTGTTGGGTGGCGCTCAGCATATGGATAGCCAGGTATCTTCCTCGAGTACTCAACCTTTGGCTAGTCAAAAATTGCCGAGTAATCATGCTGCCATGGATACCCAACCCACTGTGGTTAGTCAAAAGTCGATGACATCTGCTGCTGAGGTTGTTCCTGCCGATGCCCGAATCTGGCAAGTTGCAATTGATAAGCTGACACCGGGTGAGTTTCAGCCGCGTTCACACTTTGATAAAGAAAAGCTTTCTGAGTTGTCGGTTTCAATTAAACAGAATGGGATTTTACAGCCAATTGTTGCAAGAAAATTACTTTCAGGAAGATATGAAATTATAGCCGGAGAAAGGCGCTGGAGAGCCGCGCAAATGGCGGGCTTTCATCAGGTTCCGGTAATTTTGAAGGACCTTGAAGATCAAGCAACGTTGGAAATGGCAATTATTGAAAATGTTCAGCGTGAGGATTTAAATCCAATCGAAGAGGCAGAGGCTTATCAAAAGTTAGCGACTGAATTTAAACTGACTCAACAACAAATTTCTGAAAAAGTTGGGAAAGAGCGCGCAACAGTAGCAAATGCAATGAGGCTTTTGGCATTACCAATGTCTGTGAGAGAGATGATAACTAGATCTGAAATTTCAGCAGGACACGCCAAGGTTTTACTGTCTTTATCAAGTTCATTGGATCAACTTGAATATGCAAAGATGGTTCAAAAACAAAAAATCAGCGTTCGTCAGCTTGAAAAAATGGTTAATCAAAAAAACAATAGTTCAGCGTCAACAGATTCAGATGAAGAAAAATTTCCTAGTCTGGCCAATTCTGGTGCAAAACTAATTAAGGCGATATCTGAGGATTTGCAAAAAGTTTTAGGCACAAAGGTCGTCATTGATTATGCCAATGCGAAAGGTAAAATTTCGATTCATTTTTATTCTGATGAAGAGCTTAATAATTTGGCAGAAAAACTCAAAGATACAAAAAGAAGATAGAAAAATCTAAAAAATAAAAGCGGCGCGGCGTGAAAACGCAAGGAGAGATCTTTGGATCAAGAGCTGATTACTGCACAAGAAGTGGGACATGTTACTGCTATACTAGACCATGGGGCATATTTCGAAGGTAAGCTTACTTTCGAGGGGACTGTGCAAATGGGTGGGGAATTTAAAGGAGAAATATATACGCAAGATACGCTGATTGTGAATAAGGGCGCAAAAGTTGAAGGACAGATTGAGGCCGACACAATTATAATCAGCGGAAATGTTGAAGGTAATATTTTTGCCAGAAGAAAGGTCATTATGCATCCTCCTGCTGTTTTTAGGGGCACAGTGACAACGCCGAGTTTGAGAATTGATGAAGGTGTTGTTTTCGAGGGAGCGTCATACATGCCAAAGGCGTCGACAACTTAAAAACTTGACCATTTCTTTAGGTCAATGTTACTTCGTCCCTGCACAGAAGTATCAACACTAACATACAGATTGGATTCTGGCTCATGGCAATGCTATCTCAGTTGGGTATAGACGGTTCTATTTTTTTTCAAATAGCTATTTTTTGCGTGGCATATTTTACTCTTTCTAGAGTCGTTTTTATGCCATATGCGAGCGCATACGAACAAAGAATTAGTCGCACCTCGGGAGATGAAGAGGTTGCTCAGGAAGCAATTAAAAAAGCTCAAGATTTACGAACTCAATATGAATCAAAAGCAAAAGAAGTCTCGGGAAAAATTAAAACTATTTTTGATGAGTACAGAGCAGAGGCTGGTGAGCACGCAAGTGGAATCGTTTCTAAAGCAAGAGAAGAGTCTGCGCGCTTGATTGAGCTTAATAGAGAAAATGTATCAAAAGAAGTAGCTGCAGCAGAGTCCGCTTTAAAAAAAGAAGTGTCTTTGGTGTCAGAGGAAATTAACAAAAAAATGTTAGTGTAGAGGGCCCAACTCGTGCGAACGAAATTACTTTCACTTTATGTATTTTTTATTTCAAATATCGCTTTAGCTGAAGAGCATGTCGCCAATGGTGGTCATGAAGAAATTCCTTTTAAACTGATTGGTTATCAATCCATCAATGTCATTATCATGATTGGCGCGATGGTTTATTTTTTAAAAGACGTTGTTCGTAAATTTTTTAGTGAAAAAAAAGAAGCCTATATGGCGGCGGCAAAAAGAGCAGAGGCTACTCGCAAGCAGGCAGAACAAGAGCGTTCTGATGTTGAAATCAAGCTGTCTAAGCTTCAAAGCACAGCCGACGAGAGTCTTCAGCAGGCACGAGCTGAGGCTGCTCAATTGAAACAGCAATTGATGGGTGAGGCAGAGGCTTTGTCTAAAAGAATTCGAGATGAGGCCGCGATCACGGCAAAGCTCGAGATTGAAAAAGCGAAAAATCATTTACGGGAAGCTCTTATTAAAGATGCTTTGGAGCAATCTAAGAAGCAGCTAGAAAGCCAAATTTCGACTGCGGATAAAGGTAGATTGTATCAGGATTTTTCTAAAAACGTACAGGCGGTACAAAAATGATATCGGAAGTATCTAAGCGTTACGCTAGGGCATTGTTTGAAACTATACCACAGGCTGAGCAGGCTGAAGTTGTTGCTCAGCTAAGGGCTCTTTCTGCGGCAATTCAAGCCGACAAAACGATTTCAATTTATTTTTCATCTCCTATGGTAACGCCAGAGCAAAGGGCGAATGTGATTCGTAGTTTGAGCGGTAAAATCAACGAGAAATTGTTTCAGTTTCTTTTGGTTTTAGCTGAAAAAAAACGTTTAAATCATTTCATAGAGATTGTTACTTCATTCGAAAATATTACCGACGAATCTCAGGGTGTAACCCGTGGGGCAGTGAGAGCTGCAAGTGTTTTGACTGACGAGCAAAAAGCCAAAATTGAATCAGTAATTGCAAACGCAACCAAGAAAAAAGTTATTCTTTCGTACACAGAAGAACCGGGATTGCTGGGTGGGCTTGTTGCTCATGTTGGCGGCTGGACATTTGATGATAGTATTGCAACCCACCTTACACAGATTGGTGAAGAATTAAACAGGAGATCACACTAAGTATGGAAACGACAATTCGCGCAGATGAAATTAGCAGAGTTCTAAAAGAACAAATCAGTCAGTATAATAAAAAAATTGAAATCAGCGAAACAGGAAGTGTTTTGTCTGTTGGTGACGGGGTTGCTCGCATTTATGGTTTGGAAAATGTGATGGCTGGTGAGCTTGTAGAATTTCCTGGGGAAATCTATGGCATGGTGTTGAATCTTGAGGCCTCTTTTGTCGGCGTGGTTATCTTCGGAGAAGATCGTTTCATCAAAGAAGGTGATACGGTAAAGCGTACGAAAAAAATCGTACAAGTTCCTGTCGGTGAGGCGTTACTGGGGCGCGTAGTAAATGCGTTAGGAATTCCAATTGATGGCAAGGGTCCAATTGATACTCCTCATATGCGAGTTGTTGAGATTAAGGCCCCGGGAATTGTTTATCGTAAATCGGTTCATGAACCGATGCAGACTGGCATTAAAGCTATTGATTCTATGATTCCAATTGGCCGAGGTCAGCGTGAGTTGATCATTGGTGACCGCCAAACTGGTAAGACTACAATTGCAATCGATACCATCATCAATCAAAAGGGTCAGGGC
>JACCDN010137992.1_pt1 | contig 19294 bp, 24 predicted proteins | sample 7441691 | NCBI WGS metagenome assembly JACCDN01 (sample SAMN15323439, study PRJNA562643) | freshwater metagenome | isolation source: river surface water | place: USA:Blue River Watershed | collected 2017-08-16 | reverse complement strand
TTTTCCCATGCCGTTGACATGTAATTCATTTAATATCATATATTTTATATATATTATTGACGTTAACTTGTATGTCGTAATTTTGCTGGGACTATTGATCTTTGTTTGCCCATTAAACTTCTTATTTCTGGGTCATTTGCTTGCATACTTCTTGATATTGTTTGAGAATTATTATCAGATCTTTCTTTATTGATTCTTTCAACAAACCAACGTCTATATGCAACTGGAATTGACATTGCATCACTATACGTAAATCCCAAATGATGCATCAAGATAAACGTTGGTTCTAATTGAAGCGCTTCTTTATCGTTTGGCGTTAGGCCAAAGAAAAGATATCCCAAGCGGGATATTCACCTCTTCTGTGTGATCACAGTGGCTGCATGTTGATTCTTGTTTTGTAATAATATCAGGCTGATGTTTTGCAATATGCTGTCTTAATGCTAGAGAATCTCTTGCAAGCATACTTCTAATTTCATGTGCAATTTTTTGTTTGTCTTCGATTCCGTTAATTGAAATGATTGAATCAAATAAACTATTTGTGATCACGTTATCGTTTAACAAACCTGCTTTTTTTCTTGCAATTGAAGTTTTATTTGCTTGTTCTTCTGATTTTCCAGTTAAAAATCTAAAGATCACGGTTTTTTGAGATGCAGGCAAGATAAATTCAAATTTGTTTTGATAAGGAACAATTGGCGTTAAATCTAAAAAGTTTATTTTGACATTTGATAAATCAAAAGTTCTATCTGATTTTTGTTCACATTCACTGCATTCAACTGACGCTTGATATTCAGGTCCATAACCCGTGATTCTTATTGAGAACAATAACGAATTTCTATCGCCAGAAATCATTTCAAGTGGATCAATTGATTTGTCGATTAAACATGATTTGATCAATTCTGTGATGGCTCCACCAGACTTGAGCAAAGCCGGCGACATCAAGATATCTTCTTCCCTTGCTGTCATGGCCTTGATGCCCACAGATTCAACACCGTGCAACGGAGACCCTTCTGGGTATAGTAACCCCTTAGAAGGCAAAGGGATGAGCTCGAAGGGTATCTCGTCACTCTTGTTGTTATTATTTAATTGTGGTGTTTGTTGTTGCTGCGTAAAAACTGAGTTTGAAGTTCGTGGAGAAGGTGTTTGATTATGAGTTGTATTGTTCATATCTGTATAATATTAACAAATAACACATATTATTATACAGATATGAATTTTTAATCAACTATCAATTAATAGCGTGATTTATTTTTCCAATAATTATTATGTCTGTCTACATGTTGTTCAAATTCTGGAGTCTTGTATGATGAACCTTTAAAACTAGACATTTCGAGTTCTTGTTCTTCTGGAGTTAGATCACGATGATTAGCGAAAAATCTATTTGTTTGTGCACTTAAACTATCAGCATCTTTTTTTCTTGTAGGTAATGACGCTCTACGCTTATTAACATATTGTGAAATTTTTGCTGAAGCAACTTCAATAAATTCAATATCATCAAGCACATCTTTTGGATTAACAATTAAAATTGGACGTTGAGATCCTTGTTGGCTATAGCGAGATTTTGCAGCATTTGAACCAGTCGACATAATTTCCCATTCAGCTTTATATAATCTAACGTATCGACTTGGTACAGTTATTTTATATTTATCACCAGTTTGCGGATCTAATAAAGCAATTGTTCCATTTTGTTTTTCTCTAGAATTTGTAACATCTTCTAAACCTAAACTCGGATCATATAATTGTCCAGTTGATGCATCTTCAACAGCTTCTCGGATAAGTCTTTTTAATTGTCTAACTGTAATTTTCATTTGTTTATATAGCTTTCTATCAATATTGTAATATTGCTTGATCAAATCTTAACGTACAAGAAATTTCAACTGGTGAACCGTCTTCGTATGTTAATTCACCAAAATTTATTTCTGTTGGAAAAACACCGACAAGATCCCATAATTCAACAACGTTTCCAACTGGATCTAAGATTTTCAATTGCAAGTTTCTTTTGTAGAAATCGGCATATCCAGATCTGCCAGAGACGTTTTCATAAATTAAACGCAACCATTCTGTCATTTGCTGTGCACCAGATGGCGCAATTGGATCATGCATTGTAACGGACATCGGATTCCATTTTGTTTTGCCAGCAAGATATCTTGTAGCATTGATCCATGAAATTTCAACATCTTCAGTTGTTGCTGTTGGTCTTGCACCTGTTTTAATTAAAAAAGCATCGATGCCTTCAATTGCAATTAAAAATCTGTTATGTCGTTTTGGTTCAAACTGATTTGGTAACATTGAAGTTACATCTAATGTTTCTACAGCCATTTAATATTCTCCAGAATTATATATATAATTCTTATTTATATTTCATCGTTCAGTCTTAAAAACGCCATGCATAATTTTAAAATTTCATTGGGTGACACTATTTTATTTTTTAATTTAAAATTATCAAAACATTCAAAATCACGATAATCACCATATAATTTACATTTTAATTTATCGTCATCTACAATTGTTGCACTAAGTTGTGGAGCTTCTATTGCGCCTTCAGCTCTAGAATCACAAAATTCAATATAAAAATTTTCTAATGAAACTTTTGGCATAGAAACAATAATACGCCGATGACCAAACTTAATTAAAGAAATATCTTGTAACGCTCTAGCAAATTTTTGCAATTGAGGTGACAACTCAAGATCATAATTGTCATTACTTGCGAGCGCTTCTTTAATAAGTCTTTTTAATTGTCTAACTGTTATTTTCATTTGTTTGTTTCTTTCTTTCTCAAAAATCAACTTATCAAAAAATCATAAACCAATTGTTCAATTCTAGAATCAGAAGCAATTCCATCTGGAATCCAAGGCGCTGATTCTATTTCGTTATTTCTATATGTTGTGTGTAAATTCATACGATTTGCTTCTCTTGTTGGATGTGCAAATCTAGCTTCTACGACAGTAATTGGATCTTCTGTAGAATCATAATCATAAAATTGAAATTCAAGCGTATATTCGTCTGGGATTTTAATAGACGCACGTTTATTATTATTTTCTAATTCCATAAAATGTTTACTATAATCTACAATAAAATTTTCAAACTTTGTTGTTTTAAAATAAGATAATAACGATATTGGATTATTGTATTCAGCAGTGATACTTTCATTATCACCTATTGCTTCTCGGATAAGTTTTTTTAATTGTCTAATTGTAATTTTCATATATATGACCGATTTAACCTAACAAAAAGTTATAAACAAGATTCATAATTTCAGAATCTTTAAATTGTCCATTTAAAATATGCATACCAGTTCGTGATTTTATTGATGAATCAAATACAGATGTATATACTACTCGTTTATTATTACCAAATCTGACTTCAAAAACCATAACAGGTTCTTCAGCATATGAAGTATAAAGCATAAATTTAATTGTTGAATTATATATCAATTTTATAAAAACACGACTATATTCATTTTCTAATTCAATAAAATCTTCACCAGAATCTACAGTATATTTATTAAATCCAGATATTTTAAATTTAGACAATAAATCTACAGAATTTTTAGATTCACCATTAAAATCATTATCATTAAAAATTGCTTCTCTGATTAATCTCTTTAATTGTCTTATATTCATATAGCGATTCCTAGATTCGCAACTTACCATATTTCCATATGTTGATATAGATAACCGATGTGATCTTGTTTTGCGAGGCTTTTTATATATTTTTCTGCCTAGATTATCTATCTTTAAATTTGTATCTATAACGTTGTCGCCTAAATCTAAAAATTCTTTCATTTAATATTTTCTTTTATAAAAAGATAATTCAGATATAGCGTACTCAACAAGATTTTGAATTGTTGGTGTTATTTCACGAACAATTATTTGTGTTGTTTTTCTAACGATATCAGCATTTGCTTTATTAAGAGAATCAATGATATCTGGATTTTTAGATAATGCAAAAACAATTGCTGACTTAAATTGTGGATTTAATAATTTCTTGATGAAATAACTTGACATTGTCATTGCAAATGATTCATCAACTTTATTTGTGATTGCACCAAATATTAATCGTTTTAATTTTGTGAAATTATCCATGATCTTTATCTTTTGTTAATAAAGTTAATAAGCTTATAATCTGTTCTGTTAAAATTATAAACTTTCCTGTTGATGTAGCACTTGAAATAATCTTTGCAATATTATATAATTGATCAATTTGTTCTTGTGACAGTGATCCAATATTTTCTAAAATATCTTCTATGCTATCAATAACATAATTGCGTTTATCAACAATAAACGAAATATTTTTTAATATTTCTGTTTTTAATTCAATCAATATTTCGTTTATTGTTTTCATTAATCGTGATATCTCTTTAACGTTATATCTTTATACATATTATTATCGCTTCTTATACGAGCAAGTTCATTTTCACGTTTTTCTGCTTCTAAATCTGATAATTTAATAACTCTCGTATATCTCGACGGATTATTTCGAAGACTTCCAGCATCTTCAGCGCTACTTTTATTTGGAAAAATTCGTGTATTAGGATCATCAAATTTTCGTGTTGGTTTACAACCACGATTTGCAAAATAATATTTCATTCCAGTCGATGATCTAAACCATTGTACAATATATCTTGTATCTTCTTTCGATTCAACAAGTTTAAATATCATTAATTCTTCTTTTAGAAGTTGTTTAAATCTTTGAATATTCATTTAATTACTTTGATGCCATTGCAATTTTTGATAAATCTGCAGATGATACTTTAACAACTTTTGTTGTTGTTGATTCACGATTTTGTTTATAATTTTCAGCGGCAGTTTCTGCACTTTCTCTATCAGGAAAGATTTTAGTGTTTACATCAGAAATTTTTGTTGTGTTATTATGACCCGCTTTTGGCAAATAAAATTTCTGTGCTCCAGATCCTTGATAATGTTGAACAGCGTATTTAGCATTTGGATCTTTTGCTTCAATAAGTCTTGCAATTTGCAGTTCTTCTTTTAAAATTTCTTTAAATCTACGTGTATTCATTTTATGATCTTTCTAGTTGTTTTTGAATTTGCAAATGTGTTGGCATATGTATAGACACAACGTCGATATTTGAAGAACTTGATAAAGTGCTTTCAACGTCTTCAAGTGTCAATCTTTTAACATGCATAATTTTATTGTGTTTATCACATGAAACAATCACAGGCAATTTCACAATAATTTCTACGTCTGTCAAAACAGTTGTTTCAGTTAATTCTTCGTTGTGCATTTTATCTTCAGAACACATTTATAATTTAACCTTTTAATCCACCGTTTGTCACAGTGAAATCAATAGACACAAATTCAATTGAGTTTACAGGTGCTAATAATAATTTACCACGAACTGTATTATTTTCAATATCTGCTTGTGTCGTTGTTGAACTGTCTACGATAAGTCTATAACCGTTTAAACCACGTTCATTTTGAATTCGTTGCAATTGAGGATTAACTTTGCTTGTAAAAGATGCTAAAGTTGATTCTCTATTTGGCTCGAATAAAATAGACATAACAGCTTTTCTAACAATTCTTCTAACTGCTATTAATAATCTACGAACGTTAACTCGATCAAATGCACTATTAACTCTTTGCAATAAAGTTTTCTGACCCCAGACAACAGCACCAGATCTTAATGCAATTCCACCGCGTTCTGGACTTGGGAAAGATATAATTGGATTCAGCGACGAATCATATAATAAATCAATTTGTTCTTGTGATAAAATCACTGATGGTTCTACGCCATCAACAATTGCACCTCTTGTTTTTCCAGCAGGTGCCAACCAAGGCTTACCAATTGAGTCATTTAATGACATTGCAGCAAGAGCAGCAACTGTTCCAGGTGCAACAACGTTTGTTTTTGTCGTTGGATCTAACATAATGATATCTGGAAAGTAAGCAGCAGCAAAACTTGAATCTAAACCACGACTTGTAAATTCTTGCGATGTATAAGTCGGTGAAGCTTGTGCTTTATTGCTCGCGTTTATAATTGTGTCAGTTGCATCATATAGAATCGGATCCATTAGATACATTGCATCAACTCTATTTTCAACAGCATTAATTGCGGTATCTGTAACAATTGGTTGTCTGATTCCAGGAATTGTTAATAATTGAATATCTGTCTCAGTTTCATCACCCATTATTTTGATTGCAGTTGTATATGCTTTTGCTGACGGTCCGTTTATATTTCCACGTCTTGTTGATAAAACGTCAGCAGCAACTGCGTTATCGTTAATTTGCAATTCATCGCTATTAAAAATATTAACGCCATCAAAGCCACCTTGCATAATCGTAACAAACTTAACAAATCTTCTATTTGCATTTGTTAAATCAGTTGGCAATAATGCTCGAGTTTTTGTGGTATCATTTGTTGGAATCACGCCGTTTCTAACATATGTAGAACTTGCCCACATATCAGGATCTGCAAATGTATTTGAACCCGTAACAACTTTAATATTGCTCAATGTAAAAACGTTATTGCAAAATCTGTCAGCGTCAATGATTCCGTTTGCAACTGTATCTAAATCGCCAACAGTTTCAGAACCAACAGCAAAATTAACATTTGCAGTCATATGTGTTGGATAATGCAATGTATAAGCATCAACTGTTTTATTATGCAATAAAGAAGAATTTGCATTTGTTAAATCATTGATGTGCTCAAAATGAATTCCCCAATATAAAGTTGCATCAGCTTGTGCTCTTGAACCAGACCCAACATTTATGCTTTTTCTAAATGGCAATGGCGGTTCAATTGTTCGTTTTGTTGCATTGACAATATTAAACTGTGAAGTTGCAACACTTTGCAATGGTGCAGATCCAGAAGTTACAACATGTTGTGGACCTCGAAATCCAAATGGAACAGCAGTTGCATCTAATGTCATATCATCAACAGCACTTGAAACTTCAACTCGAACAATATTTGAAATGTTTGGATATGAACCATCAACAATTAATCTTTGATCTAAAACTGCAGCATCAAAATTATAAAATTTATGTTGATCACCAATCATTTTCGAAATATAACGATTTGATGTCGGATCTAAATTGACGCCCCTAAACTGTTCAACAATCATTTGTTCAGAATCAAAATCATCAAATTTTCGAATCACAACGTCAAAAGAGCAATATTGATTTGATAAATCGTTTGATAAAACAATATTTTCAATTGCAATTTTATATTTTAAAGATTGATTTACGCCAGAATGCAATGAAACAAATCTAAATAAATCAACATAATTGCCACCGAATTTTTGTGATATAATCCAAGGCGTTTTTGCTGATGAAAATCTATCTTCCCAGTTTTCATAATTTGGTGAAGTTGCATTTCCTGCATTATAATTGCTAGAACCTGTTAATAAAAATGCACTTGCTTCAGCACCAAGTTTAGCAGTTAATGGTGCACCAGCACCAGATGTTGTATATAAAATTCCAGAACCTGTCACAACAGCAAGTGAAGAATTGATATCCCAATGAGAATATAAATAGTGACCTGCTTCTTGTAGTTTTAACGGATCTGTATTGAAAACATTTGCAAAATAATTTGGTGCAACTGTATCAAATGACGCAGTTATAACGTTTGGATATAATGCATCATTGCCTTTGTGCCCGTTTAATAACAAAACAAACTCTTGCTTTGGTGTTGAGCCGTCCAATAGCACAACAGACCCCACAGCGCTTCCAGTTGCTGTCGAAGCCACCGCGATGTAATCATGCAATGGAGCCCCATTGTTTCCCTCGGCTGACGACGAGAGGCGCGGGATCACACCTGATGCAGCCATTAAAATTCCACGCAAAACAGGCAGAGATGTATTTGCACCTGGAGTTAGTGAATTTGCTCCTTGAAGACTTGCATCGCTGAAATATGTTGAACCTGCTGATTCAGACATAAAACAACCTAGAAAACAAACTCGTCCACCTTGGCCGTTAAGGTTTGCATATGGATTAGCACTTAATTCAGAACTAGATCCACTTGGTTGATCTTCTCCAACGACAAATCCTGCTGCTGTAACTCTACCGGGATGTGTTGAAATATCTCTTTGCAAACCATTTCCAACGCCTAAAACACGAATATAAGTTAATGCACCAGCATTCTTTAACCATTGATATCCAGCTAGTGGCCCAGATTTAATGCCGTCAGTTTTGCCAAATACATTAAAAAACTGTGTATTATTTGCAACAGTAACAGGAACAAATGCTGGGCCAGCTAAAGACGTACCAATTACACCAGCAGGAACACCAACGGGTCCACCAGGTTGTCTTCCTGTTGTATCAATTTCTCGTGTTTTAACACCAGCGCCACCAAATTTTAATTGACTCATGTATATACTTTCTTATTCTAATTATAAGATTCTTTTGAAATTTTATCAGCATTCATTTACATAAATCCCTGAAGCATCTTTTGTAATGGTCTTGGCAATTCATTAAAATCTTCTAATAACATATCAATTTTTTCTTGCTGCCAATAGCTTATTATTTCAGCAATTTCATCTTCAGACATTATATCAATAATTTCACTAACAATATCAGAATCAACAAAATGATCTAAAATAAAATCAGTGTCTTCAAATAAGATATCATGCATTTCATCTTCGTTTACAATATCTGAATATTTATATGCTTCTTCTAATTCAGCGATCAATCGCGATATAATTTCTTCTTTATAATTATTAACAGCTGTTTTAACAAAAGGTTTTAACTGTTTAACTGAAAATTTCATTTATTTTTCCAATAATCAACAAATTTTTGTTCGTGTGCCGAATAATCTAAAGTGTCTGATTGAGACATAACAAAATTATCTAATTCCAGTGCTTTTTCTTCAGGCGTTAAATCATTAATTCTTTTTGCATTTCTGCGCTTAAGTGCAATTTGAAAATCATAATCATATTGCAATTCATTTTTTCTTTGAAAAAATTCTTGTTTTCTTGCTTTATAAGATGCTCTGCGTTTGTTTACATATTGTGAAATACGACCGTTTGCATATGCAATAAAATCAGCGTCTGTAACTTCGGCAGTTGGATGTGCATCTTTTGGACTAGCAACTAATAACGGTTGATTTCGATATGATTTAATTTCCCAATCAGGTTTATATAATCTAACATATCTGCTTGGAATAGTTATTTTATATGTATCTTCAGTTTCTGGATCAAATAACGAGACGGTACCGTTAGATTTTTCACGAGAAGTTGTTATATCTTCTAAACCCAAACTTGAATCAAATAATTGTTGCGGTTGAACAGATGCATCTTCAACTGCTTCTCTAATAAGTTTTTTTAATTGTCTAACGGTTATTCTCATATTTGTTTATCTTAAATTAAATAAATACAACGCCTGATCTTGTAACAATAAAGTCTATAACAACATATTCAACAGATCTTGTTGGAACAACTTCAACACTACAATTCAATTTATTTAAATCAAAATCATCTTGTGAATTATTTGTTTCATCTATAACAACATTGAAATCATCTATACCAAGTTGTGCTTTAACAAGACCTAATTTCAAATCTATATTACGTTTTAAACTTGTTCTTGTTTCAACATCATTTTGTTCAAAAATAATTTGCATTGCTGCTTGAATAATTTGACGTTTAATTTCAACAAGCATTCTTCTGACATTAATTCTGTCAAGCGCAGAAGACTTTAATTGCAATGTTTTTTGCCCAGTGATTGCCCAACCAACATCAGGTGACCACGTAATCGGATTAACTCTAGCATCTGAAATATTATCTCTGTCTATATTAGATAATCTAATGACTGAATTTACAACATTAGGCAAAGCAGCTCGATTATAACCCGCTGGTGCAAACCAAGGATGAGCAACTTTATCATTATTTGCAATTGCGCCGAGTGCAATAACAGACGACGGAACTTTTGCGTTTTTGTTATTGTCATTTGTGATATACACATCTGGAAAATAAGCAGATGCATAACTGTTATCAATTGCACGTGAATTAAATTGTTGCATGCTTTTATCAACAGATGGTCTTAACGTAGAATTTGCATATAATCTAGTTGCATCTGTTGCATATTGTGGAATGTCCATGATATAAAATAATGCTGCATTGCTTTTTGATTTTTGTGCAGCATAATCAACAATATAAGGTTCACGAATTCCAGGAATTGTTAAAACATTTGCATCAACCGCAGTTGGATCAACAGCAATATCAATTGCATATCTAAAAGACATAACGTTATTGTTGCTTATTCCCTCACCAGCTTGCGTTGTTGCAAATCCAGTTGGAACATATCCAATGCTTGCGCCACCAAGAGCATCAAATGACGTAGATTGATCTGACATCAAGATTTGTTCTTGATCCATTGGGTTTAATCCATCATATCCACCAAACATAACAGTTGTAAATTTTACATAATTGCTAAATCTATTAAACGTCTGCGCTGGTGCAGTTGATAATAGCGTTGCAACAGAAACACGTTTTCCTAGCGTAGTATCAATAATTTTATTATCTGTTAAATCAACAGTTGCATTTCTGATATAAGCAGCTTCACGCATATGAATATCAGCAGATGCAGTTATATCTTGAATTGAAGAATTGTATAACGCAATTTTTGATAATGAAAACTTGTTATTTGCAAATGTATCAGCACCAGAACCCGTAACAAGAACGTCTAATTTATCAATTCCAGAAAATCTTGTTAATGATTTAATAAATCTATTTGGCTCTGAACTTAGAGAATTATTTAACGGATTGTTATTTCTTTCAAATTTTATTCCCCACGTTAAACTTGGCACAACTGTTTCAACACTTGCTGGTTGACCTGCCCACAGAGGTGAAGTTGGCATAGCACCGCGTGTAATCTTATATCTAAAGGGCACAGGAGGCATCACAGACCCTGATAATGATGCGCCAATAGACGAACTAAGGTAACCAGTTAACCGAGCACTCGCAGCGACTGGTGGGCTATCTGTTAATGAGTCAGTTGATTTTAAAACGTTGATTCCTCGAAATCCAAATGGCAATGATTTTTGTGGAATAACACCTCTTTCGACATCGTCACTCATGATAATTCTTACAAATTTAGAATTATTTTGATATTTTCCAACGATATTAATTCTACGTTCAGATGATAACGTTGCATCAAAATTCATTGATACTTTTCTATCACCAATCATTTTTGCAACATATCTATCAGACGCTGGATTTAATGAGCATTTTGAAAATGATTCAACAATTTGAGGATTTAAATCTGAGTCATCAAATGTTCTAATTAAAACTGTAAACGTTCCATATGGTTGAGATGCATCTACGGACGCTTGCAAATCTTTAATTGTAACTTTATATGCAGTGTTTGCATTTTCACCATCATCAATTGATTCAATTCTAAATAAGTTATATTCAGAATTTCCAAATGGTTGTGAAATAAACCAAGGAGTTGAAGGCGTTTGATATCTTGCGTCAAATGCACCAAATGCTTTTCTATAATTTAAACCAGATTCAGCGGCGCCAGCAGCAATGTTTGCAGATCCAGATATTAAACCAACTGCAACAGCGGTTGCAATTTCATCATCAACTGCATAATCAGTCCATAATACGTGTTGATGTGTCGAAAATTTGCTTGTATCTGTATTTAATAATTTTCCAAAATAATTTTGCGATGTTGGATTTAAAGACGCTGTATAAATTCTTAATCCAGGAATGCCGTCTGCCGTGCTAAAATTTGCGCCATCAGAACTAGAAATTATTAACTTAAATGAACTTGTTAAAATATTTGCAACGTCAAATGAATTTGCGCCCAATAAAGTTGATACACTTGTGTCTAAATCACCAACTAAAATTCTGCTACTTGTCGTTGTAAAAATTGCTCCACGAATTAAATTTGCATAAACAGGTGCGTTTGTATATGTTGGTGATATCAACATAGGAAAACCTGTTGTACCATTAGACTGCAAATTATGTCGACCGCATAAAAATTGAACGCAGTTTGTATGTCTACTTAAAACATCGTCAACTGCAGTGATGCCTTCTAATTTAAATCCAGCATTTTTTGTTCTACCAGTTGTAAGCGTAGTTGCAACGTCAGCAGCAGAAACATTAGAACCAGCACCTAATGTTCTGATAACTGTTAATGCAGTTGATTGTTTAAGATATTCTTTTGCCGCTAACGTTGTTGGTCTTTTTGCATCAACATCGCCAAATCTATCAATAAAATCATCAATGTTTGCAACAGTAATTGGAACAAACGCAGGTCCGCGCTGTGTAGAACCAATAACACAAGCAGGAGTTCCTGTTGGACCGGGTTGTGTTACAATTGATAAATCTGTTTCTGTGCTATAAAAATTTGGTGCTTTAAATGTCTGTTCCAATTTTATCTCTCCACTAGCAAATAAAGTAAATTACCCAACCGCTAGTTCAAATTCAGATAATTCAAAACCATCATATGCTGTTTCTCCAACAGCAGTATTTATACTTCTAGATCTTATATACCTATCATTTATTTTAGAAATAGAAATATTTCTATTTTTTTTATATAACGGCAATTTTTGTCCACGTCTTAAAACAGTTCTTGCGGGATCTGTTTGAAATGTTTTACCAATAGGCCCACTAAAATCTTCTCGTTTATCTATTCTATGATTAGATGCTTGAACTGTTCTTGGCAGTTCTGGGTTATCAGCGCCTAAAAAAGGCTCTTCATATAAACCGATATTGTTTTCATTAACTTCTGGAATCTCAAATGAGATATCTGGATTTGAAAATGTTGATCTTGTTGTTTGTGATTGACCTGGATTATTTGTTGCGATGATATAAGCAGGAACTTTTAATTGAAGTGTTGCTTTGATTAAACGTTCTTCGCTACCAACAGAAGATTGATTGCCGTCTTGTTGAAAACCGTCGCCTTCAATATATGCAATAAACCAATAACCTTTTGGACTTATCAATTTAATTGCACGATCATTAGGCAAATAACTTGCAAATAACTGTTCAGAAATTTGATTCATATGTGTTGTATATGATGTCCAAATTTTTATCTCATATTGCAAAGTCACAAATTGTGGTGATGGAATTGTTATTGTTTCAATAATTGAATTTGACAGATCCTGAATTAAAACTCCACCAGCAGCGATATTTGGATTATTTAATAATTGACCAGTTTTTTTTCTTGTTAAATTCAATTCTGATTTTGGTGATTGCCAATTGACGTTTCCAAATATTTTTTGATCATTTTGCAATTTTGAATTTTTATAATCGCTACTAGCAAGTCTACGTTTAACAATTAATTTTCCAGTTTGTTGATTAATTCCACGACCTGTAATATCGTCAGATGCATTTTGTGCAATATTTGTTCTTGTGATTGCAATCAATGGCAAAATCAATGAACCGTTTTCATCACGCAATTGTGGTCTTAATTTAACTTGATTCCAGCGCTCGCCAGCAGCAAAAATAGTTCTTACAGGAATTGTTTCATTGTTTTGATTAATAACGTTAAAGCCTAAATCTTTATCAAACGCTTTAAACATAGCTTGATCAACATCTTCAATGCCGCAACTCGGTATTCGCTCACTTGTTGGAACGCCACCATAACCACCTGCTTTGCCAGTTTGTTGTCTAGTTATTGTCATTATTATTCATCATAAAAACTTCTACCAGCACCAGTTTGTGTACCATTTGATGATACTTCACGTTGTCCTGTTAAAGGTTCTTCTAATACACCACGTCGTTGTAAATCTCTAACGTCTCCAGTTTTGCCTAATCTGTTTTCAGCATAACCACGTTGTTGAACAAAATTTTCTTGTGTTGCATTTGGATCATTAAATTTCTCGCTAATAGGACCCTGAATATTTTTTTGTTGAAACACGTTCATTCTGCTTCTTATGCCATTTAAAGTATAACCATCAATATGTTCGACTTGACCAAAAATTGATCTTATCGGATTTACAGAAACACATTCATAAAACACAGAGCCAAATGAAAAATAATCTCCAACTTTTAATTCAATTCCTTTTTCAATAAGATCTCTGAATTGTATATAAGCAACAATTGTCACAGTGTTATCTGGACTGAATGTTTCGTTTTGTGTTTCCCATTGTGGGTTATCGACAAGAGCTTCAATTGCAATTGGATCATCATAAATTTTATTTAATGCTTCACCATATGTTTCTGAACTTGTTGTTTTTATTTCAGAAATTGCATAATAAAATATTTTCTGATCTGAAACGTCTTTGATTAATTCTTTATTGATATCACTAATGAAATCAAATTCTCGTTCAGTTACAAATAAGCGAGCCATTTTATATTACCCAATCCACACTAGTTTTGGTATTGGAATATATCTTAATGTTTTAGCAGTATTATCAGCAATTGATGCTTGAACTTCCATCATATTTTGTCTTGATAATTGTGTTAAAAAATCTAATAACGCAGCAATTAATGCAGCTTTATCTTCTCGTGCTTGTGAAACTAAAGCTTCACCATTTAATCGGACTTCAGAATTTGGAATAGGAATAGAATCAAATTTTGATCTAATTAGACCAAGCAATTCTTTGCAGAGTGCCATGCAATAATCAAAAATCCATTGTCTTCCTGGTGCGTTGATATCTTTATATTTCAATACACCGTACGGTGCGTTCGCAGGGCTGCTCACGCCTCCCATTGTGGGATCCTTATAACTCCCTGAAGGAAATGATCCTGATGCCCAGGATGGATTCTGTGGGTCATTTGGGGGCATGACACGGACATACAGATGTCCAAGCATAAATTCGTTTACGGGCATTGGATAAATGCGCAGTTTTGTCCCAGTTATTTGATAACTATAATGAGATCTTCTGACTCTAAATGCTTCTTCAAGCATACCACGTCTTAATACATCTTCAAATACAGGCAAGACATAAAACACAGTGCTGTTAACATATGATTCGTAATTAAAATTTGTCGCTAAGAAATTCGTAATATTGCTAGCATTTAATAAAAATTGTTGTGCAGCAAGTGGTTCAAAATGCATGACATCAAAGACACGAATTTTTCCCTGTGATCCAGATGGCAGTGTTGAAATTAATAATTTGTTTGCATCTGGACCATCAGCACGATATAAATCACTATAGATATCATAATCTTGCACACCAGCTTTTAAATTAAAATAACCCAAAACTAAATTATAAGATCCACCATAACCACCAGCAGATGAATATGCTTCAGATTGCCGCAATAAAAATTCTAATGTTTGACGTAAATAAACAGCAGATAAATCAACGCTTCCAGAACTTCCAGTTGGAGTTCCTAAAACGTTGATTAAATCTTGTTTAATTTTCCATTCTAAAATCAATCTGGAATATTCTAAAACTGCTTCTTCAAAACAAGCCCAGATTTGTTTTTTAGTTAATTCTACGCTTAAAACATCATCGCCAAGTTTGCGCTTAACAAACACAACCATACTATCAGCATCTCTTTGAAATGCTAAATCAGAATCAAAAATTCCAAAAGGTGTTGGATTTGGTGTTAATGCAAAAGTTGACATATTAAAGTATAAATATCTACGGTATTTGAACAACAACGCCAAAAGCACAATCTTTCGGTGTAGTCGTATTATATTCATAAAATCTTGCACGAATACTTGCGTATGAATCCATGCCATCAACAGTAACAAAATATTCAGGTGCAACTGAAGAAACTTCAACTGCAGAGCCAGATAATTTCATTGGAAACACAGATGCACCAATTTCATCTTCAGTTCGATATTCATTAAAAACAATTTCATACACGCCAGTAGAAGCTTTTGTACTGGAACGTAAACTATACGATGGTGTATAAGAAACTACGGAACCATCAGATGCAATTTTACCTCTAAATAAATCAGACGCCATTTTATTCACTCCTGTTCGTAAATAACTCTGTCTAAAGCAATTATCGCAGCGTTGTTGCCATTTACAGCACGAATTTTTGCGAATATGCCTATCGGAGTTGTGTTAAATGTTACGGGTAATGCACTCATCAAAAATGAATGAATTAATGTTAAAGAACCATTTCTAGATGTTCCAATATAAAATCTACATGTTGTTTTATCATGAATTATTCTTGCACGATAAACTGTATTTCCTAAAATCGTCGTCGCCGTTGTTAATGTTGTTGCTACGTCATCAACTCCAGCCGAAACAACTGCACACGTAACAGTATTGTTTGTATTAATCCTAAACATAATACCGTTACCAGAAGTTCCTGATGCGGAAGCGCTATTTGTATATCCTAATTCACATATAAATGTTTGTGCGCCTGCTGATAAAGTCGGAACAGCAAATATCCATTCAACAACTTGCGAATATGTTGTACCAATTAATATTGAACCATTTAAATTTGATGCACCATAATATAACCAAGATCTTCCAGTTGCTGATGAGCCTTTTGTAATTGAACACCAACCAGGTGATGCTAACGATGCTGAAACAGGTACATTTATTGCTGCAGCTGTTCCTGCACCAGAGCCCGCAGATTGCCAATTATAATCAAATAATGAAGCAGGTCCTGTGAAATCATCAACAATAGATATGTTTGGTTTATCAAAAATTAAAATATTGTTATTTGTTGAACCACTTGTAACTTGTCCATATTGATTTACTGTTACTGTCGTATATGTATTAGCAAGTGATAAAGAACCCGTTGTACCATTAAGAACTCGACCATATTGATCAATATTCACTTTGTTATAAGTTCCTGGTAAAGCAGTTATTAAAGAACCGCTTGTTATGCTGCCTCCAGAGCTTATATTGATTACTGAATATGTTCCTGAAATATTATTTATTGATCCAGAAGTGCCGCCTAAAACTCTTCCATATTGATCTACGCTAACTTTATTGTATGTTCCAGGTAAAGCAGATATTAATGATCCAGAATCAATAGCACCTAAAGAATTTATGTTAATTACAGAATAAGTGCCTGAGATACTGTTAATTGATCCACTGACGCCGCCTAGAACTCTTCCGTATTGATCAACGTTGACATTGTTATAAATTCCTGGTGTTGTTGATATTAAAGATCCGCTTATAATATCTCCTGAAGCATTTATATCAATAACCGAATACGTACCTGAAATGTTATTAAATGAACTGCTGATGCCGCTTAAAACTCTGCCATATTGATCAATTGTAATTTTATTATACGTTCCGGGTAAACTAGAAACCAATGATCCACTTGTTATGCTACCACTAGCGTTTATAGTAATAACTGAATATGTGCCTGAAATATTATTTATAGATCCAGAAGTTCCACCCGTGACTCTGCCGAATTGATCAACAATTACATTGCTATAAGTTCCTGGTGATGTCGATATTAAAGAGCCGCTTATAACTCTTCCGAATTGATCTACATTAACAATAGAAAAATTATTAGGCGTAATAATTGATTTTAAATTAACTTCAGTTTTTAATGTAAAGTTATTATCAGCAACATTAAATGCTGATCCAAAATCTAAATAATTTCTTTGTGTAAAATCAACGCTACCAGACGATATCGTTGTATATGTTTGTTGAGATCCGTTAATTGTAACGGGTTCTGCTCTTAATAATGGATATATTTTACGACGGCGGGTACGATCTATAATCATTGCAATAATAAATAGTTGTATGTTGTGCTGCGAACAAAATATTTTGTTCGCAGCACAATCACTATTTAATTACGTTGAAGCAGTTGCGCTTGTGTTTCTTGTTAATGCACGTAAATACCAAACTGGATTTGGTGTTAATGTTGTTTGAGCAATTAAAGCCCAAGCTAATGGCGCAATTGAAGAAGATGTTTGCAACACAACTTTTTTGCTTACGCCGTCTCCAGCGAAAACTGTAAAGATTGTTCCGCTTCTTTCAATTCCAAGTCGTGTATATGGAACAGAAGATCCAGAAGTTGCATGTGATGCAAGCGTTGAGCCACCTTCAAAAATAGCGCAAGCTGAACCCCATTTATCTTCAGCAACACTTCCCATTTGTGCTAATACACAATTTGAAAAATCAACGCCAGATCCAGATACGTTACCAAACACTAAGCCATATAAAATTACTCCGTCTTTTGGATTAGCACCAATATATGATTCTAATTCAAGATAATCATTTGTACGAGCAGAACCAGTTAAAATTCCTGTTCCAATAACATACAAACTTGCTGAAGCAGCAACTTGAATACCCATAACGCCTAATGGAGCAACACCAACTTTTCTTGTAAACGATCCAATTCTAACGTTATTGCCTGAGAAACTTGCACCTTCAGCAACTGGTGTAACGCTTGGTGTAAACGCTAATCCTGATGTATTATATGCAGCAAGATACGCTGCAGGCGTAATTGTTCCGAAATAAATATCATTTGGATCAACTGGCGTTGTAACGGCTTGTGATTGAACAGTTGTAAACGGAATAAATGACGCAGTTCCAAACGAGCCTGAACTTGGACCTGCGTAAATTGTTCCTGGTGCGATTGCTGATACAGATGTTCCTGATGTTACAATACCAAATTCATTAACAACAACTGTTGAATAAGCACCAGTTACTGCCTGTGATGCTAACGCTAAATTTGTTGCTGTTGGTGTATCAGTCGCAGCAAAATTTCTTGTATCAATATTAATTGTTCTTCGTGGTGGCAATGAAGCAGTTCCGTTGACAGTAATATTGCTATATGCAATTGGCGTAATCGAACCTGAACACCAAGGAACTTCTACACAAAACACTGGTGAATTTGATTTTTCTTCAAAACAACCACGATCTCTAATTCTCGTTGTAACTCCCATATAAACCTCTTTTATTTAAAATTAAATTTGCGTTATCTAGCAAATCTTTTATGTCGTCTTGTTCTTGATTCTTGCATTTCAACTTCTCTGTCTGGTGAAACAACAGATTGAATTTGACCTTTGCCTTTACATTTTTTGCAACGTTTATTATAATCAATGCTGTCAGTTCGAGAATTATACATATATCCAGTTCCAGTACAAGTTGGACATGTAATATCGCTAGACAATGCTTCTTTAATAATTGCTTTTAATGATCTTAACGTTAACGTATTCCTAAACATTTTATCTCCGTGTTATCTCTATTAATTATTTGAATATAAACGCCATTTTTTATTTGTGTCTTTTTTAACTGATTCATGTTTATATTTGTTGACGCTGCCTGCACCACAAACACCACCAGAAGACATTTCTTCTAATTCTTCTTCATCTAAAATATCTTCTTCATATATTGGTGCTGTGTGAAATGCAGTATGCTGAGCAGTAACAACTTCGTGAACTGCTTTTTTCAAAAATTTAATATTACGCATTTATTACTTTTTTCCACACAATAAACATTTCTAATTTTTGATTGTTG
>JACCDN010632667.1_pt1 | contig 19297 bp, 15 predicted proteins | sample 7441691 | NCBI WGS metagenome assembly JACCDN01 (sample SAMN15323439, study PRJNA562643) | freshwater metagenome | isolation source: river surface water | place: USA:Blue River Watershed | collected 2017-08-16 | reverse complement strand
TCATGCGCGCCGCGCTCTACATATCTATTCCAATCGTCAACACGTACTTCTGGCTCTACACCGCCATGATCTTGGTTGAATGTTTAACTCTCTTCTGGTCACCAGCGAAAGAAGCATCTGTTCCCAATCTTGTTCCGCGTGACAAACTAGAAAGTGCTAATCAAGTTTCACTCCTTGCCGCCTATGGCACAGCACCCATCGCAGCAATTCTCTTTTCTATCCTCACTCTTCTATCTAGTGCAATCGCAGCGATTAGCCCACTGATTCCAAGTAACTCGATTGACATTGCGCTCTATATCAACGCGCTCTCATTCCTTTTTGCCGCCTGGACCGTCTTTGGCATTAAAGAGATTCCAAAGGGTGCTGCAGCAAAGAGTGATAAGTCATCAAATGTTGGTCAATCACTTATCCAGGGTTGGAAGGCTGTCTCTGAATCAAAGATTATCCGCGGTCTCATCATCGGGATGGTCGGTGCGTTCTCAGCAGCTGGCGCAGTGATTGGACTTGCTCGTACTTTTGTAGGCGATCTTGGTGGTGGTGATGCCGCATATGGTGTTCTCTTTGGTGCAGTCTTTACTGGTCTTGCTATTGGTATCGCATTTGGACCAAAGATATTTGCACAGTTCTCTCGCCGCAGGTTATTTGGAGCATCCCTTACAACTTCAGGAATCTTTCTTGTTCTTCTGGCGCTCATCTCAAACTTAGTTCTCTCAGTCATTATCGTGACAATTCTGGGAGCCTTTAGCGGCATTGCATGGGTTACTGGCTTCACCATGCTGGGTATAGAAGTCCACGATGAAATCCGAGGACGCACCTTTGCCTTCGTGCAATCACTTATCCGCATTACTTTGGTGGCAGTCCTAGCCATCGCCCCCATCATCGCGGCAACTATTGGTGAACATCGCTACGAGTTCCAGAACCTGACCCTTGATTACAACGGTGCTCAAATCACCATCGGTATTGCTGGTCTCATTGCAGTGTTGATTGGTTCTGCCTCATATCACCAGATGAAAGACCGACCTAACGTTTCTCTCTGGTCTGATGTTTTATCTGCTCTACAAGGAGAACTTGGCGCAATTACTGGTCAAACCACCCAAGGAATCTTCATTGCATTCGAAGGTGGCGAAGGTACAGGTAAATCAACACAATCTAAGTTGTTGGCTAAATGGCTCGAGCAAGAAGGTGAAACGGTTCTTCTCTCGCGCGAACCTGGTGGAACAGAACTTGGTAAGGACTTACGCAAGATTCTTCTTGGGCATGAAACTGGTGATATCTCACCACGTGCCGAAGCACTTCTCTATGCAGCAGATCGTGCACATCATGTTTACTCGGTGATCAGACCTGCGCTCGATAGAGGTGAAGTTGTCATCTCTGATCGTTATTTCGATTCATCGGCGGCTTACCAAGGAGCAGGAAGAGTACTTAATCCAACAGAAGTTGCACGCATATCTCGCTGGGCTACAGAGAGCTTGTATCCGACTCTAACAATTCTTATCGATCTCCCAGCAGAGATTGGTTTAGGAAGATTGCAATCACGAGATCGACTTGAAGCTGAATCAAATGATTTTCATGAACGTGTACGCCAGGAGTACTTACAGATTGCCATGATGGATCCCGAGCGTTATTTTGTTGTTGATGGCACACAATCAGTTGAAGAGATTAATGCCCAAATCACTGCACGAGTCTCTGAACTTCCGGCACTTAAGCGCAATGCCGCTCAGGAAACCAAGAGAAAGTTCCGCAAGTAAATGTCCTCCGTCTTTGATGATCTAGTAGGTCAAGAACACATCATTGAAATCCTTAAGGGTGCTGTTGCAGCCTCACGGACAGGCTCAGAATCACAAGAAATGACGCATGCCTGGGTCTTTACAGGCCCCCCTGGTTCAGGCAGATCTTCGACAGCTGTTGCTTTTGCTGAGGCTCTTATTTGCCCAAATCAAGGATGTGGCGCCTGCAATGAATGCCAATCAGCTGCAACAGGTGGACACTCGGATGTTGAAGTTATTCGCACAGAAGGACTCTCAATAAAAGTAGAAGAAATCCGCGAACTACTCACTCGTGTTGCATGGGCCCCTTCAATGGGTGGGTGGCGTGTGGTTGTAATGGAAGATGCAGACCGACTTACCGAATCTGCAGCAAACGCATTGCTCAAAGCAATTGAAGAACCAGGAACTCGCACAGTCTGGTTACTCTGCGCACCAACGCTTCATGATGTTCTACCAACAATTCGTTCTCGTTGTCGTCATCTACAACTGCGCACACCAAGTATTGAAGCAGTCACAAACGTTCTAGTTAATCGAGATCACATCGGACTTGGAATGGCAGACTTTGCAGCGCGTGTCAGCCAGGGACATATTGGGCGAGCAAAATACTTAGCAACCAATGAATCGGCTCGCAGTAACAGAAAAGTAATTATGCAACTACCACTGCAACTTGGTTCGCTCGATGCTGCCTTCCAAGCCGCTCAAATACTCGTTGATATTGCAACCACTGAAGCAAATACATCAAGCGACGAATGTAACGAGAAAGAAGTGGAGAAACTCCGGGAAGCTTATGGAAAAGGCGCAACCGGCCGAGGGATGGCGACAGGTGCTTCTAAAGCAGTAAAGGAATTGGAGAAGGAACAAAAGTCCAGGGCTACTCGCATGGTACGTGACTCAATCGATGGAGCCCTCCTTGACCTAGCCACCTTCTATCGCGATGTCATGATGGTTCAATCAGGTGCTACAGAATCAATGATTAATTCAGATATGCGGCCTGAGATTGAAAATTTCGCATCAAGTTTCTCCTCGCATAAGGTAGTCCAAAAGATGAGTGCCATTTTGGAAGTTAGAAACCATCTGGCTATGAACGCAGCCCCATTGGTGACCTGTGAGGCGTTAATGTGCGAGTTGGCGCGCAAATAGGGAGTTCCATAGGCACTTAGGCATGGTCGTAACCACCCCTTGCCATGGTGCAGAATTCCACCATGCGTCTAGACCATGTTTCTTATGTGACTTCCCATGATCAATTAGCTGACACCGTTCAACGCCTTGGCTCTCGCCTGGGCAGCACCTTTGTCGACGGTGGAATTCACCCGCGATTCGGTACTCGTAACTTCACATGCGCCCTCAAGAACGGTCAGTACATAGAAGTTGTCTGCCCACTAGATCACCCCGCTACAGAACAAACGCCATGGGGTAGGGCTGTCTCCAAGAAAGCAACTGAAGGTGGTGGTTGGTTTACATGGGTTTTTAGTACCAAAGACATTGCTCCGATTGCTGCCAAGTTTGGACGCGATGCAATTGAGGGTCACCGCACACGGCCTAATGGGACAGATTTAAAGTGGAAGCAAATCGGCGTTAAAGAAATTGCAGATACACGCGAATTCCCATTCTTCATCCAATGGCTATCTGCAGATCATCCATCACAAGATGGCACACCACTTGCTGAAATTGAGAAGATAGTGATTGCAGATTCCGACCAGTTGGCAGATTCATGGTTCAAGGATGAAATCCTGTCCTCTCTTGGTGACGTGAATATAGAGTGGGTTGAACCATCTACCAATTATGACCAATCTGGGATTGTTGCTGTGCATGTATCAACTCCAGGCGGGCAAGTGGTTCTTGACTGACTTCTAATTGTTCACAATCTAATAAGACATTTAGTCAAAATTGATATGTAAGTATTGCTACGAAAAAACAAGATCCTGTTGATATAAAGAAGGTTCATCAAAAACGCCTTCTTAAGTTATGAGGCCGTTCTTGATGCCAAATGCGTTTTGCTCAACGCAACCACAATTTGGAATTTATTAAGTTTGTTTCTAAGGATTCTTAAGTACCATCGAGATTCTACCGAGTTTTATCGCACCTTGACCGAAGTTATAATCAGGCTCAGTAATTTTAATCAGCTCAAGATTTGCAGAATTGGCCAGACTAATTAAGGAATTTTTTGAGAAATAGTTTATATGTTCTGCTTGCTTTATAATTCCCCAAAAAGGAATTCTACGAAAAACAGTCCTGTATATGCCAGATAGGAAGTCAACAAAAATGAAAAACTTTCTGTGCCGGGAGATTTTCGTTAAGTAGTTCAAATAAGAATAGGTAGCGTGGATGCGGCTGGTCTTGAACCTATCCATTGGTACTTCGATGTACATAACACCCGATTCGGTAAGAAGTTGCCCGAGATCACCAAGCACGTTGCTGAAGTCTGGGAGATGCTCCAAAGTATGAGCGCTCATTACAAGGCCTATTTGCTTAGACAGCCCCTTCAGGCTCTGTACTCTTTCAATGCCAGATGATTCAAAAGGTGGCTGGGAAGGATCGTACAAGTATCTTTTTCCTTTTACGCTTTCAGGAAAGAATTGCCCAAGATCTCCACCGAAATCCAATACATTGCATAAATTTTCAACGTCTATTTTAGATTGCTGAAGAATTTCATGAAGGTGAATCTTTCGAGATGTCACTCCAAACGAGTTTTGCTCTGGATTCCACGCATTCATGATTCTACGCGAGTACCAAGGTTCCCACTTAGACCGGGTTAAAAAATATTGTTCGCCACGGTAACCCGAGTAGATAGCGGACATCTCAAGCTCGTTATACCTGTAGGTAAAAAATTGAAAATCACAAGAATCGCATTTCATTAATTTTGAATACTTCTCTGAGAACTCAAAGCCAGGTAGTTCAACCAACCAAGGTGCTAGAACTGCGAACGCAAGAAGAACCTCAACATTGCTTCCGCAACTTGGACAGCGTACAAGGTTGTAATTCAAGAAGTTATCCATTGTCCTCACCATTTAGCTTCCAAAATACACATGTTGTCAAATGAGTATTTCACTAACTATGTAGTTCGGCCGTAACTTAACTTCCTCATAAATTAATCCAACATATTCTCCGATTATTCCCAACGTAAAAAGTATGAATGAAAAGAAGAGAATGATTATCCCAAGGAGTGTCCCAAAGCCAGCGAAAGGAACTCCTCGGACGAACCAAAGAAAACTCAGAGGAACCAGAGATGCTGTTGCGAGAAAGGAAAGAATTAACCCAGAGGCGGTAATCAACTTAAGAGGTTTATATGAGTGGGCGAAGATTCCTTTAAAAGCAAGATCTAGGACTTTGAAGGTCTGAGCATTTGAAACACCTGCAAATCTAGGGGCTCGCTCCATGGGTACACCTATTGACCGATACCCACTCCAAGCAAACAATCCACGAACAAATCTATTTCGCTCTGTCATGCCTCGCACAGTTACATAGACTTTCTTATCTACGAGTCTAAAGTCTGAGGCGTTTCGTGGAATTCTACCTTCAGTCAATTTACCAGCCAACATATAGAAAAGCTTGGAATTTAAAGTTCTTATCGGTCCTGTACCGTTTCGCTTCGTGACAACACCGTAAATGTTTTCATAACCAACTTCCCAGTGTCTAATCATTTCATGAATGAATTCTGGGGGATCTTGGAGATCCGCAGTCATAATTATGCAGGCATCGCCCGTTACAAAGTCTAAACCTGCTGTGATTCCGCCATCCATACGAAAATTGCGAGAGAGCTTGATGATTTTAAAGCGCTTATCCTTCTCATTAATCGCAACGAGTCGTTCCCAAGTTGAATCAATTGACCCATTTTCAATAATATAGGCCTCAAAATCGTAATTCTCTTCAGCATCGAACACAGTTGCTAATCTAGAACACAGTTCATCAACACAATCTTCTTCGTTGTAAGCGGGGACAACAACACTTATCAGCTTCTTCATCAGATTCGCCACTTTTCAAGTAGGTGGATACTCACGGCGCTAGCCTAGTAAGCCCCCGTAATTATGTAGACTGACGACATGAAGTATTCGGATTATTTTATGGAAACCCTAAAAAATCAGGGGTTTACACATTGCTTCTATGTCGCTGGTGGAAATTCGATGCACCTTTTGGAATCAGCCAGCCATCACTTTATCTGCATTCCCGTTGTCCATGAGGTCACAGCTGCGATAGCTGCTGAATACTTCAACGAATCCGGAAACGCGAAAGCTTTCGCTCTAGCTACAGCAGGTCCAGGACTCACAAATATGGTGACAGGCATTGCAGGAGCATGGCTGGAAAGCCACGAACTACTCGTTGTCGGAGGTCAGGTAAAAAGTGAAAATCTAATGAAAGGAGGCATTCGGCAAGGCGGCATACAAGAAATTGATGGGATAACGCTTCTAAGCAGCATTACAAAAAAGGCGCTGCGGATTGAGAACCCTATCCCCGCGCCTGCAATCATAGAAATCATTGAACAGGGGCGTGCTCCGCGAAAAGGACCCGTATTCATTGAGATATGTCTTGATGCTTCCGCAGCAGATGTAGATTTTCAACCAAACGTCTCATCAAAAATAAGCGAGATTCATGAATCTGAAAAGTATCAGAAAATGGACCTCGCCATTGTGGAAGAACTTACTAAATTGATTTCTAAATCGACACGGCCGCTCATTCTATTGGGAAACGGAATTACTCGAGAAGCATCTCGAATTTTACTAGAGAAACTTGAAGCCCTCTCGATACCCGTTGCTACAACCTGGAGTGGTGCAGATCGGTGCGGATTTCAGTATAAGTATTATGCTGGTCGCCCGAATAATTTCGGAATGCGATGGGCTAATATTTTTCAACAACAGGCAGACCTTCTAATTGTCATTGGATCTAGTCTCGGATTTCAGCAATCCGGATTCAATGTCGGAGAATTTCTGCCAACCGGAACCCTTGTACATGTAGATATCGACGAATCGGAACTCGAGAAGATAAACCCGGGCGAAAGAATGAAAATACAAGCAGAAAGTGGAGTGTTTGCGGATGCACTTCCCAAAATGCTTAGCGAGAATTTGCAGGACATTTCAGAATGGTTGATGCTTCTTGCTGAAATCAAAATTACGTTGCCAATATTAGAAGACGTACAAACTTCGCAATCCCCTTATGTATCCCCGCATCAAGTAATTAACCGTGTATCTCGGTTGATAACTGCTAAAAACCCAGCCGTAATCTGTAGCAGCGGTGGGACATTTACTGCTGGTATGCAATGCTTTGAAAATCAAACCAACCAGATCTTGCTGGCCAATAAAGGGCTAGCGAGCATGGGGTATGGAATGGCAGGAGCAATTGGCGTTGCGTTCCAAAATGCTGGAGCAAACACCATGCTTTTTGAAGGTGATGGTGGCTTTGCACAAAATTTGCAAGATTTAGGCACAATTTCTGCAAACAAACTTCCTATCAAGATGTTCATAACGAATAATCGAGGGTATGCATCAATTAGGACCACCCAAAAGAATTACTTCAATGGCAATTACCTTGGTTGCGACATAGAGACTGGGCTAGGGTTCCCAGACTGGAGATTGATAGCTGCGAGCTTTGGAATCAGACATCATCTTGTAGATGCAGAATCGATTCTCTCCATTGAGTTTGAGGACCTTCTGCAAGGCCCAGAGCCCATTCTCTTTGAGGTTAATTCAGATCCAGAACAAATCTACTTTCCTAAAGTTTCCAGCGTAATCAACTCGGATGGATCGATGGTTTCAACAGCTATCCATGACATGCTGCCGAAATTATCTCCTGAAGTTGGGACTAAGGTATTCAAATTCTTACCGGTTCCAGAGTAGACTAGAACAGGTTTACTCACCTTTCTAGATTGGTAATTTTGACATGAACTCCGTGCCTTCAAACCACCAAGAAATATTTGAAAATCTATTTATTCTAGAGGCTGCCAATAATCATTGGGGTGATTTGAAGCGCGGTAAGAAAATTATTCAGGATTTTGCTTCTGTAGTTAGATTTAATAACGTAAAAGCCGCAATCAAATTTCAATTCCGAGATGTAGATAATTTCATCCATGATGAATACAAGGGCAACACAGAAATCCGTTACATTAAGAAAACCGAAGCGACAAAGTTGTCGCATGCACAATATGCAGAGCTGGCTGATGCGGTCCGAAAAGTTGGCTGTATTCCGATGGCGACACCCTTCGACGAAGTTTCGGTTGAGCTATGTGTAAAACTTGGATTTCAACTCCTCAAGGTCGCAAGTTCGGACATAAATGACTGGCCACTCTTGGAGCGAATGGCTGAAACAAAACTGCCAACAATCATTTCAACTGGCGGAGCTACAGAAAAATCAATTGACGACGCTGTTCTTTTCTTCGAAAACAGAAACATCCCGCTCGCTATAAATCACTGTGTAAGTCTCTATCCAAGTGAAGATCACCAACTGGAAATGAATCAGATTGACTACCTGACCAAAAGGTACCCAGGTCACATTATTGGGTTTTCTTCCCATGAGTACCATGACTGGTCAGCCTCAATGCATATTTCTTACGCTAAGGGCGTTCGTACCTGGGAGCGCCATGTAGACATCGAGTACGACGATGTCCCTGTTAGTCCATATTGTTCTCTCCCAGAGCAAGTAGACACCTGGTTTAAAGCGTTCCACAAGGCCCAGGAGATGTGTGGTGGCTCATCAGTGCAACGACGGGTAATTCCAAACGAAGAGACCAAATACTTAAATGCTTTGTTACGCGGAATTTACGCTCGACGAAATCTGCCAGCGGGGTATGAACTTCAAAGCGCTACATTTAATGACGACTTTAAACTTGCCGTGCCATTGCTAAGGGGTCAGCTTTCCACTCGTGAGATCGTAAATGGGCTTAAGTTAACAGCCCCTCTTACCGCGAATAGCCCGCTCACGATTAATGATGTGGATGGTCCGTACAGCAGTTCACCCTCATTAAAGTCACAAATTAACAACCGGGGAGTCTAGTTTTGACCCAAACACCAAAGTTTAATAAGGAGTTGGCATGGGTAACTGGCGGCTCAAATGGAATCGGTTTTTCAATTGTCGAGCAATTTAAGGAGAAGTATAGAAACGTAGTAAGTTTAAACTCGGGAAGTTTCGACCTTGGAGATAAAAATAAAAGAAGATCCTGGTTAGCAAATCAAACAGAAATTCCAGGGACCTTAGTATTAAATGCAGCCGTTAACTCCCCGAATTCATTTGAAGCACAGAGCGAGGAACAATTTCAAGAAATTCTTGAGGTGAACCTCCTAGCAAACCGAGATTTACTTCTTTCAGTTCTCCCATCAATGAAAACGAACCAATTCGGAAGAATTGTGTTCATTTCAAGTCTTTACTCTACAAGGGCTCGCGTAGGCAGGAGCGCATACTCGATTTCCAAGGCAGGGCTTGAAGCACTAGCAAGATCTATTGCAGTCGAGTACGCAAAGTATGGAGTCTTGGTAAACGTAGTTGCACCAGGTTTCGTGCGGACCAACCTCACAGAAAAGAACAATACAACAGAAGAAATTCTCAAGATAGAATCCGGTATCCCGCTTGGTCGGCTTGGGGAAACCAATGAAATCGCAAGCATTGTGTCATTCCTTGCTTCTGAGAGAAATACCTATTTAACAGGACAAACAATTGTCGTTGATGGAGGATTGTCCATACTATGAGTGACAATCTCATGATTAAGTCGCAACAAGGCATGTATCCGGTTCTTTTCTTTCGCAGTATTCAGGAATCACTCACCGAGATAAACTTTAACGAACAAGACGTTTTTCTGATAATTGATGAGAAAGTGTCAAAACTTTACTCTCAACAATTAGATGAATTGCTTTCACTTCCAACATTTAAGGTTGAGGGGAATGAATCTTCTAAGTCACTTGATGAGGTCTCAAGATTTGTGGAGTGGCTGATCTTGAACGGTGCAACAAAGAGTTCTACGATTCTTGCCGTTGGAGGTGGGATAGTTCAAGATATTGCCACATTTACAGCCCACATTTTCAAACGTGGAATAAAATGGGAGTTCATTCCAACTACACTATTGAGTCAATCCGATAGCTGTATCGGCGCAAAGTGTGGGATAAATGTCTATCCTTACAAAAACCAGATCGGCGTCCTGCACTCTCCTTCGAGAGTTCTTATTATTGCTGAATTCTTGACTACATTAGCAAGGAAGGATTACATCTCGGGATACGGTGAGATTCTCAAACTCTCTTTAACGCCGCCGGGACACTTTTTTAGTGAATTCCAAAGTTCCATATCTAAACATGGTTTTGATGTAAATCATGTTCTACCCTTGTTGCAGCGAAGCTTAAGCTCCAAGAAAATTATTATTGAAATTGACGAGTATGAGAATGATCTAAGGCGAATTCTCAATTATGGGCATTCTTTTGGGCACGCCTTAGAAGCCATTACTGATAACGAAGTAAGTCATGGGTACGCTGTTGTCTTTGGCATTGAGCTAATTAACTTCCTCGCGACCAAGTGGGGAATGTTAGATCAGGCAACTAGAATGTCCATCTCTACTTTTATTAAATCTTCATTTCCTACAGATTTCTTGTCAAAAGAAATATCAGCAGGAGATCTTATTCAAGCTCTTCGTACTGACAAAAAAGTTGCTTTGGGAAAAATCAATTTTGCAGTGCTCACCAGTGAAATGAAACTCGTCATACTTCCTAAGTCTATAGACAAAGAATTAGAATTTTTAGTAGAAGAGTTTATTAAGAATGAATGTGTATTCACTACTAATTGACTTGGGCGGCACTGATATAAAGTTTGCCCTGGCAAATGGGAATATTTTTTTAGAGGAAACAATCATTCGAAGAAGCTTCCCAGAGTTTGTGAATTCCGATGCGAAGACCTTTGATCCTGAAATTCTAATTGAATGTATTCATAAAGGTATCAATGAGTATCTAGATTCATCCATTCGACCCAGTCGTATTCTGATTTCGGGCCAGATGGGCTCCTGGATTTCTACAAGCCTGCTTGGTCTGCACCAATCGAACGTAGTGTCCTGGCAGGCATCGAGCTTTACGGATTCAGGGCTACTTAGAGATTTATACGGTCGAAACTTTGAGTCTGAAAATAAGCCACTTTTAGGGACAGGAAACGAGGATTGGCCAGGTGCTCCTTGGCGAACTTTTGCATCACATTTATCCAGCCAGAAACCCGAAGGTTCTAAAAAAATTCTCTTTCACACCCTTTTGTCGTGGGTGGTATGGGAACTAACTGGTCGCGGGGAAAGAATTGCTCACGACTCCGATGCCGCTTCGACGGGCCTATTCAATTTAGCCGAGAACCAATGGATTGGCGATTTCGTTAAGGCAGGATTTGATGTGGAATTTCCAAATGTCACAAGCGATATACGTAAAGTTGGAAACTACGGATCCTCAGATGTATCTGTTTATGTTGGAGTGGGGGATCAGCAGGCATCGTTGATGGGTGTCGGATTTGAAGAGTATCTCTATGTAGTCAATGCAGGAACTGGTGGTCAAGTTGCTAGACAGGTGAAAAGCCTTGCCACCAGTCTACACAAGACAAGGCCTTTTTTCGACGGAAGTTATTTGGAAACAATAACTCACATTCCTTCAGGGCGTTACCTTTTGCGGCTAAGAAACTTCTTAAATAATGAAAGAGGTGAAAGTCATGATTGGGAGTGGATTTGGAATCGTGGCAATTGTCATTATGTTTCCGAAGTTGATTCGGTCAAGCAAGACTGGAATATAGAAACTTTTCTTAACGCTTATCTCGAAATGGATTCAACCGCACTCGCAGACATAATTGTGGGGAGAATTTGCTCTAAGTTCGTAACTCACTTATTGGAAATAGGATGCCAAAGGGGGGATACTGTGCTGCTCGCTGGCGGCGTGGCATCAAATCTCAAATGCCTGAGTGAGATGTTAGAGGGTGTTGGATTGCAGGTAATTCATTCTAGGAGTAGAGAGACCACCCTTGAAGGTTTGGCTAAATTGACAGAAAAAATTTCGAATTAGCGGCCAATTAATTCCAACTTAAAGGCCAGAGAGTTTTCATACACTCCGGCAGGTTCTAATTTGTCAAACTCGGCCCTCGTGTGGCTTGAATTAAGCACAGCCGCAAAAGGGACAGAAGCAGCAAGTGCGGCTCTAGCATCCTCTAATCCATCACCGACAAAGAGGTTCAGTCTTTTGCCCTTAATAGTGAAGTAACATTCAACTATGACCCTTCTCGAGAAGCCAGCACTTGGGTTTAGCCACCTTCTCAACGATGATCTTGACCAAATCCTTCTCCAGAACAGCCAACATCTTGAGTATTTTCAAGGGAAAAGAGTGCTGATTCTGGGAGGAACCGGATTTGTAGGGAAATGGCTAGTAGGGACCCTGCTTCAAGCTCAGAAAGAATTGAAGTTAAACACAGAAATTGTCGTTCTAACAAGATCGGCAGACCTAGCCACAAAGGTAATTAAGCCCATAGACAACTCGAGGATTACTTTTCTAGAACACAACCTTGCGAGCAGTGCTCCAACCAAAATTGGCGGCTTCGACATTTTCATTCATGGAGCCACGCCATCTGTACCGGGAACCGGTTCAAAGGATCTGGCAGCGGTCAGAAGCAGTTCCATAAATGCCACTCAAACTATCCTGAATTCAATTAATCATTATGGAGGTCAACCTAGGGTTTTGAACTTGAGCAGCGGAGCGGTCTATGGGAAGCAGAGAACGAGTGAAGGAAAAGTTCCCGAAGTTGCAGGATTTGGGGCCACAGAAAATTCCTATGCCAACGTGAAAATTGAGATTGAACAACAATTAAATGCTTTGGAATTATTGCACGAATCCCAGTTGACACACGCAAGACTTTTTGCCTTTGCCGGACCCTTTATTTCGCTCACAGATCATTTTGCTATTGGAAATTTCATTAACAACATCTTAGATAAATCACCAATTGTTGTTTTAGGCAACCCAGAGACAACTCGATCATACATGCATCCAACTGACTTGATTGCGAGCCTGCTTCGAGTGCTTAGAAAACACGAAATACCCTATTTAAACGTTGGCTCAGCAGACGGTTATACGATGAAAGAGATAGCAGAGGTGTGTTCAAAGTTGGGTGGGAACCTACCAATAGAATTCAGAGGGGAAGCTCAACTTGCTAACCACTACGTTCCGGTTGTTGAACGTCAAACAAAAATTCTACAACTTAGACCATTTTACGATTTTCCGACAAGCGTAACAAGATGGATACGTTGGCTTAATGAGTCAGGCTATCGCTAAAGAAGATAGCTAGTCGGAAGTAATTAGCCATGGAGGAGTGGGAAGTGAGGCGAACTTAGAGAGTTCATTTTTCTCGCGCAAGGTATCCATCGGCTGCCAAAAGTCCGAATGTTCATAGGACGACAATTCATGCCTCTCGACCAAACGTGGAAGCGCACCAGTTTCGAAAGGTTCCAAATCTGAATGGATAGCGTTTAAAACTTCGTGCTCTAAAACGAAGTAACCACCATTGATCCAACCAGCATCAGCCTGCCGCTTCTCCCCAAAGTGTGTGACAAGACCATTCTTGGACTCCAATACGCCAAATCGGGCGGGTGGCCTCACAGCAGTCACAGTCGCTAGTCGAGCTTGATGTGAATGAAAGTCGAGGAGCTTTCTTAAATTGATATTTCCAAGCCCATCTCCGTAGGTTGCAAAAACGCGTTCATCACCAATGAACTCCATGCATGCACGGATTCTTCCCCCAGTCATTGTGCTTGAGCCAGTATCTAGGGCTTTTACATCCCACTCTGTGTCTAAGTTATCTACCCAATCATGGATGACATGACCTAAGTAACCAGTCGCAATCACGAAATCGGTTACGCCCTGGACGGCAAACGAATTCATCAGATGCCAGATTATTGGTTTATCGTCAAGCAAAACCATGGGCTTTGGTTTTGTATCTGTTTCTTCAGAAATTCGAGTGCCTAACCCACCGGCAAGGATTATTGCTTTCACTCTGAGACCCCAAGAATTTTGTAAAGATTAGAAATCATGTAATCAAGCATAGGAATTGTCAGCCCAGGCCAAACGCCAATCCAGAAAGTGTCGTTCATAACGATATCTGTATTTGTAAGTTGACCTACAACACGTCGGGGAGTGCCCATAAATGCAGGCTGGCGAAGTAAATTTCCACCAAAGAGTAAACGTGTTGCGATCTTTGCCTCATTAAGCTCTTGAACAATTTGATTTCTAGTTTTTGGGCCACCGTGTTTGACCGTTAGGGCGAAACCAAACCAAGAAGGATTACCATCCGGAACCGCCTCAGGCATAAATAGGAATTCTTCTAGATCATTAAGCCCTGACCGGAGGTAGGCCCAGTTACGCTTTCGAAGCTCAATAAATGAGTCCAGGCGATCCAGTTGAGCAAGTCCTATCGCTGCTTGAATGTCGCCAGACTTTAAGTTGTACCCAAGATGAGAATATGTGTACTTATGATCGTAACCTTTCGGCAACTCGCCGAGAGTCCATTCGTAGCGCTTCAGGCATGTATTATCGCAACCTGGGGGACACCAGCAATCTCTGCCCCAATCGCGTAACGATTCCACGATTGTCTTGTGCGCAGCCTTTTTAACCAAAACTGCGCCGCCTTCACCTGTAGTGATGTGGTGTGCAGGGTAGAAACTGAATGTTGAAAGGTCTCCAAAAGTTCCCAAGTTTTGACCTTTAAAAGTTCCACCCAAACCATCACAGCTATCTTCTACGACCCAAAGGTTGTGCTTCCGAGCAAGTTTTGCAACCAAGTCTAAATTGAAAGGATTCCCCAGAGTGTGGGCCATCATTATTGCTCGAGTTTTTGGTGAAATTGCCGCTTCAAGCGCAGCCTCATTTGCAACATATGTTACGAGATCTATGTCAACATAAACTGGGACTAATCCATTTTGGAGGATAGGTGTTACTGTTGTTGGGAAACCAGCAGCAACCGTTACTACTTCGTCTCCACGTCGTAGTGCCTGTTCTCCAAGCTTAGGGCTCGTCAGAGCGCTGAGCGCTAGCAAATTAGCCGATGAGCCGGAATTAACCATGAATGCATGACGCATACCAACAGTTTTGGCAAATCTACTTTCAAATTCTTCCGTAAAGGGTCCGGAAGTCAACCAAAAATCGGTACTTGCTTTAACCGCTGCAGAGATCTCTTCTACTCCAAAGACTTTGCCAGTGACAGGGACATTTGTTTCCCCGGGAACAAATGGCACTGAAGAATGGTGCAACCTCATCGCTTTAAGCGAGAGGTCACCAATTAAATTATCAAGCGAGATATCACTCAACGGACACCTTCCTTTTCAATAACTGACTCAAATCTTTCAAAAAGGACATTCCAGTATGAGATATTGGAGGATCCAGCTTGGGGGCTCAACAGTACTTTAAATTTAACCGCCCATCCTTGCTCACTGTAGGAAGAAATCAATTGCTGATCTGCGGAGCAGACAAATTCACGGCTTCCAACCTTTTTTCCTGTCGAAGGTGGTCCCCAATTCACAAAATTTTCATTATCTGACAAATATCGACCTCCGGCTCCGGCATATAGACCATCCGCACAAATAAATCTAAATCCCGGGAGTTCACGTTCTAACCGGATCATAGTTAAATCTACTGGCTTAGTCGATTGCCAACTTCCATACATACCTGTGAGTGTCTTTGACTTAAATTCTATTCTTTCCACATTTGCAAGAATGAGAGCATGAGCGATAAGTGTTGGAATTAACACAACTGCGAGGTAGCAAAATGCTGACTGACTCCGATTAGATTTTAACCCTTGGGGTAAGACAAAAACGGAGGCGACAATAACAACCGGTACCACAAAAGCAATGTGGTATTCATCTGCGTAAGGATAAAGCTGAGTTAAAGTCCCAACAGCGATTAGAACGTAAACAATCTGCGACTCACTGCCTAGAAACAATTCAAGATTTTTACTGTTTATGGATTTGTACAGCCCAAAAAATATCAACCCTACAAAAAATGTCAAAACAAGAAAATTGAAGGAAAAGTGAGCTTTTTGACCTGCAATTATAGAGAGAATTCGAGGGTTTCTTAAAGTTTCAGGCCCCGATCGTTGCAATTGAGAGAACAACACAAGTACTGAATAAAATAAGAATATAGGGAGTGTGATTTTCAGAACATAGGGAAATTTTAAACTCTTAGAGTTTGAAAGATGTTTCAAAATCAATATATTGGTTATTCCAAAGAGAGGAATCCACATAAGATTGAAAAAGAAACTGACACTTAATTCAGGTCCCCCGGCGTAATTCCGGCTAGCCCATAGGATACATTGGTCAAGATAAGCTTTTAGGGCGTCATGTTTTGCTAATGCCAGAGTTATAGAAATCAAAGTTAGAAAGTAACCGAGGCTCACTAAAGCAGCGATACGACGGTACTTCCATTGGTCTCTAAAAGCGAGTAATCCTAAGGTTGCCGCAAAGAAAACAACTATTGTGTGGATTCTTGTAAATGTACCTAAAGCCAGTAACAGGCCAATGAAAAACCCGTAGTAGCGTGATTTACCCTGAAATTGAGAACTAAAAATCGACTCAAAGAGAAGGAGTGATCCTAGAATAAAAATTGTGGAAAATATTGAACTCCAAGGCAGACCGAATGGACCTGAAAGAGCCCAACATGTTGAAAGAAGGACTGAGGTAAAAATCGATAGTCTTCTTCTTGCACCGATGTAAATAAGCACCCCAATGAATGCGAGGCCAAGGCTTGCAAGTAGCCTCAAATTCCATACCGTAGGTTCGGTGAGGCGAAACCAGAACCCTTGGATTATTGGTGAGAGAGGACCATACTGCGCGAAGAAATCCCTATTTGGGACCTTGCCTTCATATGCAGCGACAGCAGCGGTATACATAATTCCGTCATGGTGAGGGTCGACCTCCCAAGAATGAATAAAAGAAAGATAAAAAAACTCTAGAGCAAATAAAACAAACGGAGTGACTCTTGTCATTTGCGTCAGGCGCGCGCGCATAAGTCCCCCAAAATGTCTTGATAGCTCGTAAATTGCCTTTACTCTGCCTAAGATTAAGCCATGGAACAATCATTGTCCTCTCTGACTCGCATCAGATCCTTGAGTGGACCTGTGTTAATCACGGGACACACGGGCTTCAAAGGAACTTGGTTGGGGCTATTGCTAGATGAGTTAAGAATTCCGTATGTTGGCTATTCGCTCAAACCCGAGAAAGACACACTTTTTGACCGTTTGGATAGAACTGGAAGTGCACCAGAACTATTTGCAGATATCTTGGATGTAAATGCATTTAAGAATTTTGTCTATAAACACCAGGTAAAGGCAATTATTCATATGGCAGCGCAGCCACTGGTATTACGCTCTTACCAAATACCTTTGGAGACGTTTGCAGTTAATGCACTTGGTACAGCGAATGTTTTATCTACCGCAACCGAAGCAAAAGATGTCTCTGCAGTTATAGCTGTAACTACGGATAAGGTGTATAGAAATACGAACGACGGTAGAGATTTTCTAGAGTCTGACCCACTTCAGGGACATGATCCATACAGTGCAAGCAAAGTCGCGGCTGAATCAGCTGTGGACGCTTGGCGCAAAATCGCCCAACAATCAGGGGGCCCACAAATTGTCTCAGTTAGGGCAGGTAATGTAATTGGTGGTGGAGATTGGTCAGAAAATCGTCTGATTCCTGATTTGATAAGAGGGTTTTCGAAGTTAGAAAAGGTAGAGATTCGTTCACCTGACAGCACAAGACCGTGGCAGCATGTACTTGACCCACTATTAGGGTACCTCTACACCTTAGAAGATTCACTTAGAGGGTCAACCGAAGCGAGCTACAATTTCGGACCGACAACGCCAAGCTTGTCAGTCAAAAAAGTGGTTGAAATTGCTAGTGCAATTTGGCCAGAGGACGCCAACGTTGTGTATTCCAAAAATAACGGGAGCATGGAAGCGCAAATGCTTGGGCTAGATCCAACATTGGCAGCCGACAAACTCAATTGGCAGCCCATTTGGGACCAAGAGGAGGCAGTTAGGTCCTCGGTAGAGTGGTGGGTGAATGTCTTGAAAAGAAAAATGCACCCGATGGACGCTTGTCTCGTAGACATTTCAAAAATCCTCCACGGCAAAAATAAGCAATTAAGGGATCAAAAAGATGCCAAATAGAATTGTTAAGGTCGGTCACAAGGTGCTGGCGCTGCCAATTTGTTATGACCTATTCCAGACAGCGGTAGGTAGTGTCAGATTCCGTTCTGATTTTGTCTCTGAAAATGTATCAAAGTTTAAAATGGAAAATGTTTTGGATCTTGGCTGCGGTACAGCCTCCACCGCTAACCTACTGCCTGAAGGTGTCAGTTATATAGGACTCGATACTTCTCCAAAATACTTGGAGAAAGCAAGGCATAGAACCGAGGACCGTAAATCAAAATTTATCCTTACAGACATTGCCAACGGTGAATGGACTAATGCCACAGGAAAGTTAGAGTCTGCTTTGGGTTTAGCGCTAGGAATTTATCACCACATAAATGACCGTCAGTTGGAAGATACAATTTCAAATCTGTCATTTGTACTTCAACCCGGTAGCAAAATCGTGTCACTCGACCCAGTTATTGATGCTAGGACTTCTAAGCTTGCAAATTGGTTTGCAAGAAACGATAGAGGTCCGTTTATACGAGATCCCGATAACTATGTTGAGGTATTTGGCAGACATGGGTTCTCAGTAAGCTATGAAATAACTCGAAACAGTTTCAGAATTCCTTACGACCTGCTTCTAATTACGGCAACAAAGGAATCATGAAGCAAGTAGTAATCCTAGGCCAAAAAGGAAATCTAGCAACGTCACTTTTAAAGCAATACCCAAATGCAAGAATCGTAAATAAAAGAGATTTTCTAGAATGGATGAAGAATCCGAGGAGATTGTCTGAGTTCTTCTCTGAGATTGCTATATCACCCAAAGATGTTGATTTGTTTAATTGCGCAGGAATAACCAACGCGAAGGCAGACGCTGAAGAAATCAATGAGGCAAACTTTCAGTTGCCAATATTTTTAAGTGAACAGAGCAGCATCCTCGATTACAGGCTGATTACTTTTGGAACAGTCATGGAGCAGTTACCAAAATATGCCATGAGCAATAGCTATCTGGAATCTAAGTTGCTCTTCTATAACCAATTCCAACTGAATGAATCTTGGTCAAATTCGAATCTTCATATTCAGATGCACACCCTTTATGGAGGAAGACGCATACAGCCGCATATGTTTCTGGGTCAAATCTACAAGTCACTGATTCACCAGGAGTCATTCAAAATGAGTGGAGGTGAACAGATCCGCGAATATCATCATTTAGAAGATGTCGCAGAAGCAATTAAGCTTATTGCGGAAACTCAGCAATGCGGCGTTAAGGACATAAGTGTTGGGTCACCAGAGAAGTTGAAGGACATCGCCAAAGCAATATTTGGCCACTTCAATGCGACCCAGCTCCTTCACCTCTCTTCGGACAGGATGAACGAACACGACAATCGCGATTTTGTGTTCAAAAAATCAATAGAAATTAAAGATATGCAATTCCG
>JACCDN010293100.1_pt1 | contig 19310 bp, 17 predicted proteins | sample 7441691 | NCBI WGS metagenome assembly JACCDN01 (sample SAMN15323439, study PRJNA562643) | freshwater metagenome | isolation source: river surface water | place: USA:Blue River Watershed | collected 2017-08-16 | reverse complement strand
TGCTCAGCGTTCATAAAGTTCAGCTCCGGATTTTGTAGCCGGTGCGCAAAAGGTAAAGAGTCAAAGCGCTGACCAGCGCCAACGCAACGCCCACCACCGACAGACTGATCCAGGGTGAGACATCGCTTTGGCCAAAGAAACCATAGCGAAAACCGTCAATCATGTAGAAAAACGGATTCAAGTGGCTGAGGTGCTGCCAAAAAGACGGCAAAGAATGGATGGAATAGAACACGCCGGACAAGAACGTCATCGGCATGATGATGGAGTTTAGGAAAGCGGACATTTGGCCGAATTTTTCCGCCCACAGGCCCGCGATCACACCCAAGGCGCCCATCATGGCCGCACCCATGATGGCGAAGGCCAAGATCCACAAGGGGTTCACAAATGTGATGTTGACCATCCAGCCCGTGATCAGGAAGACGCCCAGGCCAACAGCCAAGCCGCGCACCACCGAAGAGCCAACATAGGCAACAAACCAACTGCGGTGCGACAGAGGGGTGAGCAACAAAAACACCAGACTGCCCATGATCTTGCTTTGAACCAAGCTGGACGAACTGTTGGCAAAGGCGTTTTGCAAGACCCCCATCATGATCAAACCGGGCAACAAAAACGAGGTGTATGGCACTTGGTCGTAAACCTTCACATGGTCTTCCAACACATGGCCAAAGATGAGCATGTACAAGACCGAGGTGAGTACCGGGGCGGCCACGGTCTGAAAAGCCACTTTCCAGAAACGCAGCACCTCTTTGTAGAACAGGGTTTGCCAGCCGGTCATGCGGTTGCTCCCGCAAGGGGCTGTTTGCGATTCATGACTTCGAGGAACACATCTTCGAGGTCGGCTTGCCGAATCTCAACATCTTCGGCGACCAAACCCGCTGAGCGCAGGGTGGCCAAATGATTTTCGATTTCGAGCGCGTTGTGCACCGGCAACTGAACAATGCGCCCCGTCACCCGCGCGATCGAGGCCATGCTGACAGGCAACTCGCCGTCGAGCTTCAAGCGCAGCACCTGACTGGTCGCCGAACGCAGTAATTCAGAGGTGCGCTCAAGTGCCAACAATTGGCCTTGCTTGAGCATGGCAATGCGGCTACACAAGGCTTCGGCTTCTTCCAGGTAATGGGTGGTCAGCAACACGGTGTGGCCTTGCTTGTTCAACTTGGCGATGAACTGCCACAAGGTCTGGCGCAACTCAACATCAACACCCGCCGTGGGCTCGTCCAACACAATCACGCGCGGTTTGTGGACCAGCGCTTGCGCCACCAGCACGCGCCGCTTCATGCCGCCAGACAACTGGCGCATGTTTGAATTGGCCTTGTCTGACAGCCCCAAGTTGTCCAGCAGCTCGTCGATCCAAGCATCGTTTTTCTTGACGCCGAAATAGCCCGATTGGATGCGCAAAGATTCACGTACCGTGAAGAAAGGGTCAAACACCAACTCTTGCGGCACCACACCCAACAGGCGGCGAGCGGTGGCATAGTCGTTTTGCACATCGTGGCCGTGCACCTGCACTTGGCCTTCACTGGCCCGCGTGAGGCCTGCCAGCGTGCTGATCAAGGTGGTTTTGCCCGCACCGTTGGGGCCCAACAGGCCAAAGAACTCGCCCTCTTGAACGTCAAAGCTCACACGATCAAGTGCCTTGAACGCAGCTACGCCTGCCGATTTGGCGGGGTAGACCTTGGAGACGGATTGAAATGAGAGCGCAGGCATGGGAGGCTGTTATTTTAAGTCCTGACCCGCATGCAACAGGTCTGCGCTTGGCGATCAAGGCAAAAAGACCCTGAAATCCGCTTTCAAGCTGGCTCGAGCAAGTCGAGCACACCATACAAATGCGCCAACTGATGCAAACGCGGCGACATGCCCGAGACTTTCAAGGTCCCACCCTTGGCGGCCACAGCCCTGCGCAAAGCCAAGAGAACCGCCAAAGCCGAGGAATCAAAATTCATCAATTCGGAAGCATCGACCTCAACCCTTTGCGGGTCTGTTGGAGGCAATTGCGCCACCCACTGTGAAAGGCACGCATCGGCCTGGGCGTGCAGCAAGGTGTTGGGCAATTTCAAGAGACGCATGGTTCAGATGGTCTCAAGATGCTTTGGCGTTGGATTTGTTGCGCGCCGCCAAGCTGGCAATCAAGCCATCAATGCCACCCGAATTGATCTCTTTGGTGAACTGGGTGCGGTAGTTTTCAACCAACCAAATCCCCAACACATTCAAGTCAAAAATCATCCAGCCCGAACCCTCACCCGGGGTTCTCTCCAAGCGGTAGTCCAATTGGATGGGGTCAGCCTTGCCTCGAACCTCGGTGTTGACCACCAGATTTTTGTCTTCTTGGCCTGCACGCAGGGGTTTGACGAAAACCACTTGGTCGTTGATTTGACTGAGTGCGCCGGCATAGGTTCGCACCAACAAAATCTTAAATTCTTCTTGCAGCCGTTTTTGTTGTTCGGCTGTGGCTTTGCGCCAAGCAGGCCCGGTGGCCAAGGAAGTCATGCGGCGAAAGTTGACGTGTGGCATCAACTTGACATCGACCAATTGAATGATTTTGCTGACATCGCCACTGCGCAACGATTTGTCAGCTTTGATGGTGTCCAGTGTTTCATTGGTGATGCGCTTGATGAACGCATCAGGGGCTTCGTCAGCGGCCCACGCCGGCAGCACGGCACTGCTCAGCCCCGCAATGCAGGCAGCAGACAGCCAGAGACGGCGATTCAAAGACATAGGAAACAACGCTTTCATCGGATAACTTTTCATGAGATGGGAACTGGGGCACCCATCTCATATTGAGGACGAAAGGGTTATTTTATAGATTTATGGCGCTTCTGACTCAAAATAGTTGAAAGCTGCAGGGGGATTGCCGTCGTAAATATCGTTGGTCCGTTTTTGCAGATAACCATCCCGCACAAAGTTGTACGGGTCGAGCGAGGCCGATTTGATGGCATCGACCGTCTGCAACAAACCCACGCGCGTATCGAGTACATCGGCCACCGTCAAGACGTTGCGGGTAGCAACATCGTTGATCAGCGAGGTCGCATTGCCTTTGAAGTCCAAGGGTTTGGCCAAAGCATCACGCAAAGTTGAAGGGCCGAAAATGGGCAACACCAGATAGGGGCCCGGTTTGACGCCCCAGTACCCTAAGGTTTGACCAAAGTCTTCCTTGTTTCTTTTCAATTGCATGCCCGTTGCCACATCCATCACCCCGCCCAAACCGAGCACCGTGTTCACGCTGATGCGCATGAGTGTTTCGCCGGCAGCCTTGCCTTTCAGTTGCAGTGCGCTGTTGGCCAGCGACCACACATCACCAATGTTGCCCAAAAAGTTGTGAATCCCTTTGCGAACGGCTGTGGGCACAACAGCCTCATAGGCCTTGGCGGCGGGTTTAATGGCCAAGGTGTCGACAGTTTCATTGAAGTTGAAAACCCCACGGTTCATCGACTCCCATGGGTCTCGTGCATCCGCATTGGGAACGGTCGAGCACGCCTGCAATGTCAACAACACGCCGACAGCACAAATTCGCCTCCAACTGAAGGACCAAAAGCTCATGGTTTTTGGCTTTCTGAAGACGATTTTTCGGCTTGGTTGTAGAGAAATTGACTGATCATATTTTCCAGAATGACGGCTGATTGAGTTGAGCCAATTTTGTCACCCTGGGCCAAGTTTTTCTCATCGGCGCCAGGCGAAATATCCAAATATTGCTCGCCCAGCAAGCCACTGGTGAGAATTTTCAAAGAGCTGTCTTGTGGAAAAACGTGCTCAGCCTGCAAGTCCAAGGTGACTTTGGCCTGAAAGGATTCGCCATCGAACTCGATCTTGTTAACGCGCCCCACCACGACCCCTGCACTCTTGACGGCTGCACCGGGCTTGAGGCCTCCGATGTTGTCGAACTTGGCACTGACCGTGTAGTTTTTACTGAAATTCAGGGTCAAGAGGTTTGCAGATTTGAGGGCCAAAAACAGCACCGCCAGCGCCCCCAACAACACAAACAAACCCACCCAAACATCATTTTTAGAACGTTGCATCACGCCCTCCTCAAATACTGAACATCATCGTCGTCAGGATGAAGTCCAGTCCCAACACGGACAAAGAAGAAACCACCACACAGCGTGTGGTGGCGCTGGCCACACCTTCAGGGGTTGGCTTGGCCACATACCCTTGGAGCAAAGCAATGAAAGTCACGGCAACCGCAAACACCACACTTTTGACGATGCCGTTGCCCACATCTTTGAACACATCAACGCCGCCTTGCATCTGACTCCAGAAGGAACCTGCATCCACCCCAATCAGCAAGACGCCGACGCCATAACCACCCAAAATTCCTACCGCACTGAAAACCGCCGCCAACAAAGGCAAGGCAATGATGCCGCCCCAAAAACGAGGCGCCAAAATGCGCTGAATGGGGTCAACCGCCATCATCTCCAATGCGGTCAATTGCTCGCCTGCCCGCATGAGACCAATTTCGGCGGTGAGAGAGGCCCCAGCGCGGCCGGCAAACAACAAGGCCGACACCACGGGACCCAATTCGCGCACCAGACTGAGCGCCACCAGCAAACCCAGCGCCTCCGCTGAGCCATAACGCTGCAAGGTGTAGTACCCCTGCAAGCTCAAGACAAAACCCACAAACAATCCAGAGACAGCGATGATCGCCAGCGAATAATTACCCAAAAAATGCACTTGGTCGCGCACCAGCCCAAACCGTTTCAAGACTACGCCGGACATGCTGAACAATTGCCATAACAAACGCGCGCCATAACCCCAGTCAGACAACAACTGGCGCGTGAATGCCCCCAAAGTGCCGAGCCAACTACCGAGCCACGTGCCAAGCCATTGGATGAGGTTCATGCTGACCTCCGGTCGTAATCCTCGGCAGCCGACGGTGCTGGGTAGTGAAATGGCACGGGCCCGTCACTCAATCCGTGCACAAATTGGTGAATCAGGGGGTCTGCACTGGCGCGTAATTCAGCCGGTGTACCTTGCGCCGCTACGCCTCCGTTGGCGAGAATGACCACATGGTCGGCGATCTCAAAGGTCTCATTCACATCGTGCGACACCACCACGCTGGTGATGCCCAAGCTGTCGTTCAAGCGGCGAATCAAACGGGCTGCGGTGCCCAGTGAAATGGGGTCGAGTCCAGCAAAGGGCTCGTCGTACATGATCAGGTCGGGGTCCAAGGCAATGGCACGGGCCAATGCCACGCGGCGACTCATGCCGCCGGAGATTTCAGACGGACGCAAATCGCGCGCACCGCGCAAGCCAACGGCATCGAGTTTCATCAACACGATGTCGCGAATCAGCGCCTCAGACAGGCCCGTGTGCTCTCTTAAGGGGAAGGCCACATTGTCAAAAACACTCATATCGGTGAACAAAGCGCCAAACTGAAACAACATGCCCATCCGGCGGCGAGCGGCATAAAGCTCATCTTGCTGCATGGTGGTGACATCTTGGCCGTCAAACAGCAGTTGGCCTTGGCTGGCCCGAATTTGCCCGCCCATCAAGCGGAGCACGGTGGTTTTGCCACCCCCCGACACACCCATCAAGGCCGTGACTTTGCCGCGTGGCACATTGAAGCTGAGGTGCTGCAAGATGACACGCTCGCCGTACCCGAAGGTCAAGTCTCGCAATTCAACAAGGGGCGACAGAGATGGGCTGTTCATGAAATGACAAGAGCCGGGGATACCGGCTCTTGAGAGGTGATGACCCGCGGGTCAACAGAGTGTAAACCTTGGTATTCTAGGTATTTTACCCAGAACCCATGTCATTTCAACGGGGCAAATCGCTCGAACCCATGAGGAATTCGTCGACCGCACGGGCGGCTTGACGCCCTTCTCTGATGGCCCAAACCACCAAAGACTGGCCCCGACGCATGTCGCCAGCTGCAAACACCTTGTCCACATTGGTGGCATAGCCGCCTGTGAAATCGGTGGTGGCTTTGGCATTGCCGCGGGCGTCTTTGTTCACGCCGAAGGCCTCCAGCACTGTGGCCACAGGGTTCACAAAGCCCATCGCCAACAACACCAAATCGGCTTTGTATTCTTTTTCGGTGCCAGCAATCTCGACCATCTTGCCGTCTTTGAACTCGACATGGACGGTTTTCAAGCCAGTGACCTTGCCCTTTTCACCCAAAAACTCTTTGGTAGAAATCGCAAATTCACGCGTGCAACCTTCTTCGTGCGAAGAAGAAGTGCGCAACTTCATAGGCCAGTAAGGCCATGTCAAAGGCCGGTTTTCTTCTTTCGGGGGCTCGGGCATGACTTCGAACTGGGTCACGCTGACCGCACCATGGCGGTTGGACGTGCCGACACAATCCGAGCCGGTATCACCGCCACCAATCACGATCACGTTTTTGCCATCCGCGCGCAACTGACCCTTCAGCTTGTCGCCGGCATTGACTTTGTTTTGCTGAGGCAAGAACTCCATCGCAAAGTGGATGCCGTCCAAATCACGGCCGGGCACGGGCAAGTCGCGTGACTGCTCAGAACCACCAGTCAGCAAGACGGCATCAAAGTCTTTCTTGAGCTGTTCGGCGCTGACGGTCTCTTTGGCCCAATTGGTCACTTTGGAATCTTTTGGCCATTCACCCACCAAGGTGCTGGTGCGGATGGTCACGCCTTCGGCTTCCAACTGTTTGACGCGGCGATCGATGTGCGACTTTTCCATTTTGAAGTCGGGAATGCCGTAACGCAGCAAGCCGCCCACACGGTCGTTCTTTTCGAACAAGGTCACATCGTGACCCGCACGGGCGAGTTGCTGAGCCGCTGCAAGGCCGGCAGGACCAGCGCCAATCACCGCCACTTTTTTGCCGGTTTTGATTTTGGCGGGACGGGGGGTGACCCAGCCCTCGGCCCAAGCGCGGTCGATGATGGCGTGCTCGATGGACTTGATGCCGACAGGGTCGTTGTTCACATTGACCACGCAAGCCGCTTCACAAGGCGCGGGGCAAATGCGGCCCGTGAACTCTGGGAAGTTGTTGGTCGAATGCAGCACCTCAATGGCGTTCTTCCAATCGCCTTGGTAAACCAAGTCGTTGAAGTCCGGAATGATGTTGTTGACAGGGCAACCGCTGTTGCAAAACGGTGTACCGCAATCCATGCAGCGCGCCGATTGCTTTTTAGATTGCTCTTCGGTCAAGCCAATCACGAACTCGTTGTAATGCTTCAGGCGCTCATTGACAGGCTTGTAGCCTTCTTCGATGCGCTCAAACTCCATGAAGCCGGTGATTTTTCCCATGATGTTCTTCCTTCAATCTTGACGTTCGGCTCAAGCAGCCACAGGCTTGCTGACCTTGGCTGCTTTGCGTGCGTTGATTTCGCCGAGGGCGCGCTTGTATTCGTTGGGGAACACCTTGACGAACTTGGCGCGGGCCGTGGCCCAGTTGTCCAGCAACTCACGCGCGCGTTGGCTGCCCGTCCACTTGTGGTGATCTTCCAACAGCTTCTTCAGTTGCGCTTCGTCGGCTTGGTCACGGTGCCACACATTGCGGTCCACTTGGGCCTCTTGTTCTGCCACCGTCAACACTTTTTCCATGCTGACCATGGCGGTGTTGCAGCGCGAAGCAAATTCACCGTCTTCGTCGTAAACGTAGGCCACGCCGCCGCTCATGCCAGCACCAAAGTTGCGTCCGGTTTTGCCCAACACAGCCACCGTGCCGCCGGTCATGTACTCGCAACCGTGGTCGCCCGTGCCTTCGACCACCGCGGTGGCGCCCGACAAACGCACGGCGAAGCGCTCACCCGCGACGCCGGCGAAGAAGGCTTCACCACTGGTCGCACCATACATGACGGTGTTGCCCACGATGATGTTTTGCGAGGCCACGCCACGGAACTCGAGGCTTGGGCGCACCACCACGCGACCGCCCGACAAACCTTTGCCGGTGTAGTCGTTGGCTTCGCCGATCAAATACAAGGTGATGCCTTTGGCCAAGAAAGCGCCAAACGATTGACCGCCCGTGCCTTCGAGTTGAATGCGCAGGGTATCGTCTGGCAAACCTTCGGGGTGAACCTTGGTCACCGCGCCGGACAACATGGCACCGACCGAACGGTTCACGTTGCGGGCCACTTCCATGAACTGCACTTTTTCGCCCTTGTCGATGGCGGCGCGGCTCTTGGCAATCAACACATTGTCCAAGGCTTTTTCAAGCCCGTGGTCTTGCGTCGCAACATGGCGCACAGCCACATCGGCAGGCACTTGTGGCACGGCCAACAAGCGGCCAAAGTCCAAGCCCTTGGCTTTCCAGTGCTCAACGCCAGCCTTCATGTCGAGCAAGTCGGCACGGCCCACCAAGTCGTCGAACTTGGCGATGCCCAATTGCGCCATGATGTGGCGAACCTCTTCAGCAATGAAGAAGAAGTAGTTGACGACATGCTCTGGCTTGCCAGAGAACTTCTTGCGCAAAGCCGGGTCTTGCGTGGCCACACCCACAGGGCAAGTGTTCAGATGGCATTTGCGCATCATGATGCAGCCTTCAACCACCAGAGGGGCCGTGGCAAAACCAAATTCGTCCGCGCCCAACAAAGCGCCAATCGCAACATCGCGACCGGTCTTCATCTGACCGTCGGCTTGAACGCGAATACGTCCACGCAAACCATTCAGCACCAAGGTTTGCTGGGTTTCGGCCAAACCGATTTCCCATGGGCTGCCGGCATGTTTGACGGATGACCAAGGCGAAGCGCCAGTGCCGCCATCGTGCCCTGCAATCACCAAATGGTCGCTCTTGCACTTGGCCACGCCCGCTGCGATGGTGCCAACACCAATCTCGGACACCAACTTCACGCTGATGTCGCTGTGCGGCGCCACGTTTTTCAAGTCGTGGATCAACTGAGCCAAGTCTTCGATCGAGTAAATGTCGTGGTGGGGCGGTGGCGAGATCAGACCCACACCCGGCACGGAGTGACGCAATTTGCCGATGTAGTCTGACACTTTGCCGCCGGGCAATTGACCGCCTTCACCGGGCTTGGCGCCTTGCGCCATCTTGATCTGAATTTGGTCCGCACTGGACAGGTATTCGGCAGTGACGCCAAAGCGGCCCGACGCCACCTGCTTGATGCGCGAGCGCAACGAGTCACCCGCGTTCAAGGGCATGTCGACTTCGACGTTTTCGGCGCCGATCACGCTCTTCAAAGAATCGCCTTGCTTGATCGGGATGCCCTTGAGTTCGTTGCGGTAACGGGCCGCGTCTTCGCCGCCTTCACCGGTGTTGCTCTTGCCGCCAATGCGGTTCATCGCCACAGCCAAGGTGGCATGCGCTTCGGTCGAGATAGAACCCAGGGACATGGCCCCTGTGGCAAAGCGCTTGACGATCTCAGCAGCGGGTTCCACTTGGTCCAGCGGAATGGCTTTGGAAGGGTCAAGCTTGAACTCAAACAAACCACGCAGCGTCATGTGACGCTTGCTTTGATCGTTGATGATCTGCGCGTATTCTTTGTAGGTGCTGAAGTTGTTGGCGCGCGTAGAGTGCTGCAACTTGGCGATCGCATCAGGGGTCCACATGTGCTCTTCGCCACGCGCACGCCATGCGTATTCACCACCTGCATCCAACATGTTGGCCAGCAAGGGATCGTCGCCGAAGGCGGCGGTGTGCATGCGAATGGCTTCTTCAGCAATTTCAAACACGCCAATGCCGCCAACGCGGCTGGCGGTGCCAGTGAAATACTTGTTGATGGTCTCGGTGTTGATGCCAATGGCTTCAAACAACTGCGCGCCGCAGTAAGACATGTAGGTCGACACGCCCATCTTGGACATGATCTTGGAGAGACCTTTGCCAATCGCTTTGACGTAGTTGTAGATGGCTTTCTCAGCCGACAAATCACCTGGCAACTCTTTGTGCAAAGCTACCAAAGTTTCCATGGCCAAGTAGGGGTGCACGGCCTCTGCGCCATAGCCCGCCAAGACGGCAAAGTGGTGCACTTCGCGGGCCGTACCGGTCTCGACCACCAAGCCTGCGGTGGTGCGCAAACCTTCACTCACCAAATGCTGGTGAATGGCTGACAGCGCCAACAGGGCGGGCACGGCCACTTGGGTGGCGTTGACACCGCGGTCGCTGATGATGAGGATGTTGTGGCCGCCCTTGATAGCATCCACCGCTTCAGCGCAGAGCGATGCCAATTTGGCTTCCACGCCTTCACGGCCCCACATAGCGGGGTAGGTGATGTCGAGCGTCGCGCTCTTGAACTTGCCTTTGGTGGCTTGCTCAATGTTGCGCAGTTTGGCCATGTCGGTGAAGTCCAGCACCGGTTGGCTGACTTCCAAGCGCATGGGGGGGTTGACCTGGTTGATGTCGAGCAAGTTCGGCTTGGGTCCAATGAAGGACACCAAGGACATCACGATGGCTTCGCGAATCGGGTCGATCGGCGGGTTGGTCACCTGCGCAAACAACTGCTTGAAGTAGTTGTAAAGCGGCTTGTTTTTGTCCGACAAAACGGCCAATGGGCTGTCATTGCCCATCGAGCCAATAGCCTCTTCGCCTGCTTGTGCCATCGGGGCCAACAAGAACTTGATGTCTTCTTGTGTGGTGCCAAATGCTTGCTGCAAGTCGAGCAAGGCCACATCAGAAGATTTGGCGACAGGGGCAGCTGCGACATCGTCGAGTTTGATGCGCAGGTTTTCAATCCACTGTTTGTAGGGCTTGGCGCTGGCCAGGCCCGCCTTCAACTCTTCGTCGTTGATCATGCGGCCTTGTTCCAAATCGATCAGGAACATCTTGCCGGGTTGCAGGCGCCATTTGCGCACGATCTTGCTTTCCGGAATCGGCAACACGCCGGTTTCCGAACCCATGATCACCATGTCGTCGTCGGTGATGATGTAGCGTGAGGGACGCAGGCCGTTGCGGTCCAGCGTGGCACCAATCTGGCGACCATCGGTGAAGACAATCGATGCTGGGCCATCCCAAGGCTCCAACATGGCCGCGTGGTATTCGTAGAACGCTTTGCGACGCTCGTCCATTGTGGTGTGCTGCTCCCAAGGCTCGGGAATCATCATCATCACGGCTTGACTGATGGGGTAACCCGCCATCGTCAACAATTCCAAACAGTTGTCAAAGGTGGCGGTGTCGGACTGGCCGGCAAAGCTGATGGGATAAAGCTTTTGCAAATCGGCTGCCAGTACGGGCGAAGACATCACGCCTTCGCGCGCCTTCATCCAGTTGTAGTTGCCCTTGACGGTGTTGATCTCTCCGTTGTGCGCCACATAGCGGTAGGGGTGAGCCAATGGCCACTCTGGGAAAGTGTTGGTGGAGAAGCGTTGGTGCACCAAGCCCAAAGCCGACACACAACGCTCGTCCTGCAGGTCCATGTAATAGGTGCCCACTTGGTCCGCCAACAACAAGCCTTTGTATACGGCAGTGCGGCTGGACATGCTGGGGATGTAGTACTCGTTGCTGTGCTTCAGTTGCAAAGCTTGAATCGCGGCGCTGGCGGTTTTGCGGATCACATAAAGCTTGCGTTCCAGCGCGTCTTGCACGATCACATCGGCACCACGGCCAATGAAAATCTGGCGCATGACCGGCTCTTTTTCTCGCACGGTGGGCGACATGGGCATGTCGCGGTTAACCGGCACATCGCGCCAGCCCAACACCACTTGGCCTTCGGCTTTGACAGCACGCTCAAGCTCTTGCTCGCAAGCCATGCGTGAAGCATGTTCTTTGGGCAAGAACACCATGCCCACGCCGTACTCACCAAACGGCGGCAAGGCCACGCCTTGTTTTGCCATTTCGTCGCGGTACAAGGCGTCGGGCAGTTGAATCAAGATACCGGCACCGTCGCCCATGAGCGCGTCCGCACCGACAGCACCCCGGTGATCGAGGTTTTCAAGAATTTTGAGTGCCTGCGTCACGATGGCGTGGGTTTTGTGACCCTTGATGTGGGCGACAAAGCCCACACCGCACGCATCGTGTTCATTGGCCGGGTCGTACAGACCGGTAGATTGGAAATGTTCTTTTTCGGCTGCCGTGGTCATGGCGCACTCCTAAGGGTTTTTACGCAGATCGAGGAGTGTAGTGCACTGCAGCATCCATGCCAAGGATATTAATCGGGGTCAGATCCCATTTAATTGACACGAATCAATGGGATTAATTTAATTGGGGACAGATCACATCAATGGTGATTGACGGGCTTTTTGACGGGCCGTCCCGCTTTGCCTGGCTCTAACCGCCTCTGAGTCATTTGCTGCAAATCAGTGACAAAGGCTTTCGACCCCAGCGCCCATCCCGACAATGCGCTGTTGGTGAGTTGCTCTTTTTGGCTGGATGCCAAGCCCTGGTGGACCAAACCCAAGTATGCCGCCTCTCGCGCAAATGGGGTGTTACCCAAGCCCCAAAACAGGGCATGTGGCGTCACCAATTTGTCGCTGAACTGCCCAATGTAGTGCCGGTGGCTGGACCACTTGTAATCGGCGGCCTGTATCACCATGCCCGCGCGGACGGGGTTGAGGTCGATGTACACCATGCAGGCTAAAAGATAGCGCTCACTTTCAATCAAATTGCTGCGGTAACGGCCTTCCCATAAAGTGCCAGACCTTTTGTGACGCAAATTGAAATACCGCACATAGGCCCGTCCAACGGCTTGCATCATTTTTGGCAAGCCATCCACCGTCTCGGGCGTCACCAGCAAATGAAAATGGTTGTCCATCAGCACATAGGCATGCAAGGCCACCTTGTTGGCATGGGCATGTTGCTGCCACAGCGCACACAAACGCTCGCGGTCAGCATCATCGCGGACGATGAGCTGCCGGTCGTTGCCGCGCTGAATGACGTGGTGCGGGTAAGCGGGAACAGTGAGACGGGGCTGACGGGCCATGAGTTCTCCAAAACTCAGCGCAGTTTAATCGGGATCTGACCCCGATTAATGAACCGCTCATATCAACGATCAAATGACGGCGGATGATGCACCGATTTGCGGGTACCGACCGCCCATCAACTCAGCCACGCCAAACTCCTGAAGCAGCGCCAGCAAACGTTCGCTGGCGGTGCGTTTTTTCTGGCCGGTGTATTTGGCCAAGATCAACTCGTTCTTCATGCTGTGTTCCCAGCCCACCAATTCAGTCACCGTCACTGAATAGCCCTGAGACTCGAGGTAAAGACAGCGCAGCACATTCGTCAGTTGACTGCCCACTTCACGCGTGTGCAGCGGGTGGCGCCAGAGCTCGGCCAGTGGCGTTCGCTGCAAATTGAGCGCCTTGTTCTGATTGAGCGCACGCGCCAACTCGGCCTGGCAGCAAGGCACCAGCACCATGAACTTGGCCTTTTTTTGTAAGCCAAAGGCGATGGCGTCGTCGGTCGCGGTATCGCAGGCGTGCAACGCCGTGACCACATCTATTTGCTCGGGCAACTCGGCACTTTGTGTTGACGCGGCTACGCTCAAATTCAAAAAGTACATGCGGTCAAAGCCCAGTCGGTCGGCCAACGCATGCGAGGAGTCGACCAACTCAGCGCGTGTTTCGATGCCGTAAATCGCGCCTGCGCCCAAACTTTTAAAAAACAAGTCGTAAATGATGAAGCCCAAATACGACTTGCCAGCACCGTGGTCTGCCAGTGAAGGGCCGCGGTCATTGGCGGGCAACTCCAACAGCAGTTTTTCGATGAACTGGAACAGGTGATAAACCTGCTTGAGCTTGCGCCGTGAGTCTTGGTTCAACTTGCCATCGCGTGTCAGGATGTGGAGTTGTTTGAGCAATTCGACAGACTGGCCGGGCCGCACCTCGGGTGGCAATTCAGTCGCTTGGGGTGCCGCCGCTGACGAGGTGTTGCGCTTTTTCATGGGGTCGGGCCCACGTCCAGATCTTTCCACCCCTTGAGCCCCAGTTTTTCAAGCGTGGCCATGTTGGTTTCGTAAATCGTCTCGGCTTCCGGAAAGGCCTCGACCGCACGGTCAATGCTTTCTTCGCGCAACAAATGCAGCGTGGGGTAAGGCGAGCGGTTGGTGAAATTGGTGATGTCGTCTGGCTCGGTGTCGGCAAACTGAAACTGGGGATGAAAACTGGCAACCTGAAACTCACCTTCCATGTCCAGCTCTTGCAACACACCATCGGCCTCGTCGAGAAAATCGTTGAACTCCAAAAAATCATGCAGCATTTGCGGCACGATCAACAGCACCGTTTCACGCTCCTCTGCGGACAGTGCGGCCATGGCTTGCAACTGCTCGATCAGCTCGTCGCGCAAGCCTTCCAGCCCCTTGGCTTGACTGACCACGTAATGGATCTGGCCCTTCACATGGGGCGCTTTGGCAAAGGGACACAAATTCAGGCCAATCACAGCACGCTCTAACCAGCGCACGGTGTCAGCAATTTCAAGGGTGTTCATGTCAGTCATGGGCGAGATTGTGCCTGTGCGGCCAAGCGGCTGGCGAGGCCTGCAAAAGCAGCACCCAAGACACAACAAGTGACGGTGACCCAGGGTGTGAAGTGCCAGCCACCCGCATGGGCGGCCACACTGGCCACTGCTGGCGGACCAGCAAATTGGCCCAAGGCCGACAACTGCTGCACCCAACCCACCGTGGTGGCAACTTGTTGCTCACCAGGGGCCAACCGCACCGCCAAGCTGAACAATGTGCCCGGCACCAAGCCGCCCAATCCCGAGAACAACAACACACCGGCGTAGCGAACCCACGGCCATTCTTGGGTGAATGGGGCAAATGCCCAAGTGCTGCCCAACGCCATGGCGCCAAAGCCCAACCACAGTGTTTTCTGGGGTGCCCAGCCTCGCTGCAGACACAGGCCCGCGGCCATATTTCCGAACACATTGACCGCAGCCGCCAACGCCGAAAGTACCCCCAGCAAGGCACCACTCAGACCGGCAGCCGCATAAATCGAAGGCAAAAATCCGACCACGGCCAACCACTGCCCAGAGTACATGGCAAACGTCAAAGCAACCAACCAAGGGCCCGGCGCACGCAAGGTCCGGCGCAATCTTGCCCACGCGCTTGGCGACTGGGTTGATGAGACGCTTAACGACGAGCTTGTCGACACGCTTAACGACACGTTGAAAGGCTCATGTGAGCGCGCACCTTGCGCACCGATTTCCGCATGTATCGCATGCCCGTGTGGCAACGTCAATGCTTGAACTGGGCCCGGATCATCTGGGACAACCTGCGCCAATGCCAAGGCCATGGCGACAGCCAAAAGTGCAAACAACCACCACCAAGCAGCCCAGCCCAAAACCGGTATGAACAAAGGGCCAAACAACATTGCCAGCGCCGTTCCCATGGGCATATAGGCGCCCCAAACACCGAGCATGCCGCTGAGTTTTTCAGTGGGCACCAAGCGCCTGATCAATGCCGGTGCAGGCAAGGCCACACATAAAAAGCCCAAGCCTTCGATCGCCCGCAACACCAGCAAGGCGGTCACGGAAGTGGCCAATCCCCCCAAAGCACTGGCGAACGCCAACAAGCAAAGTCCGCGCAGCATGGTCCGTTTGAGCCCCGCCACATCGGCCCAAAGCCCCATGAACACCGCCACGCTCAATCCCGCCAGTTGCACGATGGACAACAAAAATCCAGCTTGCACCAGACTTAAACCGAGCTCGGCCTGCAAAGCGGGCAAGGCCGGCGGTAACTTGCCCACCTGCATCGCGGCCACGCCACCGGCCAAAACCACCAGCCAGGGCGCAGACACCCTCAACCCTCTGCTCACAGCAGCCTTCGGCCTGTTAACCGCTCGTGCTCGCGCAAAGCGAATCGATCGGTCATGCCCGCGATGTAGTCGGCGACCGAGCGCCTCAAGTCGGTGCCAGCCGCAAAGTCAGCCGACATTTCAGCGGGCTGGCGAACATAAACCTCAAACAATTCGTGCACGATTTGCTGGGCCAGTCCGGTGGTCTCCATAACTTGTGGATGCCGGTACAAATGGGCAAACAAGAATTTTTTCAATTCGCCGCTACGGGCTTTCATGTCGTCGCTGAAGGCCAGCAAAGGGCCGGCCAAGCGCGCTTCGTCAACGTTGCAGGCACCCACTTTTTTGACCCGCTCGGAGGTCGTGAGAATGACGTCGTAGACCTGGTCACTGAGCATCCGTCGAATCGTTTCGTACAAGGCACGGCGAGGCTTGTTGGCCAAGGCTGAATGAGAGCGCAATGCTTGCTGGTGGTAGTGCGCAAACAGCTCCACCTCCAACAATTGCGCCACAGTAATCAAGCCCGATCGCACCCCATCGTCGATGTCGTGGGCGTTGTAGGCGATCGCATCTGCCAAGTTGCACAACTGCGCTTCCAAACTGGGCTGAGTCCGCGCCAAAAAACGCCGCCCCACCCCACCCGGCTCGCTCTTTTCCAAATGCTCGGCATTCGCCTTGGAGCAATGTTTCAGCACCCCTTCACGGGTTTCAAAGCTCAAATTCAGCCCATCAAAATCGGGGTAGCGCTCTTCGAGTTTGTCCACCACCCGCAGGCTTTGCAGGTTGTGCTCAAAACCACCGTGTTCGGTCATGCACGCGTTGAGTGCGTCTTGTCCTGCATGGCCAAAAGGTGTGTGGCCCAAGTCGTGTGCCAGCGCAATGGCTTCGACCAAATCTTCATTCAGGCCCAAGACGCGGGCAATTGATCGGCCCAGCTGCGCCACTTCGAGCGAGTGCGTCAGGCGTGTGCGAAACAAATCGCCTTCGTGGTTCAAAAAGACCTGGGTTTTGTAAACCAAGCGCCGAAAGGCGGTGGAGTGCACGATGCGGTCACGGTCACGCTGAAAGGCGTTGCGGGTGGGGGCGAGGGGTTCTGCAAAACGGCGGCCCCGTGTATTGGCGGGGTCACAGGCCAACGCAGACAAATGCCCCATGGACAAATGAGCCGAAGCCCTCTCGGTCAGCGCGGCAGCTTCTGCTGACAACAGCATCTCAGTCCCACTCAAGCGCAACAAGCGTCAATCACATCGCGGACCATCGAATCGGGTGCGCCGCACACTTGGGCCTTGCCGGGTCCGTCGATGACCACAAATTGAATGTCGCCGCCCACGGCTTTTTTGTCCAAACGCATGTGCGCGATGTAGTGCCCCGCGTTGTCCGAAGCATCGATCACTGGCCCTCGCACTGGCAAGCCTGCGCGGGTGATCAAGGCCCGCAATCGCGCCACGAAAGCCGCATCAACGCGGCCCAAGCGATGCGACAACTCGGCCGCCATGACCATGCCACAGCCCACTGCCTCGCCATGCAACCACACGCCAAAGCCCAAACCAGCTTCGATGGCATGGCCAAAGGTGTGACCAAAATTCAAGATCGCCCGCAAGCCTGCCTCTCGCTCATCTTGGCCGACCACCCAAGCCTTGATCTCGCAACTGCGCTTGACCGCATGGGCCAAGGCTTGGGGGTCTTGCCCCATCAGTGCGTCGATGTTGGCTTCAATCCATTGCAAAAATGCCATGTCGGCGATCGGGCCATATTTGATGACTTCGGCCAAGCCGGCGCTCAATTCGCGCGAGGGCAATGTGGCCAGCGTATTCAAATCGCAAATCACTCTGACGGGCTGGTAAAAAGCCCCGATCATGTTCTTGCCCAATGGGTGGTTGATGGCGGTTTTGCCGCCCACCGACGAATCCACCTGCGCGAGCAAGGTTGTGGGCACTTGCACAAAGGGCACGCCGCGCATGTAACTGGCCGCGGCAAATCCCGTCATGTCACCAATGACGCCCCCACCCAAAGCAAACAAGACTGTTTTGCGGTCACAGCCCCGGGACAACAAAGCATCAAAAATCAGGTTCAGGGTCTGCCAATCTTTGTGGGCTTCGCCGTCGGGCAAGACCACCGTGTGCACCTGCTTGAAATGACCCGCAATGGCCTGGCGCAAAGCCGCTTCGTACAAGGGCGCAATGGTGTCGTTGGTCACGATCATGGCCGTTTGGGCCTTGGGCAATTGGGCCCACGTGGCAGGACGGCTCAGAAGGCCTTGGCCAATGTGAATGTCGTAACTGCGGTCGTCCAAAGAAATGGCGACCTGCTCAAGAGGGGAAGTGTGCTCGGACATAGCCCCAAGTGTAGGGGCTTTGCAGCCAGATTCAGGGGTTGGAAGCCGGCAAAGGGGAGGCGGGCACGTTGGGAGCGGCCGCGGTGGGCCCCTCAACCCGGCCGGGCAAATGGCCGGCCAACTCGAGTTGCATGATGATCATGTTGACCAAGGTGGCCACCGAAGGTCGCCCGGTTTCAATCACAAAATGGGCCGCTTCTCGGTACAACGGATCGCGTGCTTCAAAAAGTGAACGCAAACGGGCCAAAGGGTCTTCGACTTGCAACAAGGGTCGCGCTGTGTCGTGTCGCACCCGGCGAAACACATCTTCGGGCGCCGAGCGCAGGTAAATCACATGACCACGCTCGTGCATGTGGCGCCGGTTCGCCTCGCGCAATACCGCCCCACCGCCGGTGGCAATGACCCCCGCGTGCGATTGCGTCAACTCATCGAGCACTTGTTGCTCAACATCTCTAAAACTGTCCTCGCCTTCGCGGGCAAAGAACTCCCGGATCGAGCAGCCCAATTGGTGCTCAATCACATGGTCAGAATCAACAAAGGGCAAGCCAAGGCGGCGCCCAAGTTGTCGACCAATGGTGGTTTTGCCTGAGCCCGGAAGGCCCACGAAGATGATGCTCAAGACAGTCTCACACTGAAAAAAGTGGGTCGCGCGCAGCCCAAAATGCAGCTCGACACGAAAGTCCCAAGTGTATTCGACCGGTTAACGCCCCACACCGCTTGGCCCAGCCCCGCTTGGCTCTACCCCGCTTGGCCCTGCTAGCCCAAGCCTTACAGCGCGAATGCTGAATTACGCCGTCAATTCGGGCTGTCTGACATGACCCGCGGCGTGATGAAGATCAACAACTCGCTTTTCCGTCGCGTCTGATCGCGTTTTTTAAACAGCCATCCCAAAACGGGCACCTCGCCCAAGCCGGGCACTTTGGCATCGTCGTTGCGGTCTGTTTCTTCGTAAATGCCCCCCAGCACCACGGTGCCGCCATCTTCCACGCGAACTTGGGTCTTCACATGTTTGGTGTTGATGGCATAACCCGCGGCGGTGATTTGCCCCACGCTGTCACGGTTCACATCCACATCCAGCACCACCGAGCCATCGGGCGTGATTTGAGGTGTCACCTCCAGTTTGAGGTTGGCTTTGCGAAATGCAATCGAGGTTGTGTTGTTGCCTGCAGAGATTTGGTAGGGCAACTCGGTGCCTTGCTCAATCAAGGCTTTCGTCTGGTCGGCCGTCACCACCCGCGGCCGCGACACCACTTTGCCCAGCCCCGAAGCCTCAAGCGCCGAAATCTCGACATTGATAAATCGGTCAGCCGCCGCATTGAACAAGGACTCCGCAAATGACGATGGGGTGTTCACGGTTTGCCCTGCCATGCCCGCAGGCAGGTTCACC